>ERZ772883.2604-NODE-2604-length-10984-cov-2.888828_pt1 | contig 10984 bp, 8 predicted proteins | sample MGYA00580575_ERZ772883 | MGnify/ENA primary metagenome ERZ772883 (study PRJEB29015, sample SAMEA2737666) | human gut metagenome | biome: human gut; feature: human-associated habitat; material: faeces | place: China | collected 2012 ...
TCCAGAAAACTGGGTACATATCAGCGGAACGTGTTCCGACCGAACGGGGGATTTTTTTCGTGCATATGGGAAATTGCGCAAAATCGTCCGTGCGCGCTGCGAAAATCAGAAGGTCACGCTGCCGAAACCGACGCTCTGGCCGCTGGCCTGATCGAACAGGGCGATGTTGTCGCCGACGATGTTCAGCGGCAGCTCGGTATCCACGGCGTAATCCACGCAGCCGAAGACGACGCTGGTGAGCATCGTGCCGCCGCAGGAGAGCTTGACCGTCGTTTCCATACCGGCGGGCAGGGTGGAATAGGTCTTGCCGCGCAGCGGCCCGCCCTGCATAATCGGCAGAAATTCCGGCCGAACGCCGAGAACGGCGCTGCCCGTCAATTCGCCCAGCGGCGCTTTGGCGGTGAAGGTCGCGTCGTGCCCCAGCAGGGAGAGCGACGCGCGGTTTCCGTCGGCGGCCTTTACTGTCGCCGGGATGAAGTTCATCGTCGGGTTGCCGACAAATTCCGCGACGAACAGGTTCGCCGGATGGCCGTAGATCTCCAGCGGCGGCGCGTACTGCTGCAAAACGCCCGTGTCCATCAGGCAGACCTTGGTGGAGAGGGTCATGGCTTCAAGCTGGTCGTGCGTGACGTAGACGAAGGTGCTGTTGGTATCCGAGTGCAGACGCTTGAGCTCGGTGCGCATCTCCTGACGCAGCTTCGCGTCCAGATTGCTCAGCGGCTCATCCATGAAGAGCACCTTCGGGCTGGGCGCGAGGGTGCGGGCGATGGCGACGCGCTGCTGCTGGCCGCCGGAAAGCTCGGCGGGGTAGCGCTTTTCAAACTGCTCGATCTTGAGCAGGGCGAGCAGCTCGTCCACGCGCCTGCGGATGCGCGCCTTATCCCACTTGAGCATCTCCAGACCGAAGGCGATGTTTTCATACACCGTCATGTGCGGCCAGAGCGCGTAGTTTTGGAACAGAAAGCCGATGTCGCGCTTGTTCGGCGGCAGGTTGATTCCCTTTTCGGAATCGAAAACCGGCACGCCGTCGATCAGAATCCGGCCGCTGGTCGGCGTTTCAAGCCCGGCGATCATGCGCAGGGTGGTCGTTTTGCCGCAGCCGGAGGGGCCGAGCAGGGTGATGAAGCCGCGATCCTGAATCTGCAAATCCAGATCTTGCACGGCGACGAATTTATCAAAGCGCTTGGTGACGTGTTGCAAAATAATTTCCGGCATGATGTCAGCCTCCGATGCCTTTGTCAAAGGATGCGCCCGTCAGCTTGTTGGTGACAAAGTTGATGAGAATGATAATCAGGATAATCAGCAGCGTGACGGCGCTGCCGTAGTGCGCGTAGCCCGTTTCGTTGAAGGAGAAGAGCATCGTGGTCAGCAGGTAGCGCGCGTAGGGCACCAGCAGGGTGAACAGCGCGACCTCGCGCATCACGGAAATCACCGGCAGCAGATAGCCGGAGATGATGCTGCTCTTTTGAATCGGGAAGAGGATGCGGGTCATGCGCGTGCGCCACGGCACACCGAAGATGACGGCGGCTTCCTCGATTTCCGGGGCGATCTGCATCATGCTGTTCACGCCGCTGCGGGAAGCGAACGGCAGGAACTTGATGGAGGCCACCAGCACCAGCACGCCGAAGGTGCCGTAGAGGAATTTGAAATTCGCGGATGTGGCGACGGCGAGGTAAATGGTCGCGAACGCCATCGCAGGCATGAGATACGGGAAGAACGCGAGGCTTTCCACGATGCGGGAGAGCCTGCTGCCGCGGCGGCGCACGCAGGCGTAGCCGATGAGCATGCCGCAGGTGCCGACAATCGCGGAGACGACCAGCGCCAGCAGCACCTGACGCAGCAGCGCGCTCCACATCGTCGTGTTGAGCAGGATGCCGGCGATCATGCCGGTTTCATAGGCCGAATCCTCCGTGCCGATCCAGAAGTGGAGCGTCATGTTGCTCGGGCTGTAATTGCCGGGCTGACGGATGACGGATTCCAGCGCGAAGGAGATCAGCGGCATGATGGCGAAGAACGCCGTGAAGACGATCAGCAGAATGCTGATGGGCCAGTTGGCCTTGTGCAGCTTGACCAGCGAAACCTGGCCGCTCTTGCCGGTGACGGTGGTGAAGGATTTGCGCTTGCCGGTGAAGCGCTGGTTGACGCCCAGAATCAGGCAGCCCAGCAGGATGGAGACAAACGCGATGATGTAGCCCTGCCCCTGATAGCCCGCCTGAATCAGCGCGCGCATCTTGGTGGAGAGCGTGTAGCACTTGACCGCCGAGCCGAGGAACACCGGCACGGTGTAGGAGCTGAAGCCGCTGGAGAAGATCAGCAGGAAGGTCGAGAGGATGGCGGGCATGACGATCGGGATGGTCACGCGGCGGATGATCGTCGCGCGGCTGGCCTTGAGGATCGTCGCGCTCTCCTCGAGCGTCGCGTCCATGTTTTTGAGGATGCCGCCGATGAGCAGGTACGCGAACGGGGAATAATGCAGCCCCGTGACGATAATCATCGGAAACAGGCCGTAGACGAACCACTCCGGCATGCATACGCCGAAGAGGGATTCCACCATGCCGATGTTGCCGCCGCCGACCTGGCTGTTTTGGAACATGTTCGTCCAGAACAGGGCGAGCGTCCACGCGGGCATCATGTAGGGGAAGACGAAGACCGCCGAGATGAATTTTTTGCATTTGAGGTCGGACCGCGTGATGAACCACGCGACCGTGCCGCCCACCGCGATGCCCAGAATGCCCGAGCCGAGCGCGACGATCATCGAATTGCAGAGCGGCTGCCAGAAGTTGACCTGACTCCAATCGTCCCCGGCGAAGAGCTTTTGGAAATGCCAGAGCGTGGTGGAGCCGACCGGCAGGCGCAGCAGCTTCTTTTCCGTGCCGACGTGTACGGTGAACATGTTGCTCAGCATCGTCGCCATCGGCAGCAGGCTGAGCAGCACCAGCACGATCAAAAAGAAGACAAGCAGCAGGTTGGCCGGTTTGGAGACGAACGCCCGAAGCCGGTAGCGCCAGGGCTCGTGCCGTAAATCGCGCGTATGAACCATCGTTTTTCCTCCGCTTTGAAGAAAACAGGGTGAGTGCTAACCTCACCCTGTTCGACATGAGTTTGTTATGCAGGACTGCGATCAGCCAACGCGGGTCGCGATGAACTCATACACGTCGATGTAGTGCTCGTAGAGGTAATCCATATCTTCAAGCACCAGCTTATCCTGCCAATACTCGAACGGCTCATCCATCAGGCCTTCCGGCTTCTTGATGGAGGTGTTCGGGGAATAGTAGCCCTGGTTGGAATTCCAGCTCTTTTCGCCCGCGAAGCCGTCCTCGCTGAGCAGATAGTTGATGAACAGCGCGCAGGTGTAGGGGCATTCGGTGTCCTTGCACACGGTCGCGTAGATCGGGTACATCAGGCCGGAAAAGCAGTCCACGTCGTTTTCAAACTGCACGACGGTCAGCTTGCCGCGGTCAGCTTCATCCACCTTGCGCAGCTTGGAGAACACGAACAGACCCATGTTGCCCGCCGCGCCGGAAGCGATGCCCGTCGCCATCTTGGAGGCGGAGGTGTAGGTGTAGTTCACGTTGGAAAGGAAGCCCGCGATCCACTCGTAGGCGGCGGATTCAAACTCGCCCTTCTCCCATGCCTTGCCGTAATAGCTCTCGTAAGCCTTTTCGAGCTTCTCGTTCCATTCCGGGCTGGTCAGCATAATCAGGAAGTTGATGTTGACGGTCTCGTTGGTCGGGTCTTTGAAGAAGACCTTGTCCTTCCATTTGGCTTCGGTCAGCTCCCAAACATTGGTCAGGCCGACGCTGCCGGCGGTGTTGTTGTAAATGAGCAGCGAGTTGACGAACGTGACGACCGCGGGCTCGCGGTATTGCTCGGCCACGACGCTTTCAAGCGCCTTCGGGAAATAGGCATAGCTCAGGCCGTCGTCCAGCAGATAGGTCTTGAGATCCGCGCCGTTCTGCGTGAGCGCCATGTCGGCGGAATCCTTCACGCCGGAGCCGATGGTGTTGGTCAGGATGGTGTAGGATTCGCCGTCGTCGATTTCGGCGTAGACCACCTTGCCATCCAGCGCGGGGTAGGTGCGCATGAAGTTCGCGGCGGCCTTCTCGGCGAAGGACGTGGTGGAATAGAAGTTGAGCTGCGCGCCCGCAGCCATCTCTTCCTGCGCCTTGGCGTAAAGCTCGTCGTTGGTCATCGTCGCGGCCTTTTCCAGCGCGTCGCTCACGTTGTCGGCCAGCGCGGCCGTGCCGGCGGTCAGCGTCATCGCGGCGGCCAGAATCAGGGGCAGAATTCGTTTCATGGAATACATCCTCCTTTTGTTGACACGGATTTTTCAAAAACGATACACATTTTTTACAATTATACGGCGATTTGGCGGGGAGTGTCAAGATAAAATGTGCAGAATAGATAAAAATCGGGCAAATTTTATGAGAGGGAAATGTAATCTGTAAAAAAACGGACGAAGACGCGCGAATCCATCGGAATCATGTGAAACGGCATTTTAGCGGCTATCGCTTGCTTTTCCGCCGAAGGGGTGCTATATTCTCTTCAAAATGAGCGCCTGAGCGGCGTGGGGGAGAACGAATGAAGAGCAAGCAAAAGCGCGGGCGCGCCTTTCAGCCGGACAGCATTGCGGCGTATTTCCGTTTGGAGTGGCTGCCGCTGATCCTGATTACGCTTTCCGGGCTGGCGTATAACGTCGGTCTGCTGGCCGGGCCGTGGTTTGAGGGCAGGCTGGCGCAGTGTCTGGCGGATATTCTCGGCGGGCGCGAGACGGCGAGCGCGATGACGGCGCTGGCAGCGGGGTATATCCTTGTGACGCTGCTGGTGCAGGCGGCGCGGTTCATCAAGCGGTTTTATGTGCGCCGGTTCGCCAACAACATCAACCGCCGCATGAAGGGCGTGCTCTACGCGAACCTCGTCCGCCAGAGCCGCGGCGCGCTGGAAAAGCAGGGCGCGGGCGAGCTGATGACCAAGGCCATCTCCGATGTGGATGACTGCGCGGAGGGCATACGCAAATTCACCACCGAGGTGTTCGATACCGGCGTGGCGCTGGCGGGCTATATCGTCATGCTGTTTGTCTACGACTGGCGTCTGGCGCTGCTGTGCATGATCTTCCCGCCCATCTCCTATATCTGCGCGGAGAAGATGAAAAAGCCGGTGCAGCGCGCGGGCGCGGCATACAAAAAGGCGGCGGCGGCGCTCAGCGCGGCGACGCTCGACCGGGCGAAGAACGCCGTCACCTATCGCATCTACGGCTGCGAGGACGCGCAGGAGGCGCGCTATGAGGCGGCGCTGGACGGCTATGAGCAAACCGCCGTGCGCGCCAACGTGTGGCAGGCCGCGCTGCCGCCGCTGTATCTGGCGGCATCGAACCTGAGCGTGCTGTTCATCCTCTGGTTCGGCGCGAAAAACGTGCTGGGGACGGGCTGGCGCGCGTGGGATATCGCGGCGTTTACGACCTTCCTCTCCTGCTTTATGAAGACGGCGGTGAAATCCTCCAAGGCGGCGAAGCTGTTCAACGCGGTGCAGCGCGCGGAGGTTTCGTGGAAGCGCATCAAGCCGATGATGAAAACGCCGCGGGCGCTTGAGCCGCTGGCGGTTCCGGCGGCGCAGCGCGTGGAGGTCAGCGGCCTTTCCTTTTGCTATGACGGCGGCGCGCCGATTTTTGAGGGCGTTTCCTTTTCTGCGCAGCCCGGCGATATCATCGGCGTGACCGGCCCGGTCGCCTGCGGCAAATCCACGCTGGGGCGCGTGTTCCTCTGCGAGCGGCCGTATGGCGGTTCGGTGCGCATCGGCGGGCGGGAGCTGGCCGGGCTTTCGCCGCGCGAGGCGGCCTCGACGGTCGGCTATCTCGGCCATGATCCGGAGCTTTGGAACGATACCGTGGAGGAAAACGTGCTTTGCGGCGAGGCGGGCGACGCGATGCGTTTTCTCGCCCTGACCGCGCTGGATGGCGAGGTGCGGGCGATGGAGCGGGGGCTTCAAACCGTCGTGGGGAGCGGCGGCGTTCGGCTCTCCGGCGGGCAGGCGCAGCGGCTGGCGCTGGCGCGGACGCTGGCGCATCCCCGCCCGGTGCTCGTGCTGGATGATCCGTTTTCCGCGCTGGATCGGCAGACGGAGGACGAGGTATTCGCCCGGCTCAAGGCCTGCGCGCAGGATCAGGTCGTGATTCTGATTTCACACAGGCTCTACCATTTTCCGGAGATCAGGCAGATCGTGTTCATGCAGGACGGAAAGGCGGCCGTGGGGACGCACGAGGCGCTTTGCGCATCCGTTCCGGCCTATCGCGCGCTGTATGAAAGCCAGACGGGAGGTGCGGCGCATGAAGCGTAATTCGGTGTTTGCCGCCGTCTGCGGCGCGGCGGCGGCGCACAAGCTGCTCAGCGCGGGCACGCTGCTTTGCGCGGCGGCGTCGGTGCTGGCCTCGCTGCTGCCGCCGCTGCTGCTGGCGCGCGTCATCGACCGCCTGACGGGCGGAATACCGCTGACGTTCGCGGCGGCGCTGCTGTATTTCGGCAGCCTCGCGCTGGAAGGAATGCTCGCCTCCGCGCAGGAGACGCTGCTGGAAATCCTCGGCCAGAAGATGACCCATGCGCTCCGCGCGGAGATGTCCCAAAAGCTGACGCGCCTGCCCGCGGCGACGCTCTCGGCGCAGGATCCCGGCGAGCTGGCCGCGCGCTTCTCCGGCGACGTGGACACCGTGGAGGCGCTGTTCACCTCCGGCGTGATCTCCATGGCGGCGGATGCGTGCCGAATCCTCTCGATCCTCGCGGTGATCGCCGTGAAGAACGCGGGGCTGGCGCTGATTCTGCTGCCGGTGCTGCCGCTGCTGGCCGCGTTCACCCGGCACGTGCAGCGGCGGACGCTCGCCGCGCAGATGGAAAACCGCCGCGCGGTCGCCGCCATTTCCGCTCAGGTGCCGGAGGCGCTGCACAACATCCGCACCATCCGCGCGCTGGGGCTGGAGGATTACATGAGCGCGCGCTACGACAGGCGCATCGGGGAGAGCTACGCCGCGGTGGAGAAGACGAATTTCTACGACGCGGTGTATTCCCCCGTCGTGCTGACGTTCAACGCCGCGGTGGTCGGCGTCGTGATGCTGCTGTCGGCCTCCGGCGACGCGCGGGTGCTGACGCTGTTCGGCATGTCCGTCGGCACGTCGGTCGCGGTCATCAACTATATCTCGCGCATCTTCGCGCCGATTGAAAGCCTCGGCATGGAAATCCAGACGATTCAATCCGCGATGGCGGGCGTGAAGCGCATCAATGCGTTCCTCGCCCAGCCGGAACGGGCGGCGCAGGCGGCGGAAAGCGCGGCTGTTCCGCGCGGCGACGTGGCGGTTGACCATGTGACCTTCGGCTACGGCGGGCGGACGGTGCTCTCCGACCTCTCCTTCACGGTGAAGGCCGGCGAGCAGGTGACGCTCGTCGGGCGCACCGGCGCGGGCAAGAGCACCGTGTTCAAGCTGCTGCTGGGGTTGTATCGACCGGAAAAGGGCACGGTCACCATCGGCGGCGTGGACGTTTCCCGAATCACGGATCGCCAGCGCCGCTCGTGCGTCGGCTGCGTGGAGCAGCATTTTGCCCGCGTGCCGGGCACGGTGCTCGACCAGATCACGCTGGGCGACCCGCGCATCACGCGGGACATGGCGCGGAAGGCCGCGCAGCTTGCCGGGTTGGATGCGGCCATCTGCGCGTTTCCCGACGGATATGACACGCGCTGCGCGGACGGCATGTTTTCGCAGGGCGAATGGCAGCTCCTTTCCATCGCCCGCGCGGCGGCGGACGATCCCGCCGTGCTTCTGCTGGACGAAATCACGGCCAACCTCGACGCGCAGACGGAGGCGCGCGTGCTCGAGGCGCTGCGCCGCGCGTCCGCCGGACGAACGGTGATTTCCATCTCCCACCGCATCTATGAGCAGCGCGGCGGGCGGATGATCGAGATCAGGGCGTTGGATGGTGAAACGGGCGAAGGGGAAGACTGTTTTTAAGCGGATTGAATCCGGCTGAAACAAAAAGCAACGGCATTGCTGTCAGATGAAAGCCATCTGGAGCAATGCCGTTTTTTGAATTATGCTTCTTTTTGCCGCTGCAAGAAAACCTGCCACGTCAGCGATATTAAGGCGTAAAGCGCGATTGCAATCAGGAGAATGTTGAAAAAATCATGCGCCATAAAGTCGCTGACGGTATGAAACTCTTTCATCAGAAAATGAGCGCCGAGGTAGGAGGTGGGGGCGAAGAAGAGCTGTCTGACGATCCAGCCGTTTTTCCGTTTGCGAAGGAAAAACCAAGCCAATCCAAAGACGAAAGCGGCAGCAAGCGCAAGCAGAACATAGTAACCCAGCGCCAGACGGGGCAGTATTTCCACACCGCCGTCGAGCGGTTTTCCCCACAGGAGATGCTGTTGAACGCCGTCTACATACATCACGCGATCCGGCACGGGATAGAGGATCATTTCATTATAATCTCTGATAAAGTACCCGCTGCCGCTTGATGTCCATCCCTGCAGCAAAACGGTTCTTGATCCGTCATCATCCATGAACAGGGTTTCGGATGTTCCGGTGATCCGGTTATCCACCCGCAGAATCAGCACATCCACATTTGAGCGCGGGGGTTCATCGGGGACGTCCGTTTGACCAAAAACTTCATCGTAAGGGCGTTGTTCTATCCCCGCTGCCTGAATCAAACCGTCTTCCCATGGAACCAGCTTCCGTTCGTTTGCGTGATAAAACCATGCATAAACAGCGATAAAAACGCAAAGCGCAGCGATGACAGCGGAATACAGGCGGCGCTTTTGAAGCTGTTTTTTCAGCGATTGAAGCGGCTTTGCCGTTTCGATGGGCGCGCTTGTTTCGGTTTTGAGTTCGGAAAGCTTTGCCCTGCACGCGGAACAGCCGGCCAAATGTTCCTCGATGAGGGCTTGGGTTTCCTGCTCCACCAGTTCCTCGGCATACAGCGGCAGCAAATCGCGCGTGACGGCGCAAGGCAGTTTCATGGTGATCCCTCCATTTTTTCCATGATCTTCGTTCGGGCTCGGTGGTAAACGACACAAGCCCAGTTTTCCGATTTGCCGAAAAGTTCCCCGATATCCCGAAAACTCAACTGACCCAGAGTTCGAAGGGTGAATACCTCCCGATAGGGTTCGCTCAGGTGATGGAGAAGCCGGTGGATGCGCATATGCTCATCCTGCCGCACAATCGCTTCTTCCGGACCGGCGGATGGATCGGAAAGATGCGTGGCATCGTCGATCGGCTGATCTTTTCTCTTTCGCTGTTCGGACAGCCATAGATTCTTTGCGATGGCACAGAGCCAGCTTTTCAGGCTGCTCCTGCCTTGAAATTGATTCAGGGATCGCAATGCCTTAAAAAAAGTCTCCTGCGTAATTTCTTCGGCAATATGCGGGCTGCCCGAGAGGGAGAGCGCGTAACGGTATACCGGATCGAAGTAACTTTGATAGATTTGAGTAAACGAATCGGCCTGCATGCGTTCTCCCTCCCTTCACTTTATTAGACGCAGATGATGAAGAAATCTTACAAAAGATTTTGAATGGCTTTTGAATGGAGGAAGCGAAAAAGGCCGCAGGGCTTGCGCGGCTTCGAACCGTTTTCCGTCGGCCTGAATCCGCCGCAGGCGGCGAAAAAACGAAAAAGCCACCCCGGAGGACGGCTGAAAGGCACTATATGTGCTTCTATTTTCTGATATATGTTTGGTTTCTGCTGGTGGGTTTGTCTGGGATGCTCATGGCGATGAGCCCCATCTCCAAAGCAGGCAGCAGATACAGCTTTCTGAAATTGTCTCTCGATTTCAGGGATAGCTTTTCCATCAACTGGACGCCTGTGTATGGGACGTCATACTCCATGGCGTCGATCAATTTTTGGACTTCCGCAGACAGATAAGCGTCCTTTTCGGCGAACTGCTGAAGCGCCCAATCCAGCGTCAGATTGATCTTGTCCAGCATAAAAACAATGAAAGCGTCCGAATTCCCTGTTGAGTGACATGTCGCGATGGCGTTGTAATATCCCTCCTGGAATTCATGGATGCGGCTTTCCAGCGGCAGGTACTGGAAAATAGGGTTCCATTCTGACAGCAGCGCCGTTTGCCACAGGCGAGCCATCCGGCCATTGCCGTCGGCAAATGGATGGATAAAAACAAATTCGTAGTGAAACACCGATGACAGAATCAGCGGATGCACATTATTCCGGCTATTTTTCATCCATGCAAACAAGGCTTCCATCTGATCGGGAACGAACTGCGGCGGCGGTGCCATGAAAATGCAGCGGTCACCGTTGAAGACCCCTTCGTGATGATCTCGAAATACGCCGGATTCCTGCAAAGTCAGGTAGGTCATGACACCATGCAGCCTTTTCAGGTCATTCAGAGAATACGGATCAAACTGACCCAGCATGTCATACGCTTGATAAGCGTTTTTGACTTCTTGAATTTCCTTCTGCGGGCCAATCACGGTTTTGCCGCTGATAACACTCTTCACCTCATTCAAGGATAAAGAATTGGCTTCAATGGCCAAAGAGGAATGAATCGAACGAATCCGGTTGTTCCGGCGAAGATACGGCCTTGTCTCAAAGGAACGATAATGGCTGATTCTTCCTGTCTTTTCGGCAATCTGAGCCACTAAGGTCAGCATCTGATTGGTGATGGAAAAAGGCGGAGCATAGTGTTCCACAGGACACACCTCACTTTCTGTTCTATTATATGTAATTTTCAGCGGATTATCAAGAACTTGTATGTTATCTTGTCCGGTTTCTTGAACGGAAAAGAAACCAAATTGATTTTATCTTGGCTGTTATCCTGACTGTTTTCTTGCGTTGATGATGCACAATGAATGCGCGGCCTCGAACCGTTTTACGTCGGCGCGAACGGGCGGAAAATCAATCGGGAAATCAAAATCAAAACGAAAAAACCCTGCAAGGCTAACCTCGCAGGGCTGATTTGGTGGTCTGTACTGGACTCGAACCGTTTACCGACGG
>ERZ772883.2605-NODE-2605-length-10980-cov-7.897117_pt1 | contig 10980 bp, 7 predicted proteins | sample MGYA00580575_ERZ772883 | MGnify/ENA primary metagenome ERZ772883 (study PRJEB29015, sample SAMEA2737666) | human gut metagenome | biome: human gut; feature: human-associated habitat; material: faeces | place: China | collected 2012 ...
AGATGGAAACACCGCTCTTGTCTGCCAGCTCGGCCTGCGACATGTTCTGCTTCAGGCGTACTGTTTTTATTTTGGCTGCAATCCTGTTGCAAAGCTCGGTGTCTGTCAGTATGTATATATTGTTTAACATATCAAATTTGATGCTTATTGCAACAAATATAAGAATAAAAGTTCATAAATGAAGCTTTATGTGGAATAATTAAGCGCAGCCATCTCTTTTCTTCCCTTTACTTGACACACTTTAGTTTACAGTCTCGTACAATAATTAAATGGTATTCGGAACTTGAACCTGAATATTAATTTTACTGGCCACTTCAGTGTATACAGGAATTGAATCTCCTGGCGCTGTGTCGATGGTTACAATGAGAGCGTATTTTGATTTTATGCTAGGATTACTGATAGCGTCTTTTGTACAAAATACCTGGATATTTACAAATCCGTCATCGTCAGTAAAAGGGATTGCCGATTTTCCTTCAAATACTTCATGTTGGACTGTTCCTCTAACACAGTCTAAAGAATTGTTATCAAGTCGATCATCAGCTATTTCATTATTGGTGGGTTTAAACCATATTTTCCGACCTTTATATCTGGCTGATTTGCAATTAATATCGGAGAACCAAGCTAATGTAATTGTGAGTTTGCGCTTACAAGCTTTTGAAGCAAGAGATATTGGTAATGGGAATCTATATTCATGCCCCTCGTCTTCACCTATTTCCCCGTAACCAAGAACAGTCGCGTAATTATCTTCACAATATGTAGATACTTGTATTTCGCTCTTTCCATAACCAATCATCTTCCGCTTGATCTTTTTTCTCTGAGTCTTATTTAAGGCGGTAGGAAGAAGAGAATCTATGTTATTTTCAATTTGCCCCCACGAACAACCGTGGACTAACATGGCTTTGATTATCTCGGTAGAGTAATCCATAATATCATGATATCTCGATTCCAATTGCTGAATGGCTTTATAACAATAATAAGCTTTTCTAGTTGTTAATGCAGCGGCTTCGCTTGTTCCTTGCCTTCTGGCGTTGTTCCTCAAAGTAGTATCCGGATGGGCAACAATTATACCTGGTGCTCGCATAATATTATGATTTTTAATAAGGAAACCATTATATGGCATATCTCGATATATTAATCGACCACCTTTTTCTACAATTTCTGGTTTAATAGAACGATTCAAGCCATTGCCGAATGACGTATAGGTACTTGGAACAATTGAATTATATGGATTTATTGAATTAGCAGGAATGAATGCTCCTGCCGAATCATCATGAAGAGCTCCAACAGAAATACTATTAATAGATTCAGCAGGAGATAGGAGGGAATGCTCTTTTATATTGGTAAGCGAATTCAAAAAGAACAGTCTTGCAATCTCATCTTGCGATAAAGCCGATAATTGCGAGCTATTTAAGTCTGTTGGTACACTATCCTCGCTATTTCCAGCACTTACAATAAAAAGAACGTGGTATTTATTACTCAGCCAATCAAGCATGCGTGCAAGAGGACTCATTTTGCCGGCAAAATGATAGTCTTCAATTCCAACAGAGAAATTAATTATTCTTACAGATGGAGCAACTGGATCACCTCCATTGTCCCCTTCAAACATTCTCTTTACAGCTCTATGAATAAAATCAGCTGGCAACACATTGGGCATTTGCTCATAATATTTGCCGTTGAATTCAGTCAAAGTAAAAATTGGACGCAAATATAAAGGGCTACCGATATATGGCAGATTATCTCCAATGTCGCCTTTAATGATACATGAGCACATTGCTGTTCCATGTACTCTTCCTTCGACAGCATAATCGGCTTCAAAACCATCCGGATCATCAAAAATAATTCTGTCTTTTAATACACAATGGTTACTTAATGGAACTCCATCAAAAATACCGACAATTGGCTCTCCTACCGGAGCCTCTTCTTCTTTGCCATGAAATGTCAATAAAGACTCTGGGGGGAGAGGCTCACTTCGAAATATACTTTGCCCCTGAGGTTTTGCGAACATAATTCCATCAAAAGAAAATAGACGGTAATCTGTTCGTGTTACGACATCTCTGATTAATTCACAGGGTAATGATGCGAGAAATGCTGTATATTCAATTTCAGGTATATCACAATGCGCAAGTATGCTTCCGCCATTCTTAAGAATTAAGTCATGACACTCGCGTATCTTTTGCTCTCTAATAGCAGGGCTGCTTCTGTGCCATAATTCAATTTCTACATTTACATCTCTGCCATGATTCTCTTGAAGTATAGCATCAAATGACCTTATAACCTCCGGAGGAATTCTGTCGTCAATTCCCCAAGGTCTAATCGTCCTTAACAGTGAAAATACATTTCTAAACTTTGACAAACCATAATCAAATTGTTCCCCACGCTGGTAAAGAGTCCATAAACGTAAAAGTTGAGAAAGAGCCTGACTATTGGAAGAGATTAGATACAGTTTTCCATCAGTTAATTGCCCTTCAACATAATTTTGTCCGACACACATGTGAAAGTCATCATCTTGATCACATTCTTCTGCGTCAAAATCGCCTAACCAATCAAGTCCTTCAACTCTTTTAACAGCGTTAATAAAATCATTCACACTTCCTACAGTTTCAAGGACCAAAACTTCTTCAGGGTCAATTGCGTCGGCGGATGAAGCCAATCTTGCTCTTCTGGCACTAAAAGTGTCCTGAAGAACCTGAAATTTCGGGCCAAGTCTTTCTTCTTGGCGAGAGGCTGATGGTCCGACAGCATGCGGTATTGGACGAGGAGACCGTCTTTCCCTTTGAACATTATTATCTCGATCTGGAAAGACTAGAATAGGGTAATTTGCCATGTTATTTAGATTCTACTTCTTTATCAATTTTAGCATTGGATATTGACCAACGTTTAAGCTCATCGTTAACTATTGAGCGCGTATTGTCGTTGGGAAGGCCAAGCACATATCTTCTCACCACTGAAAGGCCAAATTCTTCAATTTCAGAGAAATTAGCACCATATAATTTTTTCGCCAGAGTTTCATATGCGTAATTTAAATGAATGCCATGTTTGTTCTCAAAATCAACAAGCCAGTTGACAATGTTAGCACGCGTAGGCATAGGTAGCTCCAATCTCATCTGAAACCTTCTCCACGCTGCTTTATCGAGGAGCTCTGGATGATTTGTGGCCGCAATTATTGTTACATAACTTGGTATCGAATCCATCTGAAGCAGGAGTGAGCTGACGACTCTTTTTATCTCTCCTGTCTCATGCTGATCTCCACGTTCTTTGCCAATAGTTTCAAATTCGTCAAAGAACAAAACGCACCTTTGTGTCTTTGCGTATTCAATGAGCTTCCTTAAACGGGAGGCTGTTTCTCCTAAATATGCGCCAATAATGCTGTCGTATTTGACGACATACAATGGAACCATCAACTCATTGGCAATTATTTCTGCAAGTGAAGTTTTTCCATTGCCTGGAGCACCGATAAACAATACCTTATTTCTTGGTTCAAGACCATATGAGCGCAATAAATCAGCACGCATATGTTCCTCAATAAACTTTTCGCAGCAATCTTTTACATCGTTTGGGAGGATAAGATCCTTAAACGTTTTTTGAGGGACTATTTCAGTAATAAAACCTTCTGCAGAAGATTCCGAATTTCTCGTTATCGGGCTAAATCTTGATGATTCGTGACTCGCGCTATATGCTCGAATTTCAAATTCAATTTTGTCGGCAAGAATAGAGTGGTTTTTCTGACGTTCTTCGGCAATGATGGCTTCGGAAATTTTTTTAAATTTTGTTTTATCCCCGTTCATTCCGTATTTAACCAGCTCGACGATTAAATCTGCTCGTGCCATAATTTCTATTTAGTTTTTTGTAGAAGTTCTCTAATGTCAACATGAAGAATTTTTGCGATTTCATCTAATGTCTCAATTGACGGTTGCGCATCATTTGTGCACCACCTTGAGACAGTACTTTCGTTTACATTTATATGTTCGGCAAGCCACCGATTAGTCTTTTCGCATTCATGGAGAACTATCTTTATTCTATTTAATTTTTTGCCCAAAGCTCAAAAGTTTGATGTAATATGCAAAATTACATATAAATTTCATGTGCCAAAGCAAAAAAATGGAAAATATTATGTCTTTTATGAAAACTACCGACCGTGCATCTCTGCAGGGCCGGTAGTCGTTTCATCGTTAGGTTAAGATTTACTCTGCGAGTTGTGCATAACCCATCATTTCGTCTGACTTTTCATCGGTGACGGTTTTGATGTAGAACCACTATAAGAAGACCTTTGTATCGGCGGTAGGTGCACCGTTCTTGGCGTCATAATAGGCTTTGATATCCATCGTAGTGGCTACAGGAGTGTAAGGATCAGCGAATAAAGCAGCCTTACTATGCTCTGGTAACACCGTTGCTCTGAAATACGGATGTCAGATGAGTTTTATATCGGCTACAAAAGAAGGGATGTTTGCGAATAGTAGAGTCATTGCGCTGGTGCTGATAGTTGGAGTTACGTCGTCTGGAGCCTCGACACCTTCGATAGTCGTGGGACTGGCAACTGTAGTGGCACCACAATACACAATCCATGTAGAGTTAGAATCAGTGAGTTTGGCAGAGGTATCGAGAATTCGTTTACTAGGCTGAGAGAGCAAGCGTATTCCATGCGAGAATCTGCGTATTGGTGAGAGATTTCCAGTTCTTGGAGAGCTGCTTGAAAATGGATTTCGCTGAGGATTGATAGCTGACTTTTACAGAATCAACAGTAGCTTTGTTAAGAATGTACTTACGGCTGCGAACCTTTGCGGCGGTCACGCCTTTGGCCGAACCCGTCATTTCTTCGAATTCATTTGAAAGAATATACGTTATTGCTGAAAAATTTAGGTTAAAGTTTGTGCTTTTACTTTTAGTATTTGTTTGAGTGATGTGTCTTAAATGTCATATTGTGTAGATGATAATTTTATGATATACAACAATTTGCTGAAAAAGAAGAAATAGCTTTAGCCATTTCTTCATGGCGCAGCCTTCTCGTCTCTTCCCTTATTTTGACTTTACTTTAATGGATGTATATAGGAATGCAGGGATAAAGTAAAGTTGCTGATTTCATAGAAAAGTGTAGATCTCAAGCATCAATTTTGATGGAAAAGTGTATAAATGAAGTCTGATTCGTTGGAAAAAGTGTGCGATGATTGGTGTTATTCGCTTGAAAAAATGTAAAGTTCTAAATCGTCACCGATGTTAACACTCAAAGGTTACACTATGAGTTTTCGCAGTAAAGAGCCAAAGTGCAAACTGAATATGTGTTTGCACTTGCACTTTTGCACTATGCGCTCGCGTTTACGCCATGTCGGCTTTTCTCTAAAGAAATTTGCTGATCCTCAAGAAAATCCGTAATTTTGCGCCGTCAATTGAATAAAAACATAAAGCTTACAATGCTGCAAAGAAGAATGAATAACTGGAACACCGTATCGTATCGAGGCATAAAATGCCTTGAGAGATTGTCGTGTGTCCATACTTCGGGCATTGGAGCATTCTATACTTTTGGAGACATTTTCCGACGAACGTTTGATAGAACATCGGGGATACGATGATGCTGGTATCCCGCTGAAACGATAAATGAAAACCGTCGGAGAGTCCTTACCAAACTTTTCGACGGTTTTTGTTTTGTGCCTGTTGGTGACGTTCGCACGATGTGCTCTTCTCCGTCAATTCCGTCCACGGGCAGAATGCAATGTATTATTAACCGCGCAGTGATGCGCATGAATGAAAAGATTATGAATTATAAATTTGACGGAAGCAGGGTGTTCTTTACATCCGACACCCACTTCAACCACTCCAATATCATCAGGTTCTGCAACAGGCCTTTCAAGGATGTATCGCACATGAATGAAACGATTATTGCCAATTGGAACCGCGTGGTCGGTCCGGAGGATATCGTGTTCCACCTGGGTGATTTCTGTCTGGGCGGTTCTGCCGAATGGGTAAACGTACTGAACAGGCTGAACGGGAAAATATACCTTATTTCTGGCAACCACGACATCAAGAACCTGAGGCAGAATTACACGAAATACTTCGAGCAGATAACGATGCAGATGTATATCGAGGTGGATAAACAGAAGATTTATCTGAATCACTGCCCGTTCCTCTGCTTTGGTGGCTCATACGATGGCACCTGGCAACTTTTTGGACACGTACATACTCGTAGGAACAATACCGGAAAGGATGCTTCTCGGCTGAGTATGCTTCTTCCGACACAATATGATGTCGGAGTGGACAACAACGATTTTGCACCGGTCTCTTTTGCACAGGTAAAGGCAATCATAGGGAAACAGATTGAACAATCGAGGAAAGGAGAACAGTAAGATGAAGATACAATACAGGTTTATTGAAATTTAATGGACATCAAGAGATGAACGAAAGAAAGATTATAGATAGAAAGTTCTTTGCTGATTTGGCGAAGGAGGTCGGGCTGAATGCCTCACATTTGGAGGTATTGGGAGAAAGCCGTCAATGGGAGATTGTCGTTAGTGGTGATATGCTTGAACAGCTGGTTGAGATACAGCATCGGCTAGAGCGACTGGCCGTAATGGGTGACGATGAGTACCGGGGATTCTATATAGAAGTGCCACGGCCTGCGCCGGAAGAGTGGGGGGATGCCGAGGAATTGGTCGCTTCGGGGGAATATGACAGTCGGGAAGCGTTCCTTGCTGATTGGCTTGCATTCAATCCGATGGAGACTAGATGGTTTCATGTCGCTTCAAGTCGATACGGGAATTCCCGGTCAATCCGTGTTACGGACCGGAAGCATACCCGTTTTATCATTACGAATCATTCCAAGTGTACAGATGTAGAACCAGATGATACGTGGTGCAGGGAGAACCTAATCCGCCTCTTTGACTATCTGGAACGGATAATTGATATTATTGTTGCTAATCCCGACGGGTTCAACGATTACGTGGCGTATAACCTGCCGTACCAGCAGCGTACAGGACGGATTGCACAGAAGGATTTTAATCGCATAGTGCCGAATTTCAAAATTGAGATGGAAGATCGGGAAACGGCCGTCAAGGCATTGGAGGACTCGGTGCACGGGTATTCTGCCCCTCTTTTGGAAACCATGACCATACGAAAGTATTGCACCTATTTCCGCATTGCCAACGAGGTGTATGAGGCTTATCACCGGAAGCGTGGATTCAGGGGGCGCATCCATACAGATCCGCAGGATGTTCCTAAAGAACTGCGTGATGTGGTCTATTACAAGCGGAAGAAGTTCGTGGATGTGGCGGAAATGTACGACATTGACAGCCCGGAGGATTTCATGCGGTTCGCAACTGACCACTATGGTGAACTGGGCCTTTCACGTCTAAATATCTTTGCCTCACACGACCGGCAACAAGGGTGGAAAATTGTTGTTTCCAACAGTTATTCTGCCAATGCCGGATTGGCCATTGAAGTAGCTACAGCTTTGTATAAGGCCGGGGCACCGCTGTTGATATACGACGCCGAGAAGTTCCTGAGAATCCTGCTTGAAGAGGATTATGTACGGCTTGTTCCCGACTCATATCATAACTATATGGGCTATCAGGAAGAAGGTGCCGTCTACGAACTGCCGTGGGAATACGAGTGTTCGGAGGATACTGATTCTGTTCTGACTAAGGAGCAATATCAGGCTATTGTCTCTATCGCCGAATGGCAGCCGGAGGAGCAGGTGAAACCCATTGCTTGAAGGGTTTGTAGTAATTATAGACTTGGCTTATCTCTATGCAGATTCGCATAGGGGTAAGCCAAGTTGTAGATATGATTGCGTAAAGATTAATAAATATCAGCTGCCATATGATAAAATCCGTACTCCGCGGTATTTAAAATCATTAGTCGGCAAAGTTGGATATTGGTGAATGATTAACCTGATAATACATTTGTTAGGAACATTAAAGTAAATTGGAGAAAGAGTTAATGCAGTTTAGAGTTGTTTCTACGATCCTCATATGTTTGAAACAGGTATTGGTGTTATATCTCGCTTTCTAACTTGTTTTTTAATTTCATTGCGATGCGTTCATAGTTTTGTATAGCGACCTCTTCGGGAATGCGGAATCGTATCATTTCCGAATATCTGTGGAAGTCGGTTGCTCCATCTATGTTAAATTCCCCCTGTAAATATGCATCACTATATTTTGCTAGGTCATCTATAGATGATATCATATTTACAAATGCCATATTCGATATATTGGCATAAGTGCAGATATAATAGTTGGATTTTATGCCTGATGGTATCCGGGTCGATATTTTGCGTTTATAGCTAATCAATACTAATCTATTCTCAAATACATTTAAAAACTTCTCTCCTATCAATATCGGGGTATGTAAATGCACTCATTATACATAAGGCGAGCAAAAGGACATGGTGACGGGGCCGCTTTATAACAGCATTCTTCCAGTATCCAATCGCCATCATCAATGTGGGAATTGTTGAGGCCCGAAAAGATGACCAGTTGAGCCGAGTTGTGTTGATATGATATGGACTTATCCAAGTTCTTAATCTCAAAATAGGAGTTGTCTGTAACATATCTATCCAGTCGATCATTTAAGATTTTTCTTTCTTCCGCATCGATTTGGGGAATTGTACCGACGCTTCTGGAATATCGGTATATCTGCATTATATGATAATGTATCCATGTATATAACCCTTCGCGATAAGGACAGTATTCGACATCAGGCTTTATGCCGTTACGCGTTTTTTCTTCGTAAAATGATAAGGCCTTATATACTAGATATGAATATTTGTATACATTCTCGCTTGCATCAATTGATATCTCATTAAGAGCCTTCATCTCTTTCAATGCCTCTATTAGGTCATCCCTTGTGAGATCATGGCTATTCATTTTGGGAGAATATTTCTCTCTTAATTGTAGACATTGATTTCGAACCTTTCTATTTGCATTATATATAATCTCAAATTGTTTAGAGATATAACCATCAAGGAGCTTCCTTTTTAATAATGGATATCCTAATATTAAACCCAAAACGACACAGACAGGAGTGATGAGTTTGCTCAACAATTCTCCGAGTTTCTCAAACCGAGAAATCTGTTCCTGATTACATGAAAAGATAACAATAATGGATAATAATAAGATAAAAACAAGTACGATTATCCACCAATGTTGTTTGCCTAGGTCAAGGTGTTCTTTTATTTTTTCTTCCATTTTATATAAATCTCAGTAACAAAAATAGCCATTTTTAAGCAATAATTTATTATTATCATAAAAACTTATCAGAGCGGGTTTGCCTGTAATACTATCCGACTGACCGGCTGAATTTATATTACCTTTGTAAAAATTATCACTCAAAAATGCAGACAGCCATAAAGAAAATACCATCGGACAGGAAACGTTTCTTGTCGCTTCTTTTATTGGCAGACGAACAGGAAACCATGATTAACAAGTATAACGGACGAGGAGATATGTTTGTCATGTACACCCAAGATGGTATCGCGACATGTTCTGCTATAGTTACTGATGAGGGAGACGGTATGCGTACAATATCATTCTATCGGAAATGCGGATTCAATTATTCTCATATAGTGCCGGATTTCTTTACCGTCAACTATGATCACCGCATCCAGTCCATGATTTACACCACGAACTGGATAGAGCGGCTGCAGAAGGACTTCCGGAGGGTTGCGAGAATGCGAGGGGTCATGCCCAACGAGGAATCGGTCATCCTGCTTATGGGAAAGACAGCCATAGACAAGAAGTCCTACCTTGGGCAGGTCCCGAGAATCGATCTTGACAGGACTCTATTCCTGGTCTAATAAGAATACTCATCGGCAGGCATGCCTGCCGATGAGTTAACAGATAAATAGATGTATTTGCAAATACTAGGAGGTCTGAAGATTCACTGCAGATACACTGAATAAAAACCTCTTATAAAACAGCTACTTTCATTATTCCCTCTGTCAATCAGAACCTGCAAAACCTGAATTTCTGCACGAAGTTCACCAAACTTTTCCAAATGTAAAGGTGCGAAATAGACGTGAGATTATCGCCGGTTATGTCAACTAAATTCTATTGGTTTGTACGTATGTGTTAACTAAGTATTATGGAAGAGAAAAAATCAATCTGAGCGAAAGGAAAGAAGCCGCATTGTCATAGTTGTGATAAGGATTTATGGCAAATGTTAAGACTGGAAAGATATCTAATACTCTTATTTTCATAATAAGAGCCAACAAAGCTTCTGCTTATCCTCAAAAGATAATAATTGAGAATTTCTTTATTTGATATAACATTTATCAAACTGTATATTAATGAATAACTATTATGATTTACTATGCTCAATAATTTTATATGTGTGAAGCAGTAATGCATATTCAGGATTATTTTGTAAATAAGATTCTGATTCTTGAATTAACGAATCAATTTTCTGACGTGTTTTATGTAAATCTTTTAATTTGTATAAATTCTCATTCTCTAGAGAATGAGAATGCCTTTCGGCGTCTGCTATTTTTAATAATATCTCCTCTTTTAAGGTGGTAAGTCTATCTGTATCTTCTTTGATTTTATTTTCAAAGGAATCGATTTTATATTTTTCTATATCTATAATACTATTGAAATCATCTGCAATCTTTCTTTTTTCAATTATGGCTTTAAACCGTCTAGAAGTAAGCGAAGCCTGTAGAATAAAAACAATACATATAAAAATGCTGCGCATGCTATTTCTATCCAAAATTGGATATTCTAGAGCAGGAAATTTAGGAAGAATTGTTTTATACCTATCCATGTCAAAAACCATTTCTATAGGTAGAGTTGTTGGGCTACCATTGTCTTTATAAGAAATAGGGATATTCAAAGGTGGAAACAAATTTTCATCTGGTATAATCTGGGATAATAACTCTTTACAGCAACTACATTCAAACTTATTGATAGATAAATCATGAGCAAAATAATTTCTAATCTTTCTTCACTAGTGTCCGGTAAAAAATCATGAAAGTTCTTTGAAAATATTGAAGGTTAG
>ERZ772883.2620-NODE-2620-length-10928-cov-2.693829_pt1 | contig 10928 bp, 6 predicted proteins | sample MGYA00580575_ERZ772883 | MGnify/ENA primary metagenome ERZ772883 (study PRJEB29015, sample SAMEA2737666) | human gut metagenome | biome: human gut; feature: human-associated habitat; material: faeces | place: China | collected 2012 ...
ATTGGTTCCATCATTTATAAGGGATGTGTCGAATTAGCTTTACCCCTTGGACTCCCTTATAAATGATGGAACCAATCACAACACTGCTGGTTACCCGTATAAAGGTAATCTTCTTAAATATACTTGTTCCGATGATTACACTTGCCAGACCGATGACTACGGTTCCAGTTCCCATGGAAACATCAAAATAACGCTGCTGCTGTGCGTAAACGCATCCACCAAGGGAAACCAGTCCGTTCGCAATCGCAAGTCCGACAATCTTTACAAGTCCCTTGTCTACACCGAGGGAAGTAACGATCATATCATTATCCCCCACGGCACGAAGAAGGAATCCAGACTTCGTATGAAGGTAAGCATCCAACAGATACTTTACAATCAGAGTAAAAATAAGAATGATTATAACGGTCTGGTACGGCCGCATGGCTTCCGGGAAAATCCTGTTCACAAGGCCATTATCAAAAATGGTTTCATTGGTATAAATGGGGAGATTGGCACGTCCCGCTATCCTTAAGTTCACCGTATAAAGGGCAGTCATCATAATGATACCGGAAAGCAGATCCCTTACCTTCAGCTTTACATGGATCACACCTGTCAGGATTCCAACAAGAACACCTGCTGCAAAGCTGATGGGCAGTGTAAGCAGCGGATTCATTCCTTTGGAAATCAGGATACAGGTAATCGCTGCTCCCATCGGAAAGCTTCCATCTACCGTCAGATCCGGGAAATCCAGTATCTTATAGGTGATATAGACACCCAACGCCATGATGGCGTAAATCATACCCTGTTCAAATACACTTAATAATAACGACACGTTTCTTCCTCCCCAAACAATCTGTACTCGCTCATTACTCTATTATCATTCTAAGTAATAAGAAAATCATACCATAACAGATCGTGATTACTCTACAATAATTTCATCAAACTTTTCATAAGCAGATGCTACGAAATCATCATCTAAAGCAAGGCTTACTTTATCTGCTGCAGCAGTATTGACATAAAGGCTGGGCTCGCTGATTACTTCGTAATTCATTTCAGATGCCTTTGCTTCACCCTTTAATACCTTTGCTGCCATACGTCCGGTCTGCTTTCCTAATTCGAAGTACTCAAGACCCATGGAAGCAACACAGCCTGCTTTTACCTGCTCTACTTCAGATCCAAATACCGGAATACCGGCATCGGTTGCTTTTGCAATTACGGTCTGAAGAGCAGATACAACCGTGTTATCGGTGAGGTTTGTAATGCAGTCTACCTTTGTTACAAGGTCTGCCGCTGCCAGATCAACATCTGCGATGGTATTAATACCGGAATCCACGATTTCAAATCCATAGCTTCCTGCAGCTTCTTTATACTGTTCAATCGTACTTACGGAGTTAGCTTCACTTGTTGTATACAGAATACCGATCTTCTTTGCATCCGGAAGAATTTCACGGATCATCTTAAGCTGTGCATCAACTGCAAGTGCATCAGAGGTACCGGTAATGTTGCCAACCGGGCTGCCATCTGCGTTTGCAAGACCTGCACCAGCCGGATCAGACACTGCAGTATAAATTACCGGGATGTCCGTATTCATCGTGGAGTTATAAGCGCTCATTGCACTCGGCGTTGCAATAGCACAGATTAAGTTTACCTTCTTGGAAACATAATTATCGGAAATGGTACTTGCTGTTCCGGTGTCAGCCTGTGCATTATCAAATAAAACGGTGAGATTCGTACCTTCTACAATACCCTCCTCCTCAAGTCCTGCCAGGAATCCTTCACGGCAGTTGTCTAAGGAACCATGCTCTGCGAACTGGGAAATACCAATCGTATAGGCAGCATCGGCTGCTGTGGCATCTTTACTTACCTCTGTATCTTCTGCTGCTTCTGTATCTGCCGTTCCGGTATCTGCTGCCTGCGCTGTTTCTTCTGCTGCAGCTGCGGTGTCTGCTGCCGGAGTCTGTGTGGAAGTACCACCACACGCGGTAAGTCCTAAAATCATGGCTGCGGAAAGAATTGCTGCTAATAACTGTTTCTTCATAAGTTACTCCTCTCTACGCTCTTTGGCGTTCTCAAAAATAAATGATTTCGTTCTGATAGTTTTGAGACCGGTTTACAAAAACAGAAAACCGCCTCAAGATAAACTTGAGGCGGTAATAATCAATTAACGCGGTGCCACTCAATTTCGATGAAAGTCTGTTAAAATATAAATGATTTCTTTCATCCTTTCTTCCATGCACTATCATACATGTCGCCATGATAACGGGTGCGAATCCCGCCGGTGCCTACTGTAAGTTCGGACCGTCCTCGAAAGCCCATTCAACAATTGTCCCTATACTGTCTTCCACCATACGACAGCTCTCTGTGATAGTTTCAAAAGCCTACTCCTCTTTCTCTTAGGTTTGAAGCACTATTTATTTGTTGTTACTAACAATAAAACCTTTTGTAGAAATTGTCAACAACTTTTTTAAATGCTTAACACAACTTTTTTAAATAAATACTAACAGCCCGTCCTGGCGGCTTTGCATTACTTAATTGCCGTAAATGCTGACAATACCCAGTCATAGGCACCCGTTGTGACAATGCTTCCACAGTATTCACACTTACCGAATGAGGTTCCGGTTAAAGGTGCTCCACAGTTCGGACATACCAGACCCTTTTCTTTATCCTTGGCATCTTTGGTAAGACTACCTACAGATCTCATAAAGGTCATCTTGTACTGCATGTTCCATCTGGTTGTTTTATCTCCAAACAGGATCTCTCCGGTTGCTTCCTTTACCTGATAATCAATCATGCTGGCTGCCAGATATACATCCAGATATTCATACTTCTCATCCGTATGATAGGACATCAGATAGGATTTGTTTACACTGATTCTCTCTAAATGGTTCACCACACCATCCTGTATTTTCTTCTGAATCTGTTTCTCGGTCTGCTGGTACAGATTCTGATGCAGTACTGCACGAACCGGTGTCAGATCACGCTTCTCCCACGCACTCTGGATATCCATATAAACATCGCCTGCAAACGCCAGAAAATCCTGTGCAGTAAATAGCGGATCCTTCGCCTTGATCTGCTGACTGATTGCTTCTGTCTGATCCGCAGGTGCAGGTGCCGGCGCACGATGCTGAGGTGCTCTCTGTGTTGCTGTTCCCGATGTCTTCTTATTCTTCTTCCTGGTGCTCTCAATAATGGAATAAACAACGATAATCAACACAATAACAATGGCAATAGGACTAAATTCCCCGCTGCCGCCGTCATCATCATAATCATAGTCATAGCTGTCATAATCACTGTCCCAGCCCGAATCCCAGCTGTCGCTGCTGTCCCAGTCACTGCTGCTGTCATAATCATTGAAATCGCCGAATCCGGCCTTTGCCGTAGTCTGTGTACTGAACGCCATCACAAGCACCAGCATCATTACTGCCAACAGTCTCCGAAACAGGTTTTGTTTGTTTTTCATCTGCCCTTTCCTTTCTCTCCTTTGTCTGAATCATCCGTTGCCTGAATAATCTGCTGACTATATGTATTAAGGTATGCCTCAGCCGTTAACGGATTTCAAAAATTCTTGCCATAACCGGTTCTTTGAAGCTTACATGAAGCTGCTGATCTTCAGATACTTCATAGGACACATGTTCCTTTAAGGTTTCCTTCGGATAAGCAAGCCTTACTTCCTTTACAGGTTTTCCCTCGGTAAGCTTTTCAAGCGGTATATCATACTCAGAGGTCTCTCCATATCTTCTCCACACCGCCAGATAGCTCTTTCCTTCTATCTTCCATCCGGCACATAAAAAGTGATCCAGACTCGTTGCAAAGCCATTTGGCCATACGGGAAGTGCTTTTTTAATATCCTGACGAATGGATTTATAATATTCTATGCCCTCCTTTACCAAAGCATGACGCTCTTTGGAAAGCTGTGCCAGATGACCACTCTGGTGGATACGAAGCAGGAGTGCATTGACCATATTGTAAATCGTCTCTTCCTCATCACCATCCTTAAGCGGATAGGACCAGATTGCTGCCTGCTCCGGAGTAAGTGCCGCTCCGGCATTTGCTGCGATGGTTGCATAGTTGCGGTAGTCCTCCTGATCCGAGGTAGACTGGATACTGTATCTTGCAAGCATTGCATAATCGGTACGCAGACCACCGCTGGAACAGTTTTCGATCACCAGCTCCGGATACTTCTCAAATACACCGTCAAGCCACTTCAGGTATGCTCTTTCATGCTCCAGCATCCCCTGTCCGACACTGTCCGCATAAAGCTCTGTACCAATTCCGGGTTCAATATTATAATCCATCTTGATATAACCGACACCGTACTGATTCACCACACGGTCAATGACCTCATTGACATGATCAATGACTGCCGGATTACGGAAGTCAAGCTGATATCTGCTGCGGTCATAGACCCTCTTTCCATGGCGGATAAAGAACCAGTCATCCGGAACGCTCTTTGCCTTCTCGCAGTTAATTCCCATAACCTCAAGCTCTAACCATACACCGGGAACCATGCCCTTTTCACGAATATAATTGGTTACTTCCTCGATGCCGTTCGGAAAACGCTCATAACACTGCTGCCATTCACCAACACTGTCCCACCATTCGCCGGGCGCATACCAGCCCGCATCAATGACATAATATTCACAACCCATAGCTGCTGCCGCATCAATCAGCGGAAGCTCCTTTTCGGTCGTCGGATCACCGAACAGACAGTTCATATAATCGTTAAAGATAACCGGAAGATTCTCATTATCCTTATTCGGACGGCGGATCATACGGCGGTACTTGGTAAGCTCGCCCATGGCCGTATCAAAGCATCCTTCCGATACACCGACTGCAACCGGAACCGAGGTAAAGCTTTCACCGGGCTTTAACTGCTTGAACCAGTGAGACTGTACTTCGGTCGGACCGCTCAGTGCCACATAAAAATGATTGTTGACATCACTGATTTCTGCGTGCCAGGAGCCATTATGCTCAATCTGCCAGAAAAGAGCCGTATCAGCTTCGGAATTTTCAAGATATCCCATCGGCAGGTATTTCTTTGTGGACCAGTTTCCGGTATTGGTCAGCTCAAAGGTAACAGAGGTTCTCTGATATACGGTCGGCTGGGTCTGTCCGAATCCAAGCTCCGGGAAGGTATTCGTCCGGAAATTCATTTCCTTCTGCCATCCGTGACAGGCATAGGTAAGGCTCATCTTATCGTCAGAGCTTAGCTTTCCTTCCTTTTCAATTCCAAGATAATAGAAGGAGGAAAGATACTCTAACGTCTGCTCCTCAGAGCCTTCGTTAATTACTTCATTGTACATGCGGATCACAGAGGTTCCCTGATAGAACTGCCAATAGGTAATCACTTTGGCTCCGGTCATCTCATCCTTCTGGATAAAGGTAAGCTTACGGCCAGTCTCATTACGCTCGTCCTTCAGCTCCACAAAGGTAAGCAGATAACCGGGTGCGGTTACAATATGCTTGTTTCCGTGCTTCTCATAAGGCCGGTTATAGCCGGAAAAGTTCACCTGGACAAGCTGGAAGCCCTCCTTCATAAATAATTCGCTCTCGTTAAGCCCTTCAAACGGTTTGGAAGAAAAATGAAGGAACTTCAACTGATTCTCTTCGGTCACGCCGAAGACAAGATAAATTCCATTTTCTTCGATGTTAATCCATTTCTCAATATGTGCCATACTCTGTCTACCTTAACTGTGCTGATGTACAGTTGTTTCCTTTCTGAAGCTTTATCATTAATGCTATTGATGTCAGGTCCAAAAGGTATTTTGCCCCTGACTTGATATCCACGAATTGCCCTGTATATATCTATTGTGTCTTTACGGGATCATATCCGCACGGAAAGGAATGACTGGAAGCGGCTCCTTTAAATGCTCACCAAGCAGCTTCTCCATCCAGACCATATTGTACCAGGTTCCGAACTTATATCCGCACCGATGGAATTCTCCCACCATTGAATAGCCCATCTTCTTATGGAAACGCACACTGTCTGCATTCAGATGTTCATCCTCTTCTTCCGGATAAGCGATACAGGCATTCACATTTAAAATATGCTGCTTGCGGAGACATTCCTCCAACACAGCATATAAAGCCCTGCCAACTCCCATGCGTTTCATATCCTCACGCACATACACAGAGGTCTCGATACTCCAGTCATAGGCAGCACGTTCTTTAAATGCACCGGCATAGGCATATCCAATCAGCCTGCCCTCGTACTCTGCCACAAGATAGGGATATTTCTGCAGGGTCTTCATAATACGCGCTGCGAATTCTTCCACAGACGGCACCTCGTATTCAAAGGTAATTGCCGTATTTTCCACGTAAGGTTTATAAATTTCCAGTAATTCCGCAGCATCCTCAACGGCAGCCGCACGGATCCGTAAATAACTCATTTCCCATCTCCTGTTCTTCGTTATTTATTCCGAACCATCCGATGGTTCATTGCTTTCCATACGACTTAATTCCTGATAAAGTCTTGCCACCGGAAGTCCTACTACATTGCTGTATTCTCCGCGGATTTCCTTGATATAAATCACGCAGCCTCCCTGAATGGCATAGGCTCCGGCCTTGTCCATCGGTTCACCGGTTGCCACATAATTCTCAATCTCCTGCATGCTCATCGGATACATTTCAACCTCCGTATCTTCATAAAATGTATTCCGCTTCATCTGTCCCGACGCATCCTCCCATAAAAGAGTAACACCGGTATAAACATGATGAATCTTTCCGCTCAGCTCCTGCAGCATGGAAACGGCATCCTGCTCATCCTTGGGCTTACCAAGAATCCTTCCGTGAATTGCAACAATCGTATCAGCTCCGAGAACCAGCCTGCCTCTCCGCTCTGCTTCACTTAATTTTGAATATACATCAAAGGCCTTTTGCTGTGACAGCTCCATCACCACATCACATGGCTCTTTCTTCGTTGTAATCTCTTCACATTCACTTTTCACTACCCGGAATGGAATCCCAATCCGTTGCAGTAATTCCTTCCGCCGCGGCGAACCTGACGCCAGAATGATCTCTTCGATTGGATGATTCATTGTTATCCTCCCGGTATCACTACAGATAATTCACAAGTAATTAATCTTTTTTCCTATCTCTCCAATACCAAATCGTACTCGTTGCTCTATGAAATAAAGCTCCGGATAAGCTGCTCACATTCCTCTAACGTCATCGGCTCTGCATAATCCGAAGTAAAGGTCATCGTTACCGTTCCATCTTCACTGGCTGCAAAATACTGGTAAACGCCATCAGATTCACCTTCCACAATATGAATGGTGCCATAGGAACTGTCCAACGTTCCAATCTCTTCTAACTGATAAGTTTCAAAGTAGGTATCCGTTTCTCCATCAAAGAAACGCTCCAGTTCTTCATCCTGATCTTCATACAGTGTAGCCTGATACTCTCCGTTATCAAAGTAGCTGAAGTATTCACAGGTATAGGTGCACGAATAACCATCGGGAATTGTATAGTATAATTCATCCGTATTCAGTTCGGTAATGGCTTCTCCGTATTCCGTACGTGCTGCATATCCGGCGATTCCGCTTGCAAGGAAGTCGGAAATAATTCCATTCGTAATATCCAGTGCGTTATCCGTATCTACTGTATATACACTTAAAACATAGGTCTGACCTTCTCCATCCTCACGAATGAACACCAGCATAAGCACATCTTCCATAATGCCGGTAATATAAATTCCTTCCTCATGATTATCCACAAGCGGTATTTCCCCGGAATTTTCTTTCATCAGTTCACTCATATCCCCTGCTAATTGAGATGCCGGATAGTCTGTGGTTACAGCAACCTCCAGAATGGATTCTGTTCCTTCGAGCTTATAACCAAGCTCCACCTCTCCTTCAATAGCCGCTTCGGTTAACTGGAAGGACTTGCCATTTTCAAAGGTTACGGTTGTTACATCCTCTGCTTCCGTAATACCTTCTTCCATCCGTTCAAAAGCTTCCTCATCATTCGGAATATCTTCTTCCAGAATTTCTTCCTCTGGAAGTTCAACCTCTTCTATAACCTCTTCCACAATAGGCGGCTCATAATTCTCTGCAAGCTTCAACACCTGACCATAAGCACTGCATCCGGTAGATGCAAGCAGCATACTGACTACAAGTAACATCGCAATAACTTTTTTCTTCATGTTCTCTCCCTCGTTTATCCTGTTTTCCTCATATCGCTTACTGTAAAAAAAACAGTAATTTATCCGAATACTAATCTAATATTAAACATACAACATGTTAACGCTCCGTTCAACCTTTTTCTATCTCATAAACTTTTGTTGTAAAGCAAAAAACAGGCCTGCATTAGCTGACCTGTTTTGATATAGCTGTTATTATGGATCTGTTTACTACAAAATTACTCAATCGTAAAGGCATTAATTTCAGTTTTCAGACCGTTCATATTATCATCCAGAACTCCGGCAGTCTGTGTCAGCTTCTCAACATTGTTCAGAAGCTCTAAAGCCATATCATGAACGAGTGAAGAGCTGCTTGCAGTCTGTTGAATAATCGCGGAAATATTCTCTACGGCATCAAGTGTTTCGTTTCTCTCCACATCCGCAGAAGCGGTACAATCGCCGATCTCCTTTAAGTTCACGAAAAGCTCCTGCATCTGATCGTTCATTTCCTTAAAGACCTCGATAACCTGTCCTACTGCTTCCTGCTGGAACGCAACCATCTCTTCCGCATTCTTCGCACTCTCTACGGTAGACATCGTCTGTGCGGAAATAATCTCGACCTTATTCTTAATCTCGCCTGCTGCCACACTGGAATCATCTGCCAGATTGCGAATTTCCTGTGCAACAACAGCAAATCCTCTTCCGGCTTCCCCTGCCCTTGCTGCTTCAATGGAAGCATTTAAGGAAAGAAGATTCGTCTGCTTGGAAATCTGGTTAATGGTCTGTGCAAATCCATTAATCGTTTCGGATTCCTTCTTTAACAGGCTGATGCTTTCACCAACCTTATTCGTAATATCTGAAGTTTCCTTCGCTCTCGTGGAAAGCACTTCCACGATTTCGGTACCCTTCCTGATCATGTTTTCCGTTTTATCACTGAGCTGCTCTGCCTTTTCCACCATGTCACTGATGGCCTTCATCTTCTCAGACAGCTCATTGGTCTTAATTACACATTCTTCGGCATGCTCTGCCTGTTTCGTCATACCAATACTGATTTCATCAATTGCCTTGGTAATATCAGAAGAATAATTGTTAATGCTGCTTGATACATTATGTACATCATCGGAAGAGGCCTCCAGCTGGGCAGCTGTTCCGGACAATCTCATAACAAGCTTCTTATTATTATGAACCATGTTGGTTGCCGTCTTCGCAAGAGACTGGAATTCATCACGTCCCCTGGCATCCACCTGAACAGTAAGGTCACCTTCTGCCACCTGATTCAGACGCTTGGAAATTCTTCTCATGTTTCTTAATATTCCCTGAGCAATTATGGTACCAATCAGCAGGGAAATGATACATGCAATAATAACAAAAGCAATGGTAATATTCTTAATCTTTTCTGCCTGGCCGGTTACTACACTGGAAGGAATCAGGGAACAGAAGGTAATTCCGGTAGCTTCGCTGCGGCTGTAAATATAGAGATAATGCTTTCCATTGTATCTTACTTCCATATTTCCGGCCATTTCATCGCTGCCGGAGCTTTCAACATAAAAGTCCTGACCGGGAAAAACAGATTCATCAAGGAAAACAACCTTGTCCTCATCATCTCTGGTGCAGACAATCTCTTTTCCATCATCTGTTACAAACCCGATAATACTTCCGGATCCCAAATCCATACCACTTAACAGATCACGAACTGCATCGCTGTTTACATCAATTACAATATATCCCATCTTCTGACTCGACGGCAACGCATAGGAGACAAAATAATCATCACTGTTGGTGCCAAGTGTTTCATCAATTATATCATGATGGCTGATCCACTTTTTTATATTGGATGCATCCGGTGACATTTCCTGAATTTCTGAAAGGAAATCCTTATAAAAACCGTCAATTTTATCAGACGTTTTCGTTGTCATGCAGTTATTGCCGGACATGGTAATTATATGGATGTCTTTGATAAAAGAATCCGCCGTCTGTGATGCTGCCAGTTTCACTCTGGTGTCACTGTAATAGTTCGCCTTTTCAATCGCGGACTTACCCATTAGTCCAAGGAAATACTTCTCAAGATCACCATCAAAAGCATACTGCATGGCTTCCGACTTAATACCGGAGCAGCTTACATCCATATAGTCTGTTGCCATGTTTGCTGTCTGTTGGGTAGATTCCATGTATTTCTCACTCAGTCCATCCTCTGCATACCGATAGGAAACAATACCCACCACGATCATAAACACAATCGGAACAAGGAAACACAGATAAATCTTACTGCGAAGACCGAAAATACCAAATTTCAAATTGGAGTCCTTCTTCTGTTTGACACTGTCCTTCACATCCTCACGGACTTCATTCTGAGCCTTCTTAAGATCTTTCTTAACCTTCCTGCCCCTGTCCTTCACTTCGGTAAGACCCTCTTCCATCTGCTGTTTTCGCTCTTCTACCGCCACCAGTGCCTCATTGACATTCTCTGCCTGTGCCCGGTTCAGGAACGGCTGCAGATAAGGATAGCCGCACATGGCATGCATTTTCCCGGTCTCCACCTGCTGCATCAGAGTGAACAGATCCGTCTCCTTCGCATCTACCGCTGTAGACAATTCCAGCAACAGATACCGCACACTGTAGTCATAGACAAAAGCATAGACTCCCAGCTTGTTCTCAAAATAATGAAATAATAATCCCTTACTGATGGCTGCCTCCCGCACGATATCATCCGTACTGGCATGACGGTAACCGTTCAGGGCAAATACCTTCAGAGCTGCATTGATCATCCGGTCCTGTTTTTCTTTTTTTAAATCAAAAAATTTCTCATTCATATCGCAACATATCCCTTTTC
>ERZ772883.2628-NODE-2628-length-10904-cov-2.774541_pt1 | contig 10904 bp, 7 predicted proteins | sample MGYA00580575_ERZ772883 | MGnify/ENA primary metagenome ERZ772883 (study PRJEB29015, sample SAMEA2737666) | human gut metagenome | biome: human gut; feature: human-associated habitat; material: faeces | place: China | collected 2012 ...
GGAGCCGTCCTCTCCGCCGCCGCTTGCGCTGGCGCAGGCGTATGTGAGCGAGGAAAAGGGCGTGCCCGACGCGCAGACTGCCGTTCAACTGGCGCAGGATATCCTCGCCGAGCAGATCAGCGACGACGCGGCCATTCGCGCCAGCCTTCGCGCGCTCTGCCGCCGAACGGGCATGCTGCGCGCCGTCGCGGCGAAGGAGGGCGAAAGCGTCTACGCGCAGTACGCCGACTATCGCGAGCCGGTGCTGCGCGCGGCGGGTCACCGGATTCTGGCGATCAACCGGGGCGAGCGCGAGGAATGGCTCAAGGTCGCGGTGGAATGCGACGACGAGCAGGCGCTGCAAATCATCTGCCGCGCGGTGATCGAGCCGGGCAGCGCGTGCTGCGACGTGGTGCGCGCGGCGGCGAAGGACGCGTGGGGCAGGCTCATCAGCCCGTCCTTAGAGCGCGAAATCCGAAACGAGCTGACGGACAAGGCGAACGAGGGCGCGATCCGCGTATTCGGCGACAACCTGCACCAGCTTTTGATGCAGCCGCCGATTCGCGGCAAGGTCACGCTGGGCGTCGATCCGGGCTTCCGCACGGGCTGCAAGCTGGCGGTTGTGGATGAGACGGGCAAAGTGCTGGAAACCGGCGTGGGCTATTTCACCCTGCCGAATCACGAGGCGCAGAAGCCGCGGGCGAAAGCGCAGATTCTGGGCATGATCCGCCGCCATGGGGTCACGGCCATCGCCATCGGCAACGGCACGGCCTCCCGCGAGAGCGAGCAGTTCATCGCCGCTCTGCTGCCGGAAGCGCCGGGCGTGGCCTACGTCATCGTCAGCGAGGCGGGCGCGAGCGTGTATTCCGCCTCCAAGCTGGCTGCAAAGGAATTTCCGGAATACGACGTTTCGCTCCGAAGCGCGGTTTCCATCGCGCGGCGCATGCAGGATCCGCTGGCCGAGCTGGTGAAGATCGATCCGAAGGCCATCGGCGTGGGGCAGTATCAGCACGATTTGAAGCAGGCGGAGCTGGAAAACGCGCTCTCCGGCGTGGTGGAAAGCTGCGTTTCGAGCGTCGGCGTGGATGTGGAGACGGCCTCCGCATCGCTGCTGACGCATGTGGCGGGCATCGGCGAGGCGCTGGCGAACAACATCGTCGCCTATCGCGACGAAAACGGCATCGCTTCCCGCGCGCAGCTCAAGAAGGTGCCGAAGCTGGGGCCGAAGGCGTTTGAGCAGTGCGCGGGCTTCCTGCGCGTACACGGCAGCAATCCGCTGGATGCGACGGCGGTTCACCCGGAGAGCTATGCGGCGGCCAAGGCGCTGATGGAGAAGCTGGGCTATGCGCCGCAGGCGCTCAAGCGCGGCGGCATTGTCGGCATTACGGAAAAGGCCGAGCAGGCGGGCATGGCGAAGCTGGCCGAGGCGCTGGGCGTGGGCGAGATGACGCTGCGGGATATCGCCGCCGAGCTGGAAAAGCCGGGGCGCGACCCGCGCGACGAGCTGCCTGCGCCGGTGCTGCGCACGGACGTGCTCGGCATGGAGGATTTGAAGCCCGGTATGGAGCTGACCGGCACGGTGCGCAACGTGATCGACTTCGGCGCGTTTGTGGATATCGGCGTGCATCAGGACGGGCTGGTACACATCTCTCGCATGGCGGACAGGTTTATCCGCCACCCGAGCGAGGTGGTGCGCGTCGGCGACGTGGTGACGGTCTGGGTGGTCGATGTGGACATGAAAAAGCAGCGCATTGCGCTGAGCATGGTGAAGGGGAGAGCCTGACATGCGAAGGGGGATTCTCGTGGGGCTGGCGGCGCTGCTGCTGGCCGGCGCGCCCGCTCTGGCGGAGGAAAGAACGCGCAGCTACGGCGGGAGCGGCGCGGATCGCCTGACCCGGCTGATTGAATACGGGGACGGGCTGATTGCCGTCGGGCGAACCGACTCGCGCAACGGTGACCTGGCCATGCGCACGCGGCGCAATCAGGCGGGGTGGATGCTCTGCCTGAACGGCGAGGGCGCGCCGCTTTGGAGCTACTGCACGGCGAAAGACGGTCGAAACGAGATGAGCGCCCCCTTTGCGCACGAAAACGGGCAGATTTCCGCCGTGCTGACCGGCCGGGGAATCGACGGGCTGGAATGGCTGATCGTCAGCGGCGAGGGCAGGCTGGCGCAGCGCAGGACGGCTCCGGCGGTCGAGGCGGTCTGCGCGCACGGCGGTGCGAACATGACCGGCATGCCCTACGACCGCGACGGCGCGCCGCATCTGGCGCTGATTGTCGAGCACGGGGACGGCGCGTGCTGCGTCGCGGATCTGGACGCGGACGGGCGGCTTGCCCAAGGCGCGGAATTTCCAAGGGGAACGGCGGGCTTTGCGCCGTGCGTGGATGGCAGCGGCCGCCTCGTCTCGGCGGATTGCGCGGGCGGGGAGGCCGGGGTGATGCTGGTCACGCCCGGAACGGACGGCGCGCCGGTGAGAATCCCGCTTTCCGGCGTGACGGCAGAGGCGGTGACGACCGTTCTGCCGCTGGAGGACGGATCCACGGTGGTCGGCGGGAAGCGCGGCGGCGGTGGGTTTCTCGCCCGCATCAACGCGCTGGGCGAAACGCTGTTCGCCGTGGCGACGGACGCGCCGCTTGAACGGCTGGCCGCCAATTCGAGCGGGTTTGTCGGGCAGGACGGCGCGCGGCTCGTCTATTTCGACGAGGACGGCCGCCTGCTGGGCAGCCGGACGACGGGCTATGACCGGGACGCGGCGCTCGGCGCGCTGGAGGATATGGCGGGGCTGAGCGGCGAAACGGCGCTGCTGATGGACGCGGAGCGCGTCGGCGGCGGGCGCGCGGAGATCGTCTTTGTGCCCGATGAAGGAATTGAGGCGGCGGAGGAAGAAGATAACCATGTGCTGTACACGCAGCCCGGCTGCGTGATGAAGGACGCATGGGCGCGGGAGAGCGGCGTGCTGCTGCTGCTCGAACGGGAGGACGGACGGCAGAGCGGCGTTTACGTCAGCGCGGACGGGGACGCGCGCGAAACCGACGCGCCGACGGCGCGCGAGGCGGGGCGGCAGGCGGTTTCCGGCGGCGTTTTGGCGTGGCGGGAAGAGCGGGGCGGCGCAGTCGTGACGCTGGAGAATGCGCAGGGCGGGGAAATCTGGCGGCTGCGCACCGTGATTCACACGGCGGCGGACAGGCTCGAATGGCGCTGCGCGCTCGAACTTCCGGATGGCAGCTACGCCCTCGGCGGGCGCTACCTCACCGGCGAGGGACAGCAGACGGAGCAGGCGGCGGCGCTGGCCGTCGTCGGCCACGAGGGCGTTTTGCGCCGAATCGTCCCGGTGGAGGCAAAAGAAGCGGGTCAGCGCGTCGGCTGCGTCTGCGATATGGCGTATGACGCGGAAAACGGGCTGCTGCTGCTCGTCTCCCGGACGGAAGACGGCGCGGAGAACGTCGGCGCGATTCAGACCGCGGACGGTGAAACGGCGTGGACGGTCGGCGCGGGCATGGACGTGGAGCAGGCGCGGCTGATCCTCGACGCGGACGGCGAGGCCTATCTCTGCGGAACGAGCCGAAGCGACGGGCAGAGCGCCGCCGCCGTCATCCGGATGGATTTGGAAGCAGGAGACAAATAAAAAAACGGCGAGAAGCCGAAGGGCGGGCGCAAAGCGGCGTTCGTCACCAAACAGGAGGAAAATATGAATACCGATATCGTCATCGTCGGCGCGGGCCCGGCGGGTATCTTCACCGCGATTGAAATGATTCGCCGGGGAAGCAAAAAGCGCATCACCATCGTGGAGAAGGGTCAGCCGATTGAAAAGCGCCGCTGCCCGAAAACCGTCACCAAGCACTGCGTCAACTGCCGCCCGTATTGCCACATCACCACCGGCTTTTCCGGCGCGGGCGCGTTTTCCGATGGCAAGCTCTCCCTCTCTCACGAGGTCGGCGGCGATTTCCCGACGCTCATCGGCGCGCAGAACGCGCAGGATCTGATCGACTACACCGACGGCATCTACCTCGAATTCGGCGCGGACAGCCACATCGAGGGCATCGGCAATACCGAGGAAGTGCGCGAGATTCGCCGCCGCGCGATTCAGGCCGGGCTCAAGCTGGTCGATTGCCCGATCCGCCACCTCGGCACGGAGAAGGCGCAGACGCTCTATCTCGCGCTGGAAAACTATCTGCGCGACAACGACGTGGAGATGATCTTCGGCTGGGAATGCGAGGAACTGCTGATGGATGGGGAAACCTGCCTCGGCGTTTCCCTGCGCAGGGGCGACCAGACGCAGGAAATCCGCGCGCAGCACACCGTCGTGGCGACGGGCCGCCGAGGCGCGGACTGGCTGGAAAAAATCTGCGCCGAGCACGGCATTGCCCACCAGCCCGGAACGGTCGATATCGGCGTGCGCGTCGAGTGCCGAAACGAGGTCATGGAGGAAGTCAACCGCGTGCTCTACGAGAGCAAGCTGATCGGCTATCCGCGCCCGTTCAAGAACAAGGTGCGCACCTTCTGCCAGAACCCCGGCGGCTTCGTCAGCCAGGAGAACTACGACAACGATCTCGCCGTCGTCAACGGCCACAGCTACAAGGATCTCAAGAGCGACAACACCAACGTCTCCGTGCTGTGCAGCCACAATTTCTCCATCCCGTTCAATCAGCCGATCGCCTACGCGCAGAAGGTCGGCGAGCTGACCAACATGCTCGCCAACGGCCACATCCTCGTGCAGCGCTTCGGCGATATCCTCGACGGCAAGCGCACGTGGGAAAAGGAGCTTGCGCAGAGCAACGTCCGCCCGACCCTGCCGGACGCGGTCGCGGGCGACATCACCGCCGCGATGCCCTATCGCGCGATGACCAACATCATCAACTTCATTCAGGCGGCGGATATCGTCGTGCCGGGCTTTGCCGCGTCCGAAACGCTGCTGTATTCGCCGGAATTGAAGTTCTACTCCAACCGCGTGAAGATGGATGAGGAGCTGAACACCAACGTGCGCGGCCTGCACTGCCTCGGCGATTCCTCCGGCTGGACGCGTGGGCTGATGATGGCCTCCGCCATGGGCGTGCTGATGGGCAGAAAGCTGGCGGAAAACGCATAAATCAGCGCTCCTTCGGCGCGTCGCTCGGTTTGAGTGTGTGTACGGCGTATAATTCGCCCAGCGCGCAGGCCGCCGCCCAATCCTCCGGTTCGGCCGGGGTCAGCCCGGTGCATTCCGTGCTGCTGGCCACGTTTCCGCCCGTGCGGGGCTTGCCCTTCTGCGCGGGCGGATTCCATGCTTTCGCCGGATTTTTGCCTGAATGAGCCATATAAAAATTCCCCCTGTCTGCGTTTGATAGCCGTATCATGGCGCAGCGGGGGGAATTTTATACGCCTTCTGTCGTGGCTTTGGCGTGCTGCGAACTCCTTCCGTCATGACTTTGGCGTGCTGCGTACTCCTTCCGTCACGACTTCGTCGTGCCACCTCCCTCTAAGAGGGAGGTATTTAAGGCGCACTCTCCTGCGAGAGAGGATAAAGCAAATTCTGCACAAAACGCGGAAGGCGTTAAAAGCGCTTTTAGCTCTTCCGGCAGCGGCTCGACGACCTCCACCGTTTCGCCCGTGACGGGCTGGACACAGCGCAGGCGCGCGGAATGGAGCGCGAAGCGGTCTTTCAGTTCCGGCAGTTCGCGGCCATAGAGGTAATCGCCGCAGATCGGGCAGCCGATATGCGCCAGATGCACGCGAATCTGATGGGTGCGCCCGGTTTCCAGCCGCAGGCGGATGAGCGCGCGGCCTCCGGCGGTCTGCTCGACGCGGTAATGCGTCACGGCGCGCCGTCCGTCGGGGCGAACCGCGCGCTTTGCGCCCGTGCCGAGGCGGGCAATCGGCGCGTCGATGACGCCTTCGCGCCGCGCGGGAACGCACTCGGTCACGGCGAGGTATTCGCGGATGAAGCTGTCCGTGTGGAGCTGGCCGGTCAGCAGGCGCTGGGCGTGGGCATGACGGGCGACGCACAGCAGGCCGCTTGTGCCCTTGTCCAGCCGGTTGACGGGGTGATAATCAAACGCCGCCGCGTCCTGCCCGAGCAGGGCGGCGAGCTGCTCGCGGAGCGTCCCGGTGTGGATATGGCCGCAGGGGAGCGTGGCCAGCGGCGCGCCCTTGCTGACGACGAGCATATCCTCGTCGATATAGCGGATGAAGGACGGCGGCAGGCCGTCGGGCGCGGCTTTGATTTCGGCTTTGATTTCGGTTTTGATTTCGGCTGTGGTTTCGGTTTCGCCGTTGTCCATGCGGATTTCCAGCCGCTGCCCCGCGCGCAGAACCGTGTCCGCGCGCAGCGGCGCGCCGTCGCAGAGGATGCCGCCTTCGACCTTGAGCCGACGAAAGGCGTGTGTGCCGAGCTGAAACCGGCGGGGGACGACGCTCCGCGCCGCGCGCCCCGCGTCAGCTTCGGTGGTGATATAGGTTAAGATGCGCATAAGGCCTCCTGTGTGTACAAAAGGGAGAAGACAGGCCGTCAGCCGGCGCTCCGCGCGGGGCGTCTCCCGAATCTTTTCGTCATTTCCGACACCGACATTATAGCTGACAATCGGCGCGGCCGCAACGGCTGCGGTCAATTGACAAACGCCGCCGATGCGGGGTACAATGAGCTATCCCAAAAAACAAAGGAAACGGGGGACGCACATGAACGCAGTCGCCGCTTTTGAAAACCGAAAGGATACGCTTCGGGCGCAGCTGGAGGAAAGTGAAAATATGCCGCAGGCGATTTCCGCCGCGACCATGACGCTGGAACAAATCGCCTGCGATCTGGCGCAGGATGAACAGGATGATTTTGCCCGCCAGCGGCAGCAGGCCGTCATGGCGCTGGCCAAGCGCCTGCCGCTGGGGCTGCGCGCAAGCCGCGCCAAGGCGCAGATTGTGCTGGAGGAAACGCAGGAGCAGCCGAGCCGGGTTCGGCGCGGGGCGGTCGGCGCGGGCGCGGTGATGCTCGCGGCGCTGGCGGTGTATGAAGCCGTGAACGGCAAGATGAATTTCGCGCTTTTGCAGGCGCTGGGCGCGCTGCTGATGCTCTTCGGCACAAACGGCGCGCTGACCGCAACGACGCGGCAGACCCCGCGCGCGCAGGCGGAGACGGCGATCGACGCGGCGGACATGGTGCGCGAGGTCGGCGAAATCTGTCAGGCGGCGGATTTGTGCGCGGCGGATCTGGCGCTCATCGAGCAGGACAACGCGCCGTCGCGTCTCTCCGGCACGGCGGACGAGGCCATGCTCGACCTGCTCTCGGCGATGATGGAGGCGCGCGCCTCCGGGCGGCAGGATCTGGCGCTGCGCAGCCTTGACCAGGCGGAGCAATACCTGCGGATGCTGGGCGTGCAGAGCGTGTTTTACGACGCGGAGCACGCGGCGCTGTTCGACGTGCTGCCCGCCCGAAGCGGCGAGCGGACGGTTCGCCCGGCGCTGGTGCGCGACGGGGAGCTGGTGCGCCGCGGCGTGGCGGCGGTCGCGCCGATGGCCGCGAAGGAGGCGTGAGCATGAAGATTTTGGGCTTTGATTTGGGCGACGGCGAGAGCGCCGTGACGCTGCTGGACGAGGATTCCACCGTCGAGCCGCGCGTGATGCCGCTCTGCGGCAAAAACAGCCTGCTTTCCGCTGTGGGCGTGAAGGACGGGCGCATCGTCATCGGCGAAGCGGCCAGCGTGACGGACGGCGCGGCGGAGGCGAAGGTGCGCTTTAAATCCCGCTACCTGACCGACCCGGCCGCCTCGGCGGACGTGCGCGCGTTTGCGCAGGGCGTGATGAACGAGCTTGTCCGCACGCAGCCCGCGCTGATGGCCGAGGTGAGCCGAACGGTGGTCGGCTGTCCGGCGGGCTGGGGCGACGGCAGGCGGGAGCAATACGCCGCGCTGCTGGAATCGGCGGGCTTCCCGAACGTCAGCGTCGTGCCCGAACCGCGCGCCGCATTTCTTTACGCGCGGCACGCGCGCGGCCTGCGCGTCAACCCGGAGCTGATGAAGAAAAGCGCGATGGTCATCGACATCGGCTCTTCGACGACGGATTTTGCGTATATCGTGGACGGGCACCAGCAGAACGTGTCGCTTTTTGGCGATACGAATCTCGGCGGCGGGCTGATCGACGAACGGATTCTCGCCCACGCGCTGGCGGCGTCGAAGGACGGGAAGGCGCTTCGCGCCGTGTTTGCGGAAAGCCCCGCGTGGCGGAGCTATTGCGAGCTGGAGGCGCGGCGGCTCAAGGAAAGCTATTTCCTTGACGAGGGAAAGTGGGCGGACGCGCCGCTGACCCGGACGCTGACGGTCTGCTACGACGAGCCGCTGGCGCTGGAGCTTTCCATCGGCGGGGCGAGCATCCGAGATATGGTGGAGGAGCCGATCGCCGCGCTGGGCGGGCGGAGCTTTGTCGGCTGTCTTCAGGACGCGCTGCGGGCGGCGGTGGAGGTCAGCCGGGAATGTCCGCCCGAGGTCGTGATTCTGACGGGCGGCGCGTCGCGCATGGCGTTCTTCCAGCAGGCCTGCCGCGAGGCGTTTGCGGACGCGCTGGTCGTGCTCTGCCCCGAACCGGAGTGCTCCATCGCGCGCGGGCTGGCCTACGCGGGGCGCGTGGACGAGCGGCTGAGCCTGTTCCGGCGGGAGGTCGCCTCCATTGCGCACGGGGAAAAGCTCTCCGTGGCGGTGAACGCGAGCACACACGAGCTATACGAGCCGGTGGCCAAGGCGCTGTTTGACATCGCGCAGGAGAGCACGCTCGAGGCGGTGCGGCTTTGGCGCAAGGGCGGCGTGGACACCATCGAGGCGCTGAACAAAAAGGTCGAGCGGAAGATTTCAAAGGCCTTCGCCGGGGATGCGCTCTGCGACCGCATCGGGGGCGAATTGCAGGCGTGGCTGGACGAGCTGATGCGCACGCTGGAAAACGAGCTGACGACGCTCTGCGTGCGCTGCGGCGTGCCGCCGGAGCGGATGAGCCTGACCGGGGCGAAGGTGGACGCGGGGCTTTCCGGCGTGAAGCTCTCGCTGCTGGACGCGATGGGCATGGATATCCTCTCCGGGCTGATGGGCGTGGTGCTGGCGGTCGTCGGCGCGAGCCTGTGCGGGGGCGGCGGCGTGGCGATGGTCAGCGCGGGGCCGGCCGGCATGGTTGCGGGCGCGGCGGCGGGCATACTGCTGGCGCTGGTTGGCAAGAGCGGCATGGAAAAGGCGCTGGTCAAGGCGAAACTTCCGCTGCTGGTGCGCAGGCTGGTGACGGATAAGGCGGTGAAGAGCGGCCTTTCCCGCCAGCGGGACGAGATTGAAAAGGCGATCATCAAGGCGCTGGCTGACCCGGCGAACGGCTTTTCGGCGCGGCTGTGCCAGAGCCTTTCCCAGACGCTGGGCGCGCAGATGGAGCGGATGGCGAAGGACGCGGAAATGTCGATTTGTGCGTGATGGCCACAAAATAAAACGGATAAACGGGCGAAATATATAAATGATAAACGGTTTGATTGTGTAAAATGCCTATAAACAGAAAATGAAACGTGAATATTCGCACAAAATCATGCAAATTCGCGTCGAGTGTGCTATAATGGCGGCAGCAATCTAAATCGAGGAGGGATTTCATGGAATTCCATGTCTACGAAAACGCGCGAGCGGCCTGCGAGGCGGCAGGCGTGCTCATCGCCGCGCAGATCACCCGCAAGGGCGACAGCGTGCTGGGTCTGGCGACCGGCTCGACCCCGATCCCCGCATATGAAATGCTGGCGCAGTGGTACGACCGCGGCGTGATCGACTTTGACCGCGTCCGCACGTTCAATCTGGACGAATACGTGGGCATCGACCACAAAAACCCGCTGAGCTACCACGCGTTCATGCAGGAGCATCTGTTCAGCAAGGTCAATCTGCGCAAGGAAAACGTGCATCTGCCCAGCGGCAACGCCGCCGCCGACGCAGAGGCATACGACAAGGCGATTCACGCGGCGGGCGGCATCGATATCCAGCTTCTGGGCATCGGCCGCAACGGCCACATCGGCTTCAACGAGCCCGCGGACGAGTTCACCTACGGCACGCACGTCGTCACGCTGACGGCGGACACCATCGAGGCGAACGCCCGCTTCTTTAAGAGCGCGGACGAGGTGCCGCGTCAGGCGGTCTCCATGGGCATCGGCAACATCATGGCGGCGAAGTGCGTCGTGCTGGTGGCGACGGGCGAGAGCAAGGCGAAGGCCGTGTACGACACCATCCGCGGGCCGATCACGCCGCGCGTGCCCGCGTCGGTTTTGCAGCTCCATCCCTGCTGCGTGATTCTGACCGACCGCGAGGCGGGCAAGCTGATGCTTGAGGAGTAAACCATGCTGGTCAAAAACGGAACGGCGTTCATCGGCGGCCACTTTACGCGCGCCGATGTGCGCGTGGAAAACGGGAAAATCGCACAGATCGGCGATTTGCAGCCGCGCGAGGGCGAGGAGATCCGCAGTGCGGCGGGGCTGTATGTGCTGCCGGGGCTTGTGGATATCCACATCCACGCTTACGCGGGCGCGGACTGCATGCGCGGGGAAGGCGACGTGCGCCGCATGAGCGAAAGTCTGCTCAAAACCGGCGTGGCGGCGTTCATGCCCACGACGATGAGCGCGCCGATTGAAGCGACAAACCGCGCGCTGCGGGCGATTCAGGCCGTCCGGGACGCGCCCTGCGAAAAGGGCGCGGCGGTGCTCGGCGCACACATGGAAGCGCCGTTCCTCTGCGAAAAATACAAGGGCGCGCAGTTGGGCGAATGGCTGATGAACCCGAGCGTCGAGGCGTATGAGGCCATGACGCGCGGGACGGACTGCGTCCGGATGATGACCCTCGCGCCGGAGCTGCCGGGCGCGCTTGACATGGTGGCTGATCTGAAAGCGCGGGGCGTTGTGACCTGCGCGGCGCATTCGAACGCGACGGCGGAGGAGGTTCACGCGGCGGCAGATCGGGAGCTG
>ERZ772883.2631-NODE-2631-length-10896-cov-5.715986_pt1 | contig 10896 bp, 6 predicted proteins | sample MGYA00580575_ERZ772883 | MGnify/ENA primary metagenome ERZ772883 (study PRJEB29015, sample SAMEA2737666) | human gut metagenome | biome: human gut; feature: human-associated habitat; material: faeces | place: China | collected 2012 ...
TCGGTGAGGCTACAAAACCGAAAGCACCCGAACAGACAGCGGAGCAAATCACGCTACCCGACCCGCAAGGAGTTTCCGAACCGGAAACCGCAGAGGACGATTTTGCATGGCTGGACGACAAAATGATCGAGGCAGAGTTGGAGCGGCGCAGAGAACAGGCGCAAACGCCTGAAATCGCCCCGAAAGCCGACACCATGCTGGACGCTGCCGCAGAGGTCGAAAAGGCATATACAGACGCAATTCAGCAGACCGGCAATGATCCGGTGATGGACAATCTTCCGCGGGAGGTGCAGGACAAAGTGAAAACATTTTGGGTAAACCCGCAGTTCCGGGAGGATATTGAAACGCTGCAAATCCCACAGTTTTTCTTGAAAATTGAGAAAACGCTGTTTACGGACGGCACTTTTGAATTGCTGGACAAGGAAATGCTGGCAGAGGGCTTTACCCTCAAGGGCAAGGCATACGACATTGATTTTGCCGCCGCAGACGATGAAATCCGCGAAATCGACGTGCGGGAGCAGGACGGCGGTTTGCCGAAGGTGTTCAAGATGGAGAGCGCCGAGCAGCGGTACTTCAAGGAGTGCTTCAGCAAACTGCCGCCGGAAAACCGTGTTCGTCAATGCAAGGACATGATGTTCAAGCAGCTTAACAAACTGAACATGGTGGACGCTGCCGAGCTGAAAGCCTACATAGACCGCATTGTGGACGATATGGACAAGGCACAGCTTGCCGCGATGGAGAAAGCCCCGCTGGGCTATGCGGCGAAGATCCGCGACAAGATTGAAACGCTGCTGGAAGCCCACTATCGGGAAAACTTTGAAAAGTGGCTGGAAACGGAGCGCATTGTCTGCACGCCCTCGTTCCGTCTGCCCCTCGCAATCCATCCCACCACCCATACTGATATATACGCCCGTTCGCTGTACACGGCGGAGGACGGCGACATGAACAGGCTGGAAGAAAAGCTGATTGTGGAGTTGACCGCCCTGCAAAATGTCCGCTGGTGGCACAGGAATATTGCCAGACAAGGGTTTGCCATCAACGGCTTTATCAAGCATTACCCCGATATTCTGATTATGACCCAAAGCGGCAAGCTCATCTGCGCGGAAACCAAGGGCGAACATCTGAAAAACGATGACAGCCGGGAGAAAATCGCGCTGGGTCAAGCGTGGAGCAGTCATGCGGGAAGTCAGTTCCGGTACTATATGGTGTTTATGGAAGAAAATAATCTCCTCACAGGCGCGGTCAGCATGAGCAAGTTTTTGGAAATCGTTTCTGCTTTATAAGGAGCTTGTCATGCGTATATATAGAAATTTTAAAGAATCAAACAGTATCACGCTATTCAATGGCGATTGCAGAAAGCTGTTGAAACGATTACCTGACGAAAGTGTGGATTTAGTCGTAACATCGCCCCCGTATTGTATTGGAAAAGCCTACGAGGATCCTCATGACGATATTGAGACCTTCAGGAAGCAGCATCAAGATATTTTTAGTGACCTGTATAGAGTTGTAAAACCCGGTGGAAGTATTTGTTGGCAGATTGGATATCACGTGTCTGATAAATGTGTCGTACCACTCGACTACATTATTTATGACATATTCACATCCATGAGCGAAGAACTAGATAATCCTTTGATATTGAGAAACCGCATTGTTTGGACATTTGGTCATGGATTAAATAGCACAACACGATTTAGTGGTAGGCACGAAATGATCCTGTGGTTTACAAAAGGTTTGCAGACCATTTTCAATTTGGATGAGGTACGAATTCCTCAAAAATATCCAGGGAAACGGTTTTACAAAGGGCCAAACAAAGGACAACTCAGCGGTAACCCTATGGGAAAAAATCCTTCTGATGTTTGGGATATACCGAATGTAAAAGCAAAACACATTGAAAAGACGGATCATCCATGTCAATTTCCTGTTGCTATTCCGCAGAGGTTGATTAAGGCGTTGACGAATAAAAATGGTTTGGTGTTAGATCCGTTCATGGGTTCTGGTACGACTGGAGTTGCAGCTTTGATAGAGGGGAGACGCTTTGTTGGATCCGAAATTCAAAAAAGCTATTTTGATATCTCCGTCGAACGGATTAAAGATGCATCTGATGGCAAAGCCAAAATACGCGAAGATAGACCTGTCACAGAACCAAACCCGAATGCAGCAGTAGCAAAATTACCCGATGAATTTCGAAGAATAAGGGAGGCAAATGATGAATAAAAAATCCACAAAAAGAAAGCCTCTTACTCAGGAGCAAATTGATAAGCGGACTAAAACTGTGTTCAAGCGAAAAATTAGAAATATTTTCACTGGGATGGGCTTCACATATGTCCCTACCAATGATCACGAAATGGTTATTGGGTTGCGAAAAGTAGAAATTGATGCCCTGTTTATCTTTGAAAATATCTGGCTTTTATGTGAGGACACCATTAAATCGGCTAATATCAAAGAACATATTAGAACCAAAAACGAGGCATTTGGCGAAATTAAGAAAAATTTATCTTCATTTCAAGATAAATTGATCGAGCTTTTTCCGGATAAAGCTGAACTATTAAATCGGTATGATGTAGGACGTATTAAAGTATATGGATTATACGTTTCGAAAGAAGAGGTTTCTCTTTCGGAGGACGAAGATAAGCTGTTTTCAAATTTAATTTTCATCCAACCAAAGACTTTAAATTACTTTCAATGGATTTCGCAATGTATCAAGCTTTCGGCAAGGAATGAGATATTCCGATTCTTAAATATTAAAAATTCGGATATCGGTAACATTTCAAGTTCAAATGCAGACACAAAAATCACCGCGCCAATTATTTATCCCAGATCTTTTACTGGACTTAAAAATGGCGTTCGCATTGTCTCTTTCATGATGTCTGCCGAGGATTTGTTAAACACTTGCTATGTCCTGCGAAAAGACAACTGGTCAGAGTCTATTTGGCTGTATCAACGGTTAATAGAAAAAGGAAAGATAAAGAATATCCGGAATTTTTTAGCGTCAAAGGGTGCGGCATTTTACAATAATATTATTGTTGCATTACCAGATACTGTAGCATTTTGTGATGAAGCACATCAATATAAAACGATAGATGAAATTGGTGCGTTGGAAGGGAACTGTCAGCTTGTTTTACCGAAAGAAATGAACAGCATTTGTGTAATTGACGGGCAACATAGAATATTTGCGCATTACGAAAGTGGCATCCCATCTAAACAAGAAAGAACCATTGCAGAGCTCAGAAAACAACTGCATTTACTTGTTACTGGGTTAATATTTCCAAAGGATATGCCACCGGAAGAACGGGCAAGAATTCAAAGCGAGATTTTCTTGGACATTAATTCGAATGCAAAGCTTGTTCCCCAAAATGTATTACTGCAAATTAAACGCATCAATAATCCTATTGCAGATGAGAGCATAGCACAGTTTGTGGTTGAACAGCTTAACAAGCAAGGTGTGTTTCAGAACCTCTTGCAACTCTCTACGCTCGACAATGGGAAAATCAAAACGGCATCTATTGTGAAGTTTGCGCTCAGATATTTAGTTACTGTAACTCCCGCCGAAGGCAAACAAAGTTTGTTTAATTACTGGGATGGTGATAAGAATGCTCTTTTAGCTATGGATGGAAACGCCATTGAAGAGTATGTAAAATTTTGTGTATCGACTCTCCGAAACTATTTTGGAGCTATCAAGAAAAATCTGCGCAGACAATGGGATGATACAGATTCAAAGCTTCTATCTGTTATTTCTATCAATGGATTTATCATTGCATTGACGCGGCAGTTAAGCGTCAATGGGGTAAATGATTTTGCTTTTTATGATCGCATTTTTAATGGATGGACGATTGATTTTTCAAAGGATGGCTTCAAATATACATCTAGCCAATATCGGAAATTCTCAACTCAAATTCTGCGTGAAGTCTTTCAAATATCAGATGAAATAATTGCTACCATATAGGATGATTCCCCCTACCAGATCAATCACAAATTGATCACGATAGGGGGAATTAGTCTATCCTGAACACATGGCTAATTTGAACTGGGGTCACAAGGATATTTGTTTCTGTCAATATCCTATTGATAAATAGAGGAAAAACGTCTTCTGCACAGTACATTTGGCTCTCTTCTTGAATTGTTTCGCATATTCTATCGACGAATTTATATTGTTCGTCGGATATCTGTGCCTCAAAATAAAATTTTAATCCACGGATTGTAACAGAATATAATTTCATACTTTATTACACTTCCCAAGAAACTTAAAGTGGTTTTAGATTTTAATGAAGTTCAGAGCTATTATATGCAAGAAGATAAACTTATATTATACAATAAAACACGTCTCTTCAAAATCCGGGTTGACATCTGCTCGGATTTTGATTATACTATACTTAACCCGAATTGGAGGTTGAACAGCATGAAACAACTGGGTATGCGCCTTCGCGCATTGCGGGAAGGCATTGGTTTATCCCAATCAAAATTTGCCGACGTGATCGGTTCTACGCAGTCCAGCATCAACCGCTATGAAAACGGTCAGGCAACGCCGACAGTTGAGCTTCTGCGCAAGTATGCGGACTATTTTGACGTTTCAATGGACTATATTTTTGCCCGCTGCGATGATCCGCACGGCAAGTTGTATGAAGCGAAACCTCCGGTTGACGCGAACAATCCTGAACTGAGGAAATTTGTTGAGATGTGCTTCGATCCAGAATCACCGATGAACGAAAAGCTGAAAGAGGCAATGCTGAAAATGCTTGGGGAGGCGAAGATATGAGCAATGAATTAACCCATAATCCGGGACAGTTCGATGAAGTCATCCATATCATCGACAACGCCCGCAGCCGCGCCATGAAAGCAGTCAATGCAGAGCTTATTCAGATGTACTGGGAAATCGGCTCTTATGTCAGCGGTAGAGTGAAAGATGGCGGCTGGGGAAAAAGCGTGGTTGCAGATTTTTCCGAATTTCTGCAAGCGCATTATCCGGGAACAAAGGGATTTTCTGCGCAGAACATCTGGCGCATGAAGCAGTTTTATGAGACTTATTGTGACAACGAAAAACTCTCACCGCTGGTGAGAGAAATTCCATGGACAAGCAATCTGCTGATTATGACTGGCTGCAAGACCGACGAAGCGCGTGAGTTTTACCTTCGCCTATGCATTGCAAACCGTTACACGAAACGTGAATTGGATCGTCAGATCGGCAGTATGCTGTATGAGCGGACGATGATCTCTCACGAAAAGCATAAGGACCTGCTTGTTGGGAACGGCGGACTTGCGGCTTTGCGCGATTCCTATGTGTTTGAATTTCTTGACCTTGAAGAACCGTACAAGGAAAAGGATTTGCGGCGTCAGATTGTCTTGCATCTGAAGGATTTCATTTTAGAGTTTGGACATGATTTCACTTTTGTTGGCGAAGAATACCGCGTTCAAGTTGGCAACACGGATTTCTTCATTGATCTGCTGTTCTATAACCGTGCATTGTCTTGCCTTGTTGCAATCGAATTGAAAATTGATACCTTTCGACCTGAACATCTAGGACAGCTCAATTTTTATTTGGAAGCACTTGACCGTGATGTAAAGAAGCCAAATGAAAATCCGAGCGTTGGCTTAGTCCTCTGCACCGGTAAGGATGATACTGTAGTCGAATATGCGCTCAGCAGGTCCATGTCTCCGACAATGGTCGCAGATTACACATTGCATCTGCCTGATAAAGCCATCCTGCAAAGTAAGCTGCGTGAACTGACAGAGCTTGCGTTGGAAAGTGGCGAAGGCAACGAGGGTGATGAAGAATGAACGCTGTTATCTACGCCCGCTATTCCTCAGACAGCCAGCGCGAAGAATCCATTGAAGGTCAGCTCCGTGAGTGCCGGGAATATGCTGAACGCAACAATATGACCATCGTTGGAACGTATATTGACCGGGCATTATCTGCAAAAACAGCAGATCGACCGGAGTTCCAGCACATGATCAAGGACAGCGCAAAAGAGTTGTTCGAGATTGTGCTTGTATGGAAGCTCGACCGTTTTTCCCGCGACCGTTACGACAGCGCTCACTACAAGCACATTCTGAAAAAGAATGGCGTAAAGGTTATTTCTGCGAAAGAGCATATCTCCGAAGGCCCGGAGGGTATTATTCTGGAAGCAATGCTGGAGGGCTATGCTGAGTTCTATTCTGCTGAGTTATCAGAAAAGATCCATCGTGGGCAGAAAGAGAATGCATTGAAAGGAAAAAACAACGGCGGTGGCGTTCCGCTCGGCTATCTGTTGGACAAGAAAGCACAGAAGCTTGTGATCGATCCCGTGACTGCACCATTAGTGGTTGAGATATTTGAAAAGTATGCTGATGGCAAATCGGTTCGTTCCATTGTTGAGGATTTCAATACCCGCGGACTTAAAACGAAAAGGGGACAGCCGTTCAATATCAATAGTTTCAGCTCTCTGCTGAAAAACCGCAAATACATTGGCGAGTATCGCTATCAGGATGTTGTAATTGAGGGCGGCGTTCCTGCTATCGTTCCGGAAGACCTGTTCAACCGTGTGCAGGAACGCATGGAGAAGAACCGCCATGCTCCCGCAATGGCAAAAGCAAAAGAGGACTATCTGCTGACAACAAAGCTGTTCTGCGGCAAATGTGAGCGCATGATGGTTGGTGAAAGCGGCAAGAGCCATACCGGCGCTATGCACTATTATTACAAATGCAGCGGTGCGAAGCGCCTGAAGGATTGCGACAAGAAGGCTGTTCGCAAAGACTGGATTGAACGTGTTGTTGTCCGCCTGACCATGCAGCGCGTCATGGATGAAGAAAAGATCAACAGGCTCATTGACGCAATTCTTGTTATGCAGGAGCAGGAAGACACAACAACCCCTGCGCTTCGCTCACAGCTTGCGGAAACCGAGTCCTCCATTGGAAACATTCTGAAAGCAATCGAGCAGGGCATTTTCACGCCGTCCACCAAACAGCGGCTTGATGAGCTGGAAGCACGAAAAGAAGAAATCCTTGTGAATATCCAGACTGCTGAACTGCAAAAGCCAAAGCTGACCCGCGAACAGATGACGGCATGGTTTGAGCAGTTCCGTCATGGCGATCCAGCAAACCGTGATTTTCAGAAACGCCTGATTGATACATTTGTAAACGCCGTGTATGTGTTCGATGATAAACTGGTCTTGACCTACAACTATCAACATGGGACGCAGACAATCTCACTTGACGAGATCGCGTCGGCGCTGAGTTCGGATTTTGACGGGGCTTCTCCACCAAATCAAAAATCCGAACCTTTGTCCGAATGGACAGAGGTTCGGATTTTTTTATTTTCCGAAAGATTCGGCATTTGGAAGGGAGGAGCAGCGGTGATTTTTGATTATGAGCGGCGCATTCAGGCTTTGGAAGCCAGAGTGCAGGCGCTGGAGGATGCGCTGAAAAAAGAGCGGGCTGCGCAAGTGCCGGATGCGCAGACGCAGGAAAAGGTGACTGCGCAAAGCAGTCCGGCACCTGCCGTGCAGACACCGGAGAAAACACCGGAACATAGCCCCGTGCAGCAGACGGTCTCGGCTCAGCTCCGGGCGGCGCTGGGTGCACCGGCCGATCCGAGCTGCTTTCAGTACATGCCGGAGCCGGGGACTGTGACAGACTTCTGGAATAATCCGAAACCGGAGCGTGCGCTGCAGAAGCTGGTCGGCAAGGGGCTCCGGATCACGGCCTACACCGGGTTTGATGCGGAGCGTGTCGTCATTCCGGCGAAGATCGGCGGGCAGCCGGTCGTCAGCATCGGCGAGAAAGCGTTTAAGAACACGACCGTCTCGGAGGTGATCCTGCCGGGGTCGATCAAGGCTATTCTCAGGGGGGCATTTTCCGGCTGCAAGCGCCTGCAGCATATCGACCTGCCGGATGGCTTGGAATATTTGGGGAGCCACTGCTTTGCGAGCAGCGGATTCACGGCGCTGCATTTTCCGGATCGTCTGAAAACGATCCCGGAGGGGTGCTGCGGCGGCTGTGCAAACCTGAGTGACGTGACATTTGGTCAGCAGGTGCAGACGATCCAGTGGAGTGCTTTCCATGCCTGCAAAAAACTGCAGACGGTTTCCTTTCCCAAATCGCTGCTTCGGGTCGATAACGACGCTTTTGAGAAGACGGCGATCACACGTTTTGTTTTTCCGGCCGGTGTGCAAGAGGTCGGAGATGTCAAGCATAGTCGTTTCTATATTGAGCCGCGCTACCCAGCATTCGATACGACAATATCGGACAGCCCTGTTCTGGTCTTTCTTGGAATGGATGCAGTTCTCAAAATAATTGACCGTACCAATATTACGCTTATCTACTGCCTGCCGGGCAGCAAGGTACAGCAGATCGCACGGGATAAAGGCATACCCGTCCGGCCGCTGAGCGAGTTCCAAATGGAGGATGCATGACCCATGGTCGATCATATGCTTGTACGTGGAGCAAAGGTCCACAACCTGAAAAATATTGACGTGGACATTCCGCTGAATCAGATCGTCGGCATCGCGGGCGTGTCCGGTTCCGGCAAGTCGTCGCTGGCGCTGGGTGTGCTGTACGCCGAGGGCTCGCGCCGCTATCTGGAGGCGCTGTCGACCTACACGCGCCGCCGGATGACGCAGGCCGCCCGCGCGGCAGTCGATGACGTGCTGTACGTTCCTGCGGCGCTGGCGCTGCACCAGCGCCCCGGCGTGCCCGGCATCCGCAGCACGTTCGGCACGGGGACGGAGCTCTTGAACAGCCTGCGGCTCATGTACTCCCGCCTCGCCAGCCACCGCTGCCCCAACGGGCACTACCTGCCGCCGACGCTGCTGGTCGCCGCGGGGAAGGAGCTGACCTGCCCGGAGTGCGGCGTGCATTTTTACGCACCGAGCGCCGAGGAGCTGGCCTTCAACTCGCAGGGCGCGTGCCCCAGATGCGGCGGCACGGGCAGCGTGCGCACGGTGGACATGGCGTCGCTGGTGCCGGATGATTCGCTCACGATCGACGAGGGGGCGGTGGCGCCGTGGAACAGTCTCATGTGGTCACTGATGACGGACGTCTGCCGGGAGATGGGCGTGCGCACGGACGTGCCGTTTCGCGACCTGACGGAGCGGGAAAAGGACATCGTCTACCATGGCCCGGCGGAGAAGAAGCACATTTTCTACCACGCCAAAAACTCCAATCAGGCGGGGGAGCTGGACTTTACTTATTTTAATGCCGTCTATACCGTGGAAAATGCGCTTGCCAAGGTCAAGGACGAGAAGGGCATGAAGCGCGTCGAGAAGTTTCTGAAAGAGGACGTGTGCCCGGACTGTCATGGCACGCGCTTGTCCGCTGCGGCCCGCGCGCCGAAGCTGCGGGGCATTTCACTGGACAAAGCGTGCACGATGACGCTCTCGGAGCTGTATGACTGGGTGCAGGGTGTGCCGGACAGCCTGCCGGAGGAGATGCGCCCCATGGCGGGGAGCATCTGCGAGGCTTTTACGGGCACGGCGCGGCGGCTGCTCGACCTGGGGCTCGGCTACCTGACGCTCGACCGCTCCGCGGCGACGCTCTCGACCGGCGAGCGGCAGCGGATGCAGCTGGCCCGCGCCGTGCGCAACCGCACGACTGGCGTGCTCTATGTGCTCGATGAGCCGAGCATCGGTCTGCACCCGGCCAACATCGTGGGCCTTACCGGAGTGATGCACGACCTCGTGGCGGACGGCAATTCCGTCATTCTCGTCGATCACGACACGCAGATCCTGAAGGAATCCGACTGGATCATTGAGATGGGGCCGGAGGCCGGCGCAAAGGGCGGCCGCGTCATTGCACAGGGCACGGTGTCCGCAGTCGCGGCAGATCCCGCCTCACAGATCGGCCCGTTCCTGTCCGGAGCGCCGGAGGCGCCTTTGCGCCCGCGCGCCGGGAAAGCCGACATGTTTGCGCAGGGAGTTATTCATCTGGCCACGACGCAGATCCATACGGTCAAGCCGCTGGCGGTCACAATCCCCAAAGGACGGCTGACGGTCGTGACCGGTGTGTCCGGCTCCGGCAAGACGACCATGGTGCTCGAGAGCCTGATCCCCGCGCTGGAGGCCGGCATCAGCGGCCATGCGCTGCCGCCGCACATTCGGTCGGTCAGCGCCGAGGGCATCGCGCACGTCAAGCTCATCGATGCGACGCCCATCGGCATCAACGTCCGCTCCACCGTGGCCACCTATGCCGGTGTGCATGATGAGCTGCGCAAGCTCTATGCTAGATCGCCGGATGCAAAGGCGCGCGGCTGCAAGGCCGGCGATTTTTCCTACAACACGGGCTCGCTGCGTTGTCCCGGCTGCGATGGAACGGGCGTGGTGAGTCTGGATGTGCAGTTTCTGCCGGATGTGAATATCCCTTGCCCGGACTGCCGCGGCTCGCGCTACGCGCGCGCGGCGTATGATATCAGGCTGACGAACAGGGCAGGGCAATCCGCCTCTCTGCCGGAGCTGATGGACATGGACGTCAACACCGCGCTCCCGTTCTGTGCGGACAGAAAAACGGTCAGCCAGAAGCTGCAGGTGCTGCAGCAGCTCGGCCTCGGTTACCTCACGCTCGGCGAGGAAACGCCGAGCCTCTCCGGCGGCGAGGCGCAGCGGCTGAAGCTGGCCAGCGAGATCGGGCGCATCCAGACGGATTCCGTGTTCGTGTTCGACGAGCCAAGCATCGGCCTGCACCCGCTGGATGTGCGGGTGCTGCTGGGCGTGTTCCAGGCGCTGCTCGATCGCGGCGCGACCGTCGTCGTCATTGAGCACGATCTCGATGTGATCCGCAGTGCCGATTATGTCATCGACATGGGCCCCGGCGGAGGTGATGCGGGCGGCCGCATTGTCGCCGTCGGCACGCCGGAGGAGATCCGGCAAGATCCCGGCAGCATCACGGGCAGATATCTTTGAGGGCAGCAAAAAACCGCCGCTTCCGTAACGG
>ERZ772883.2638-NODE-2638-length-10871-cov-4.248243_pt1 | contig 10871 bp, 8 predicted proteins | sample MGYA00580575_ERZ772883 | MGnify/ENA primary metagenome ERZ772883 (study PRJEB29015, sample SAMEA2737666) | human gut metagenome | biome: human gut; feature: human-associated habitat; material: faeces | place: China | collected 2012 ...
CATTTGACATTGCTTTTTGGCCTTCTGATGTTAGCATCGGGAATTCGACCAGCAGGGTGCCCCAGCGCAGCGCGCCGCCGCCGGAGTAGCCGACTTCGTAATCGACCGGCTCGAGAACCGCCTGAATCCACGGCAGATCCGTCGCGAACTCGTTGGTCAGCCAGTTGAAATCCTCTTCCGGAATGACATGCGGCTCGTTCATCGCGCGCATGTAGGTACGCCAGGTCTCCAGATCGTTGGGGTCAACGAAGATGACGCACTGGCCGGAGGCAATCGCCTGACCGCCCGCGTTCTCCTCGTCGGACTTATCGTAAATCACAGCGTCAACGTTGTGGTCGATTTCGTAAGCCTCGATATAAGCCGCCGTGCCCGCCATGCCGTAGCCGCAGATGACGATATCGTGCTCCTCGTCCCACTTCACGTTCTGGCTGTCCAGAACCCACTTGCTGGAATTCTTGTGAACCGGCTTTTCCTCTTCCGCTTTCGCGTTGAGCACGCCGGCGCCGAGCAGACCAATGCCCGCAGCGCTCATCGCGGTCGCTTTCAGGAACTCCTTACGGGAAATGTTCTTCGCCATGTAAATCCTTCCTTCCTTACATGTGTTTGTCGAACCTGTGAGGGCGGCGCGGCGCACAATTGCCCCGCGTCCCTTCTTTGACAACAGATTATCACACTCACCCCGGCGTGTCAAGACATATTTCAACCTGTTTTTCACATTGTAGAAACTTTTGGTTTATACAAGACATCTGACCAGTTTGCCGCTTTTCCATGGATTCATCTGCATTTTTCATGTATCATTCGTCTTCCATCCCTTTTGTTCACGGATATACCCTTTTCGCGCATTTTCCGGATTGTTTGTCATAAACCAAACAGATATACCCGATTTTGCGCGCTTCCCGCCGCCCTTTTTCGATGTAAAACCAACACGAAAACAAAGGAGAGCCGCCGGACCCTCGCCCGACAGCTCTCCTGTTTTTTGATTTTTTATGATTCCACCGGCACGAGCTGGCCGTCCGCGCCGATCTTCATCACGTCGTCGTCCGCGCCGCCGACGACGAGCTGATCCGCGCCGTCAAGGCCGAATCCGTCGTAGGCAGCGCGCAGGTCGGAAACGTTGTACTGCATCACCGCCGCGCCGCTCTTGTTCAGCAGGGTCACGGTCGTGATGTTCGTGCGTTCCAGCACCTCCAGCACCTTTTCGTCAAAGCGCATCGTCAGCTTCTCCGGGGTTTCGTCGTTCACGCGCAGGCTGACGCTCTTGCTGCCGTCCGCGCTCCAGCTCAGCTCCTCGCGGAAGTTTTCGCGCGTCTCGCCGACGAACAGGCGCAGGTTGTAGCTGTGGTAGCCCAGATAGAGCTGCTTCACCCAGTACGGGCTGCCGTATACGCCGCCGACAGCGCCCGCCTGACGCTTCATCTCCATCTCGTGTCGGAAAGCTTCCTCGCTCAGGTCGAGACCCTCTACCGGTTCTTCGTCGCCTTCGACGAGGATGGTCACCGCTTCATATGTGACCTCGTCGTTTTCGCCGACGCACTTAATCAAAACGGTGTATTCGCCCGGCTTCTCCCAGATGGGCAGCGCGGCCAGCTGGCTCTGAATTTCCGCCTGCGTGGTGCTGCTGGTCACGTTGAGCATCGCGTCCGCCTTTTTGCCGTTGACGCTGGCGGTGCCGCTGTTTTGATCCTCGATGACCACCATGCCCTCGCCGCGGTTCTCGCCGGTGAGCACGCCCTCGCCCGCGTCGCCCGGCTTGGCCTCTTCGCTGGTGACGCTTTCCGGCGCGGTTTCGTCGTCGTGATACGTCTTCTGCGTGTCCTCGCCCTGCGGCTCGTCCTCCGGCTCGTCCGCGAAAACGGCCGCCTTCAAATCCGGCGCATTCTTGCCCGACTCCTGCTTGCCGATGCTCGCGATCGTCACCATCGAATTCTGGCCGTTCGTCCAGCCCTTGATGTCGCCGTAAACCGTGCCGTCCCGTCCGTTGCGAATCCCGGCGTAGCCGTGATTGCCCGCGCCGACGGCCATGTTGCCCTCTACCTCGCCGTTGTTATTGAGCTTCACGCGGCCATCCTCGGCGTAGCCGCCCATGCCGCCCTCGATCCAACCGTTGTTGGTCGCGGTGGCCTGACCCTTGAGGTAGGCTTCCGCGCTCATCGTGCCGGACTCGCCGTTGTTGGTGATGGTGAGCGAGGAACCTTTGCCCTTTGACCAGCCGCTTGTGCGCAGGGAAACGTCGCCGTCGTTGGTCGCAGTGGTCACGCCACCCGCCAGCGCGTTGGCTAAAAGCTCGCCCGCGCTCCCCTCGTTTTTGGCCGTCATTTGGGCGTTTTCGCCGCGTGCAAATATATCCAGCGCGGCGATCTGCCCTCCTTCCAGATTGGTCAAATCCGCTGTGCTGTTCGCGCCATCCGCGCAGCCCATGTATTCGCCCTGGATCCAGCCCTGATTGGTGCTGGTCACAGAGCCGCCGTTGATTGCGTTGACCTGCACATTGCCCATTCGGATTTTCGCATTTTTTTCAATGTTCAGTTCGATCTCTGTACCCTTGCTGTATGTTTTTTGGTTTCCGGCATTGATGATGACCATTCCTCTTACCGTGGCATTTTCTCCAACCGTGAAACGATACTTCTGATCTTCCGTGCCGGATTTCTCCACATAGATACCCACGCCGCTCGCATTCTCCCATTTTACATCAATGTTCCTGAGAATGATGCTGCTGACCCATTTGAAGCCGTCGTTATCGCCCCGCATAATCACGCCATCATCCAGACTGCCGCCGCTGACGGTCAATTCTCCCTGTTCGTTGACCTCTGCCGACGTATTTCCATCCTTATAGAACTTTTGACCGTTGCGGATAGCGCTCATGATGTTTCCCCATGTCGCCGCGCTGGCCGTCATCGGCTGCAAAAACATCGCCGCTGACAGGGCGAGCGCCGCCGCGCGCTTCAAATTCGCCATTTTCCGTTCCTCCCTATATTGGGTTAAGATATATGTTACCCCCCCCCCATTCCAAAAAGTCAATATCATTCGCGCGGTTATTTAACGAATTCCGCATCTTTAATTGGTAAGATTTAAGCATTTTACACAAAAATAAGCGGGTCGCCCAACAAACGTCAGACGACCCGCCCTTCGGGAGACTCCCTTACATATTCTCCTTGACCACGCGCTCGATGTACGCTTTCTGCGCCTCGGTGAGCGTCGGGAACGGCTTTCGGCAGCCGCCGCAATCCACACCCTGCGTCTTGAGGATGTGCTTGATGGACGGGAACAGCGAGCAGGAGACGAGCGCCTGCATGATGTTGTTCGCGCGCTTCTGAAGCGCCTGCGCCTTCGGGATATCCAGCGCGCTGTACGCCGCCTCGATCTGGTTGAACAGCGGCAGGGTGAAGTTGAAGGTCGAGCCAATCGCGCCGTCCGCGCCGAGGATGCGCGCGCCGATGTATACCTCGTCAAACCCGCCGTAGATGACCAGCTCCGGGTTTAGATCGTGGATGCGCTCCATCTGGTAGAGGTTGAGGCTGGTCTGCTTCACGCCCGCAATCGTGCCGTCGGTCAGCATGCCGCGGATGTGATCGTCCGCGATATCCAGCTCCACGCCGGTGTTGCCCGGAAAGTTGTAGAGAAACAGCGGCAGATCGACGGCCTCGCGCAGCGCGCCGTAATATGCGCTGATGGCCTTCATGCCGAATTTGTAGTAATACGGCACGGTGGAGATCATCGCGTCGTAGCCCAGCGCCTTGGCCGTCTTGGCGTATTCGATGGCCTCGTCGGTCGAAATCGCGGCAACGGAAGCCATCAGCTTCGTCTTTTCGCGGTTTTTGTATTGCGCGGCGGCCTGCAAGCCCTCCACGCGCTCCTCGTGCGTCAGCAGCGGGCATTCGGCGCTGCTGCCGCCGATCAAAAAGCCCTTCGCGCCCTCGGCGATGGTCTTGTCCATCAGCTTATGGAGCGCGGGCGCGCTGAATTTGCCCTGTTCGTCATACGGGGTCACGGCAGCGACAAAGAAGCCGCCCATATCCTGCATCTTCTTCATGCGAATTTCTCCTTTTTATCCTCGAAACGGCGCGAGAACGCCGTGCGTGACGATGTAGCCCTCCTGCGCGGCGGCGAGCAGCGGGCCGTCCGCCTTCGCGTCGTCGGTGTACATGGCGCGGATTTCAAACGCGCCGACCGCTTCCCCGATGCGGCGCAGCTTCTCCTCGCCCTTGCAGTTTTTGCCGATCAGCGCGCCGGTTTTCGCGTCGCACTTCGTGCCGATGAGCCGCGGCACGCCGAGGATTTTCGCCGCGTATTGCAGCTCAAACTCCGGCGACGCGGACGCGATCACGATCGGCAGATCGCGCGGCCGGTCAAAAAACCACCGCCCCAGCTTGGCGCGCGTCCGCTCGTCCTGCCAAAACAGCTCGGCCTCTTTTTCAAGGCTGAACCGCTTGGCCATTTCGCCAAAGAGCACGCTCTTGAACTGCGTCAGGTTGCGCCTGCCCAGCGCGAGCAGCACCGATGTGCCGATGAACCTGGGCAGCCCCGCCAGCACGGCGGGATGGCGGCGCAGGCAGAACCGCGTAAAATCCACCGTGGAATCGCCGTCGTAAATCGTGCCGTCAAAATCATAAACGTCGATGCGCATACGTTCCTCCGTCCTTGTTTCCGTCGCGGTTAGTATACCATGTTTCGCAAAAAAAGAGAAGGGGAAAACACGCCCGCCGGTTTCGCGCGCGCGGGGCGTTTTTCGGCCAAACGCGGCTGAGCCGATAGATTTATGGTTGGCTTTTGGCCGGTTTCCCGTTATAATGGAGGTAACAACATGAATCAGAAAGGGGCTTGTTTCTATGTCCAATCCGAATATCCCGACGCCGCACATCACCGCCAAAGAGGGCGATTTCGCCCGCACCGTGCTGATGCCGGGCGACCCGCTGCGCAGCAAGTTCATCGCCGAAACGTATCTGGAGAATCCCGTGCTGGTCAACGACACGCGCGGCGTTCAGGGCTATACCGGCCTGTACCACGGCAAGCGCGTCTCCGTCATGGCTTCCGGCATGGGCATACCCTCCATCGGCATCTATTCCTACGAGCTGTTCAATTTCTACGGCGTGGAAAACATCATCCGCGTCGGCACGGCGGGCGGCCTGTCCGACAGCGTGAACGTGCGCGACGTGGTGATCGGCCTGTCCTCGTACACCAATTCCAACTTCGGCCGCCAGTTCGGCTTTGACGGCAACGTTGCGCCGTGCTGCTCGTTCAAGCTGCTGGAGCAGGCCGTCGCCGCCGCGCGCCGGATGGGCATAGAGCCAACCGTCGGCCCGCTGTATTCCTCGGATATCTTCTACGACGAATCCGGCATGTCCGGCAAGCTCAAGAAGCTGGGCGTGCTGGCGGTGGAGATGGAATCCGCCGCGCTGTATCTGAACGCGGCGCGCGCGGGCAAGAACGCGCTCGCCATCTGCACCATTTCGGATCACCTCAGCAAGAACGAATCGCTCGACGCGCAGGCGCGCCAATCCTCCTTCACCCAGATGATGGAAATCGCGCTGGATATCGCGTGAAAGGATGACGCGCTGTGCTGAACCGAATTTTTCTTTCCGCCGATATTGAAGGCACCTGCGGCATCGCCCACTGGGCGGAAACCGAGCTGGGCAAGCCGGATTACGAGCCCTTCCGCCGCCAGATGACCCGCGAGGTCGCCGCCGCCTGCGAGGGCGCGTTCGCCGCTGGATGCGAGGATCTGCTGATTAAGGACGCGCACGACAGCGCGCGCAACCTGATCCCCGCCGAGCTGCCGGAGCGCGTGAGCATCTTCCGCGGCTGGGGCAGCGACATCCACTCGATGATGTCCGGCATTGACGCGAGCTTCTCCGGCGCGATTTTCACCGGCTATCATTCCTCCTCCAACACGGACGCCAGCCCGCTGTGCCACACGATGAATCTGGATAACGTGTCCATCCGCATCAACGGCATTCAGGCCAGCGAGCTGGTCATCAACACCTTCGCCGCCGCGCTTTACGACGTGCCGGTGCTGCTGGTGACGGGCGACCTGGGCGTGTGCGAGCAGGCCAAGCGGCTCTGCCCCGCGGTTTACACCGTGCCGGTCAGCCGCGGCTGCGGCAACGGCTCGATTTCGATCCATCCGTCGGAGGCCGTCCGCCGCATCCGCGAAAAGGCCGAGCTGGCCGTCGCGGACGGCGTCGCCCACCCGGAGAAATTCACCGTCGCCCTGCCGAACAACTTTGACGTTGAGGTGGAGTTTGTGAAGCACAACCGCGCCCGCCGCGCGAGCTTCTACCCCGGCGTAAAGCAGCTCGGCCCGCGCACGGTGCGCTTCTCTTCGGACGCTTACTATGACGTGCTGCGGTTCTTCATGTTCTGTTTATAACGCCTTCCGCCGCGCGCAAACATCTATCCATAAAAAAAGCAACTTGGGCAGGTTATCTTTGCCTCAGTTGCTTTTCTTTTGTGTATGCGGCGTTATTCCCTCGCCTTTTCCGCCTTTTCGACGATCTCTTCCATATTCAGCCGGTGGTGGCGCTTTTTCGGCGGCGTGAGCAGATACAGCCGGTAGCGCTCGCGCACGTCTTCCACATCCTCCCGGCTGGCGGGATAGGCGCGCTGGTGCATAATCAGCGTGTTGGCGCTCGTGCGCTTGAAGTGCATCTGCCCATAGACAAAGCCGTGCTGCGGGCAGACGGAAATCGCCAGATACCGTTCGCGGCCGCCGTCAAACCACGGCGTATCAAACGCGGTTCGCTTGCCGCAGGCGGGGCAGGGCAGGCTCATCAGCCGCTGATCCGCCAGCGCGTCCGTCTGAAACATGTACGGCGTGGGCAGCGAGCGCAGCGCGGAGGCGGCAATGCGGCTCTCCTTTTCCAAAATATGCTCAAGCTGCATGCGCCGCTCGGGCGCGAGCGCCGTCACCGCCCGATCCACAATGGGCAGCAGCGCCGCCGTACATTCCGCGTCGTTCACCGCGCGGTGCGCCGCCACATCCAATTCGACGTTCATCAGCTCCATCGCCGCATGCAGGTTCATCTGCTTGTGCTCCCCGCCGAGGCAGCAGAAGCCGAAGACGAGCTGCGCGTCAATCGGCGGCGCAAACGGCATCGGGGTCATGAAAAACGCGGCGTTGCGCTTGAGCACGGGATAATCGTCCCGCCCCCACGTCACAAGCTGCGCATCCTCGCCGCACCACGCGATAAAATCGCCGAAGACATCCGAAAACGAGCGTCCCTGTGCAAGCTCCTGCTCGGTGATGCCCGTCACCTGCTTGATATGCTTATCCAGCCGCTTATACACGCGCGGGCGAATCAGCTCGCTGAAGCGCGAAACCACGTTCCCCCCGCGATCCACGCGGCACGCGCCGATTTCGATGATCTCGTGCGGCATACGGTGGTTCGGGTTATAGCCGCTCTGGTTCCATTCCAAATCAAAAACGATGATATTTTGTATATCCTGACTGAGCAAAGAAAACATGTTCCACATCCCATTAAACGCAAATCCGTATTCTTTTTTGCTTTGCAGCACATCCTATTGTACCGCATCGGCCTCCATTTTCATAGAGGAAATTCTGGTTTGCGGCCATTTTATACTAATTCGCAGTTAAAATGCTTAACAGAGCGCATCAGATTTTTTGTTCTGACGAAGCCAAGTGAAGTGAGGCGTACTGGAGGTACGTTGAACGGAACGAGGCAAAGTCAGAGCGAAAAAGATGGTGCGCGGATTAAGCCATTTTAACAAGAATTAGTATTAATCAAAACTTTCCGTGCGTATCGGTTGAATCTCCGCGCGTTTTCTGCTATGATTACCCGTAAAAGCGGGCTGAGCCCGCCTTCGCTTCCGCCGAAGTCAGCAAAGCGTCCAAGTCCTGCTCACGCGGGCGATTTTACGCGATTTCCTAATACGTTCACGTTAAAAAGCGGGCTGAGCCCGCCTTCGCTTCCGCCAAAGTCGGCAAAGCGTCCAAGTCCTGCTCACGCGGGCGATTTTACGCGATTTTCTATACGTTCACGTTACAAACCACGAGGGGAGACGAACACGGATGAATCTTTTCGATATTCTCGGCCCGGTGATGGTCGGGCCGAGCAGCTCGCACACGGCCGGCGCGGTTCGGCTGGGGCGCATCGCGCGCAGGCTGCTGGGCGAGGGCACGCCGTGCAGGGCGAGCATCACGCTGTTTGGCTCCTTCGCCGCAACCGGCTGCGGCCACGGCACGGATCGCGCGCTGATCGCCGGTCTGCTGGGCTTTCAGCCGGATGACGAGCGCATCGCCGGCAGCTTTGGCTGGGCGGAAAAGGCGGGGCTGTCCTTTTCCTTCGCCACGTCCCACGTCGGCGGCGAACACCCGAACACCGCGCGCGTGGAGCTCGTCGGCCGGAGCGGCAAGACCCTGTCGATGACCGGTTCGTCTCTGGGCGGCGGGCGCATCATGGTGGTGGAGATGAACGGCTTGCGCGCCAACTTTTCCGGCGACCTGCCCACGCTGATCGTGCAGAACATCGACCAGCCCGGCCACGTCAACGAGGTCACCGGCATGCTGACCGAGCGCCGCATCAACATCGCGACCATGCAGCTCTACCGCGACCATCCGGGCGGAAACGCCGTGATGATTATCGAGACGGACAAGGCCGTCCCGCCGGACGGCCTCGCGTGGCTGGAACGCTGCGAGGGCATCACGCGCGTGACATTCATCGACGCGGAGCGGGAAGAATAACAGGGGGAAATCGATATGGCCATTGAATCGCTTCAGGCGCTTGCGACGGCAAGCGAAAACCGGGATATCTGCGACGTCATCATCGAGAGCGACTGCGTGGATCGCGGCGTGACGCAGGCGGAATCCCTTGAAAAGATGCGCGGCCTTTACGCCGCCATCCGGCGCACGCAGCGCGGCTATGACCCGAAGCTCCGCTCCGCCAGCGGCATGGTCGGCGGCGACGGCGAAAAAATGCGCGCCTATGTGCAGCGGGGCAAAACCATCTGCGGGGATTATATCGGCGGGGTCATCGCGCAGGCGCTGGAGATGGGCGAAAGCAACGCCTGCATGAAGTGCATCGTCGCCGCGCCGACGGCGGGGAGCTGCGGCGTTCTGCCGGCGGTGCTTCTGCCGTATCAGCAGCGCGAGGGGCTGAGCGACGAGGCGATGGTGCGCGCGATGTATGTCGCGGGCGCAATCGGTCAGGTCGTCGCGGCCAAAGCGTCCATCGCGGGCGCGGCGGGCGGCTGTCAGGCGGAAATCGGCACGGCCAGCGCGATGGGCGCGGCGGCGCTGTGCTATTTGGGCGGCGGCGACGCGCAGGCCGTCTGCCACGCGGCGGCCATCGCCATCAAGGCTCTGCTCGGGCTGGTCTGCGACCCGATTGCCGGGCTTGTGGAGGTGCCCTGCGTGAAGCGCAATGCGGCGGGCGCCGTGATCGCCATGTCCAGCGCGGATATGGCGCTGGCGGGCATTCGCTCGGCCGTGCCGCCGGACGAGGTGATTCTGGCAATGCGCGAGGTCGGCGACAAGATGGACGTCTCCCTCAAGGAAACGGGCGTCGGCGGCGTAGCGGGCACGCCCTTCGGACAGAAAATCGCCGAAAAGATGGGGATGGCGTAAAACTTCTTCCATATCTTATATATTCTATTTTCTCTTAAATCATTATACGTAAAAAGGCCGTTGCAGGGTTTGCGCCTCTGCAGCGGCCTCGTTGTTTTGCCAAACGGCTTTTTCGCCTTATGCGCGGTCGTTCTCGTCAAACGGGTCGCCGCACTCCGGGCAGAACTTCGGCGGATGCGCGGGATCGGCGGGCTTCCAGCCGCATTTGTCGCAGCAATAGACCGGCGCGCCCGCAGGCCGCTTCGCGCCGCACTCCGAGCAGAATTTGCCGGTGTTCACCGCGCCGCAGGCGCATGTCCAGCCCTCGGCAGGCTTGGCTTCGGGCTTCTTCGCGCCGCACTCCGGGCAGAATTTGCCGGTGGCCGTCGCGCCGCAGGCGCACGTCCATGCGCCCGCGCTCTGCTGAACCGGCGCGGCGGGCTGCTGTTGCTGCTGCGCGCCCATCTGGAAGAGCTGCGCCGCGTTGACCCCGCCGCCCTGCTGAGCCATGTTCATCCCCATAAAGCCGGTGAAAGCGCCGCCCTGATTCTTGGCCGCGTCCTGCATGGCCTGCGCCTGCGCGCCGACCAGATGCGCCGCCGCCATGTTCGCGTTGCGGAAGACGGCGTTCTTTTGCAGCTCCTTAATCATCGCCTCGTCCTCTTCGGAGGCCTTGACGGAATTGACGCCGAAGGACACGATTTCCACGCCGCGCAGGTTCGCCCATTTTTCAGAAAGCACGTCGTTGAGCGCCTCGGCGATCTCCGCGGTGTGCCCCGGCAGCGCCGAATAGCGAACGCCCATTTCGGAGATTTTGGCGAAAGCGGGCTGGAGCGCCGTCAGCAGCTCGCTCTTGAGCTGGCTGTCGATCTGCTCGCGGGTGTAGTCACCCTCCACGTTGCCGCAGACGTTGGTGTAAAAGAGCATCGGGTTGGTCACGCGGTAGCTGTATTCGCCGAAGCAGCGAATGGAGATATCCACATCGAGACCGATGTTGTTATCCACCACGCGGAAGGGCACCGGGCTGGGTGTTCCGTATTTGTTGCCCAAAACCTCCTTGGTGTTGAAGAAATAGACGCGCTGATCCTTTCCGGCCTGACCGCCGAAGGAGAGGCGATCAAAAGTAGCCTTCAAAATGGCCTTGGCCTTTTCGCCGTTCAGCGCACCGTAGAAGATGCTCGGCTCGCCGTTCTGCTGGAAGACATATTCGCCCGGTTCGGCGCAGAAATCCATGATCTTGCCCTGCTCCACGATCATCATGCACTGGCCGTCCGCCACCGCGATGATGCTGCCTTCGGAAATCACGTTGTCA
>ERZ772883.2642-NODE-2642-length-10858-cov-3.189762_pt1 | contig 10858 bp, 10 predicted proteins | sample MGYA00580575_ERZ772883 | MGnify/ENA primary metagenome ERZ772883 (study PRJEB29015, sample SAMEA2737666) | human gut metagenome | biome: human gut; feature: human-associated habitat; material: faeces | place: China | collected 2012 ...
GATCGGAAATGCCATGACCTTCGAAGCATTAGTGCAAGCAAGGTTGGTTGTTTTGATGGCGGTAACATCAAAGTACACACGCCCGATGTCACAGGCAGATACATATTCCAGCCATTTGTTGAGCAGGAGCTTATCATTCACTGTTACAGCGAAAATATGGTTTTGATGGATACAATTTTCAATTTCGCCGTTCCACACACATCCTCGACCAAGTTTATCCCGGTCTCCACCCTCCGTCATGAGAACGCATCCCCTTGGCAACCTATATTGGGCTGCTTCTTCTGGCGTAACATTCAAGTTGGTAACTGTTTCGATGTTGACAAAACCGTCCTGTACATTGGCTACCCGCAGATAAGGAACACTGACCAGATTAGTACCAACAGGATATTGTTTGCCAAGCGTAATCCCCGATTTGACCGTTGCGCACCTTTTCAACGCAACGCAATGCCAGTGTGCAGGAATCGATCCTATCCATGCAATACCGGTATCTTTATGAGGTACATTGGGCTTTAGCCCATGCACAACGACTTCGGTGATTTTTCGCTGCTTCTGTTCCTTTAGCAGAGCAATTTCCTTCCTCTTCGCCGCAATGAGCCGATTGATTTTCGACACCTGCCAGTCAAGGTAGCGCACAATCTGGTCTTGCTCGGTGCGGGGTGGAACCGGAAGCGAATGATTACGCAACTTCTCATAGTCTATATTCTGGCCTTCACGAATGCCTGTGACGCAGAGTGTCAGCAACCCAATAAAGAGCTTGCTTTTTGCCAAATAGCGGAAATATCCTGCTGTGATAGGTTCGTGTGGTGTGAGAACCGTATATGCAGGACTAATGATGCCCTGATAATAGGCGTATTCCAAACCACCCTGAAAGGAGCGAAGGCTTATGACAAAATCACCAACTCTAACGAGTTTTAGCAAGTGCAAGTCTTTTTGCGCTTCAACAGTTCGGTTCCCATAAACTTTCTTTGGAACAACACCCATGTTTTGAGATGCTACCAGTAACAGCTCATCTGGATATCCCTTTTCAGAACGCTCGTGAAACAAATATTTCATTTTATGTGCTTCCCAATGTGCAGGAATCTCGTTCACCCATATATCCAGAAAGCTATCATACGCTTCATACCGCTTCATCCTTGAATCCCTCCAAGAATCTCCGCCAGCATGCCGTCCGTTTCCTTTTCCAGCGCTTTCAGGTCGGCCACGATGTCTTCCATCGGGCGCAGCTGCACCGGCTTGTAGAAATACTTGGTGAAGCTCAGTTCATAGCCGATCTTCGTCGCCTTGGGGTCTATGTACGCGCCGGGGGCATAGGGGCGCACCTCGGCGTCCATAAAGGCCTCGATGCCGCCCTCGTAGCGGAATGGGATGATTTCCGTGTCGGCCTTCGCCTTGTCCGGCTGGATACGACCCTTCTTGTCGAGGGCGGGGTTGCCCTGCTCGTCCAGCAGGGGCTGCTGCACGGACACCTTCCAATAGCCGAACTCGCTGTTCGGGAAAATCCGGCTGACCTCGCTTTCCTCAAACGCCATGAAGATGCGCACGATCTCCTGACGCTGCGTCGGGGAAAGCTCACAGTTCTTTTCGCCCATGTTCTTGCGCAAGGGCGTCTTGATGGCGGTCGCGTCGATGAGCTGAATCTTGCCCTTGCGGCGCTCCTCTTTGCGGTTGGAGAGTACCCAAATGAACGTGCCAATGCCCGTATTATAGAACATCTTTTCAGGCAGGGCGATGATGGCCTCCACCAGGTCGTTTTCGATCATATAGCGGCGGGCATTGCTCTCGCCGCTGCCTGCATCGCCCGTAAACAGGCTGGAACCGTTATGCACCTCGACAATGCGGCTGCCCAACGGCGTATCCTGCTTCATCTTGCTGATGTTGTTGAGCAGGAACAGCAGCTGACCGTCGGAGGAACGGGGAATCATCGGAAGCGGCTCTTCATCTGCGGTTGTAGCGTTGAAGCGGGGATCGAGGATTTCCTTCTTCTTGCCGCTGGCCATGCGCTCCGCGTCGGTCTTCCAGCTCTTGCCGTAGGGCGGATTTGCCAGCATAAAGTCGAACGAACGCGCCGCATGCTGATCGCTGGACAGCGTGGAGCCGTAGGCGATGTGCATGGCCTCCTCGCCGTCGCCCTTGAGCATCATGTCTGCCTTGGCGATGGCGTAGGTTTCGGGCTGGATTTCCTGCCCGAACAGGTGGATGGACACCTTCTTGCCGTTCTCCGCAGCAATCCTGTTCAACCGATCCTGCGCCACTGTCAGCATACCGCCCGTGCCGCATGCACCGTCATAACAGGAATAGGTGGCGTCCTTGATCTGATCCGCGATGGGCGCAAACACAAGGTCAGCCATCAGCTCCACAACGTCGCGGGGCGTCCAGTGCTCACCGGCTTCTTCGTTGTTTGCTTCATTGAAGCGGCGGACAAGCTCCTCGAAGATTGTGCCCATGGCATGGTTGTCCAGACCGGGGAGATTGCCGCACGGCTTCGGGCTGAGGTTAATGTCCTTGCTGATAAACTTCTGGATGACCGCGCCGAGAATGTCGGCTTCGATCATGGTGTCGATCTGGTTTCGGAACTTGAACTTGTCCAAAATTTCCTGCACGTTAGGCGAAAAGCCGTCGAGATATGCTTCAAAATCCGCCTTGAGCTTTTGCGGGGTTGGGCGGCTGGTCAGGTCGCGCAGGCAGAAGGGCGAAGCGTTGCAGAAAGCCTGCCCAGCTGTATTGCATAGCGCGCCCCATTGGTTGGTGATGCCTGCCGTATCGAGCCTCTTCTTCATCGCCAGCACCTGCGGTTTGGTATCCTCGAGCACAGCATCCAGACGGCGGATAACAGTCATAGGAAGAATAACATCGCGGTACTTACCGCGCACATACACATCCCGCAGGCAATCATCGGCGATGCCCCAGATGAAGTTTGCAATTGTGTTGAGCATACGAGCGTCCATCGGTTTGGCCTCCTGAATCTCTGTTGTGTGTTATGCCTCGTCATCGACAAATTCCATGATGTCTCCGATGTTGCAGTCGAGGGCTTTGCAAATCTTGGCAAGCACTGTCGTGGTGACGGCTTCACCTTTGCCCATCTTGGTGATAACGCCGGAGCTGATGCCTGCGGCGAGCTGCAGATCCTTCTTGCGCATCCCTTTGTCGATGAGCAGCTTCCAGAGTTTGTTGTAGCTTGTTGCCATCAAGGTTCACCTTCCTGCTGTCAAACGGTATCACCATCATTATACGATGTACGTTGCATCTTTGCAATCATCAGGCATATGAAAAGAAGAATGAATCTCAATTTTATGTGGAAAGCGTTGGGTAGAGAGCGTGGGCAAAGGCAGAAATGAAAAAGACGCGAGACAACAGAACTGCTCGCGTCTTTCCGTGATGGGTGTTTTGAATATGACCTTTTTGATATGCGCTGAGGTCATAACCTGTTACGCAATCATCCCAAAGAACCTCAGTGCCTCTTCGATCGCCTTTTCCTTATCCGGCGGGCAGATCAGCATCTTTGCGCTCTCGGACTTCGCTTTGTTGTAGCATTCGCGCTCGATAATCCCATGCTTTCTTTTCACCTGCGCGATGTACAGCGGCGTGACGTTCAGGCCGGTCTGTTCCTTCACGCGCGCCTGAATCTCGCCATAGGTCGCCTTGCTTTCGGCCTTGGTGACGGCCAACTCGTCCGCGTCGATGCCGACCTTGACGATATCATCCGGATTTTGTTGGACCAATGACATAACAGTTTCCACCGCGCCCGTCCAGCAGAACATATCGACGCATTGAACCTTTTCGGCGGCGTATCCGCCTTCGGCGAGCAGCTTGGCGTCGCGGGCGAGGGTCGGCGCGCCGCAGGAGACATAGACCACGCGCTTGGGCGCGGCGGCGATGATGGCCTGCAAGACGGCGGGATCGCAGCCCTTGCGCGGAGGATCGAGCACGATCACATCCGGGCGGAGGCCGTTGGTTACCAGTTTGGGCAGCAGCTCTTCGGTTGCGCCGACATGGAATTCGGCGTTGGCAACGCCGTTGCGCGCGGCGTTTTCGTTCGCGTTCTGAATGGCTTCCGGCACGATTTCGATGCCGATGACCTTTTTGGCCTTCTGCGCCAGCAGCAGGGAGATCGTGCCCGCGCCGCAGTACGCATCCACAACGGTTTCGGCGCCGGTCAGGCCGGCGTATTCCAGCGCGAGGCCATAGAGCCTCTCGGTCTGCCGGGGATTCACTTGGAAGAAGGAGAGCGGCGAAACGGAGAAGCGCAGGCCGCAGAGCGTGTCCTCCATGGCGGCTTTGCCCCAGAGAACGCGGATGTCCGTGCCCAAAATGACGTTGGTGCGGCGGCTGTTGATGCTCAGGCAGACGCTGCACAGGCCGGGGACGGCGGCGCGCAGCAGCTCGATCAGCCGACTGGCCTTCGGGATATCCGCGCGGGTGACGACGACGACGACCATCAGCTCGCCGGAGGTCGTCGAGCGGGTCATGATATGGCGGACGAGGCCGCGTCCGGTCTGCTCATCGTAGGCGGGGACGTTGTTTTCGCGCATCCAACTCAGGACGGCCTGCGTGGCCTTGGCGGAATCCTCGCCCTGAATGGCGCATCCGTTTTCGGGCAGGGGGACGAGATCGTGGCTGCGCGGCGCAAAGAAGCCGCAGGCAGGCGCGCCGTCCGTCTGCGCGACGGGGTATGCGCCCTTGTTGCGGTAGCCGAAGGGGTGCGCCATGCCCCAAACGGGCGGCACCTCGATGGAAAGCCCGCCGACGCGCTGGAGGAGATCCTGCACCTGCTGGCGCTTGAAGGCAAGGGAGGCCTCGTAGGTCATGTGCTGGCAGACGCAGCCGCCGCAGCGCTTGTAGATGGGGCAGAACGGCTCGGTGCGGCTGGGGCTCTTTTCCAGCAGCTTTTCCACGCGGCCAAAGGCATAGCGCTTTTCCGGCTTGACGATGCGCACCAGCGCGCGTTCGCCGGGCAGCAGGCCGGGGACAAACACGGCCATGCCCTCGTGGCGGCAGACGCCCTGCGCATCCTGACCGAAGGCGTCGCAGGTCATTTCAAAGCATTGGTTTTTGGCGAGCATGGAGGATTCTCCTTTTCGATAAGAATGGGGCTGTTGCGCATGAACAGCCCCACGAAATGTTGAAATTACAGAGAGTTAATCATGTTATACAGCGAGAGGTTGAACTCGCGCTTCTGCTTGAGCGCCTCGACGATCGGCAGATAGTATACGCGGCCGTCCTTGATGCCGATGACCTGATTGCCGATGCCGTTGCGCAGCAGGTTGACGGCGAGGTTGCCGGCCTCGAAGGCGAACCAGCTGTCGTAGGCGGACGGCGTGCGGCCGCGCTGGGTGTAGCCGAGCACGGTCGGGCGCGCCTCGCACTTGCACTTGTATTTGAGCAGCAGGGCGAGCTTTTCGGTGCTGATCGGGTCGTCCTCATGGATGCCCTTCGCGCCGTTCTCGATGAGGTAGCGGCGCCAGTCGGAGGGCTGCATGGCGTCCCACGCGCCTTCGGCGACGACGACGGTTGCGCGCGGGTTGCCCATGTCAATCAGGCGGGACAGGCGGTCGGCGGCCTCCTGAATCGACCACGGCACCTCCGGCACAAGGCAGATTTCCGCGCCGGAACCGGCGGCGGCTTTCAGGGCGATATCGCCGCAGTGGCGGCCCATGACCTCCACCACGCCCGGACGGTCGTGGGAGCGGCTGGTCGCGCGGATGGCACGGATATCGTCGATGCAGGAGTTGACGGCGGTATCATAGCCCAGCGTCATCTCGGTATAGGCGAGGTCGTTGTCAATCGTGCCGGGAATGCCCACGCAGGGGATGCCCAGCTCGCACAGCCCCATCGCGCCGTGATAGGAACCGTCGCCGCCGATGACGACGACGCCCTCGATGCCCATCTCGCGGATGTTGTTGGCCGCGTGTACGCGCATTTCCGGACGTATGAAATCAAGGCAGCGCGCGGTGCGCAGATAGGTGCCCGGCTGATCGGCGATATCCAGAATGGTATCCAGATCCAGCTCGACCATGTCATCCTCAATATGGTGGCTTCGGCAAAGCGTGCCGTTATAGCCGCGCTTGATGCCGATGAGGGACATGCCGTAATAGCGCGCGGATTTGGCGACCGCCATGACGGCGGCGTTCATGCCCGGGGAGTCTCCGCCGGAAGTCAAAACACCGATACGACGCATAAAGAATATGCCTCCTTCATAAATTGGATGAAAAACGCGCGGATGCGCGGAAATCAGCGAGAGATCGCAGGCCGGAACGCCTGCGGCAAAACCCCAATTTGGCTTTATTATACGCTGATGGGCGGGGGAAAGTCAAGTGCGGCGAAAAAAGCGTGATATTTTGCTGACAAACGGTTTGTTCCGGCGGAAATGAATCGCTTTTTGACGCTTTTTTATGGTTTTATCCGCTTTTTACAGGAAATTCTTCTTGACTTCACCGCGGCCGGTGAAGTATACTATAATCGCTTTCGCATGGAACAACGTGCCGCCTGCCGCGGCGCGATTCTACATTTGTTCAAATTCACCTGATGATAGGAGTGTGTAACAATGGCATCGTCTGTCAGAACTTATCAGCCCAAGAAGCGCCAGCGCGCGAAGGTGCATGGCTTCCGTTCCCGTATGTCCACCAAGAACGGCCGCAAGGTTCTTGCCCGCCGCCGCGCCCGCGGCCGCGCGAAGCTGACCGTTTCCAATCCCGTCTGATTGATTGACAATCAGCGCCCGCCAATCGGCGGCACCCGTTCCGAGGCTGCTCGGGGCGTTCGGTCCGGCCCGGCAAAGACCGGGAGCGGGCCTTTTTCTTTCATTTGCCGTTTTTGGCGTCAACCGAGGAGAGCGTTGTTAATTTGCAAAGAACTTACAGCCTGAAAAAGAACGCGCAGTTCAAATATGTGTATCGCCGGGGCGCGTCCGCCGGGGCGCGGGAGATGGTGATGCTCTACGTGCGCGGCCCGGTGCTCAAGGTCGGCTTTTCGGTGGGCAAAAAGCTCGGCTGCGCGGTGCAGCGCAACCGCATCAAGCGCCGCCTGCGCGCCGCCTGTGTGCCGCTGCTCCCCCAGATGAAGCCGGGGCTGTATGTGTTCATCGCCCGCCAGCCCGCCGCGGAGGCGGCGTTTGACAAGCTCAGCCGTTCCATGCAGTACCTGCTGCGCAAGCAGAACCTGCTTCTCCCCGACACACAGAAGAAGCCGAGACCCGCTGAAAAGGCGGCGGATCGCCCGTGATGAAGCGATTGCTGCTGCTGCTGATCCGCTTTTACCGGCGGTTTATCAGCCCGATGCACGCGCCCTGCTGCCCGTTTACGCCGACGTGCTCGACCTACGCGATGCAGGCCGTCGAGCGGCACGGCGCGCTCTACGGCGGCTATCTGGCCATCCGGCGGCTGCTGCGCTGCCAGCCCTTTTATAAGGGAAGCTTTTACGACCCCGTGCCCCCGAAACGAAGCCGAAAATCGAAAAAAACTGACAAAAAAGTCGTTTATCCCCCGGCGGGGAAGGCCGTTCGCCCAAGCGGACAGGCTGAGGACAATTCTTGACGCAAGGAGGACGTTCCGTCCATGAATTTTCTCAATTCGCTGCTGCTCACGCTCATCAAAGCGCTGCACACGTTCATCAACAACTACGCGCTGACGATCATCGTCTTCACCATCCTGATCAAGCTGGTGGTCATGCCGCTCAACCTCAAGAGCCGCCGCTCCACCATGCGCATGTCGACCATCCAGCCCAAAGCGGCCGCCCTTCAGGCCAAATACAAGGATGATCAGGAGAAGCTCAACCAGAAGCTCCAGGAGCTGTATCGCAAAGAGGGCGTCAATCCGATGGGCTCCTGCCTGCCGATGCTCATTTCGATGGTCATCCTCTTCGCGATGTTCTACGCGCTGCGCACGTTCGCGAACGAGCGGCTGGTGTCCCAGTTCCTCACCTTCTACCACAACCCGGAGATCGATCCGCACACGCTGGTCGAGCCGTTTCTGTGGATCAAGAACCTCTGGATGCCCGACAGCCCGTTTGCGACCTACATGCCGGATGTGCAGTCCCTCCGTCTGGTGGATTACAAGGTCTGGAACGACGTGAGCGCCAAGCTCGTCGCCGACGGCGTGATCCCGCAGGCGCTCAGCTTTGCCGGCGCCGCCGATCTGACGACCTACATCAACGACGTCGTCACCCCGTTCATCAGCTCCGCGGCCTATGCGCCGTATATCGCGCCGGTGGCGGGTCTGGGCAACCTGAACATCCTCGGCCTGATCCGCTTCTCCATCTATCAGGAGGGCAACGGCTGGTTCCTGCTGCCGATCCTCTCCGTCGTTTCCCAGATCTTCATGCAGAAGCTGACCATGAAGAACAGCCCGATGGATCCGTCTCAGGCGGGCAGCCAGAAGATGATGATCTATGTGATGACCTTCATGTCCCTCTACTTCTGCGCCAGCTACAACTCCGCGTTCGCCCTGTATTGGGTGGTTTCCAACATCTACGCCATCGTCGAACAGATTTGCTTCAACAAGTACTTTGAGCAGCAGGACCGCAAGGCGGCCAAGGCTGAGGAGGTCGGCATTTGATGAGAATCAAGGAATTCACCGGCAAAACGACGCAGGAAGCCATCGACAACGGTTTGGCCGAGCTGGGCGTCACCATTGCCGACGTGCACGTGGACGTGCTTCAGGAGGGCGCGAAGGGCCTGTTCGGCCTGTTCGGCAGCAAGCCCGCCTGTGTGCGCCTGACCGTGATGGAGGATGAGCGCGAGGACGATCACGGGCTGAGCGATCTGCTGGGCAGTTTCAGCCTGAACGAGCAGAAAAAGAAGTCCGCGCCGAAGCCTGCCGCGCCCAAGCCGGAAGCGAAGCCGGACGCGCCCAAGGCCGAGGCGAAGCCGGAAGTGAAGCCGGAAAAGAAGCCGGAGGGCAAGCCCGCCGCGCCGAAGGCCGACGCAAAGCCGGAAGCCAAGCCGGAAGCGCCCAAGGCTGAGGCCAAGGCGGAAAAGAAGCCGGAAGCGCCCAAGCCGCCGCGCGAGCGCAAGCCGCGCCCGGCGCGTCCCGCCCGCGAGGAAAGCGAGAAGCGCGATTTCGCGCCGATGGTTCCCGCCGAGACGTTCGCGCCGACCGAGCCGCCCGTCATCCATCCGGAGGATACCCCGGCGGGACGCGCGCAGAAATTCCTGATGGACGTGACCGACCGCATGGGCGTCAAGGTGGACGTCTATGTGGACGACAGCAAGGCGGATAACCTTTCCATCCACATGATCGGCGACACGCTGGGCATCCTCATCGGCCGCCGCGGCGAGACGCTGGACGCGCTCCAGTATCTCACTAGCCTGCAGGTGAACAAGGGGCGCGAGGGCTATATCCGCGTCACGCTGGATACCGAAAATTACCGCGCCAAGCGCGAGGACAGCCTGCGCCGTCTGGCGCAGCGCATGGCCAACCGCGCGGTCAAGACCGGCCGCAAGGTTGTGCTCGAGCCGATGAATCCCTACGAGCGCCGCGTGCTGCACACCGCGCTGCAAAATCACCCGGCCGTGACCACCCATTCGGAGGGCGAAGAGCCGAACCGCCGCGTGGTCATCATGCTCAAAAACCAGCCGGAGCGCCCCGAAAAGAGCGCCGATAAGCCGCAGGGCGAAAAGCCGAGCCGCAGCCGCCGCAGACGCCGCCGCGGCCCGCGCAAGCCGGTGAACCCGGCGGAAAATCAGACTGCGAACGAACCGCAGGAAACCGTTGCCGCGCCGGAAAGCCCGGCTGCCGTCGATGTGCTGGGCGTGGAGGAGTAATCCTCCCCGCCTTTTTTCAAATTAAAAGGATGAGGAAAGTTATGTCTGAACAGAAACGGGAAAACGGGCTGCTCGCGCGCGGCCAGAGCCTGATTCGGGATATCATGCTGGCGGTATTCGGCAACGAGGCGCTGTTCCTGATCGTGGCGTTTTTATACGCGACGCTCGCGGATAACGCTATTGCGGCGTGGTATCGCGAGCCGGTGAACCTGCTGTACGGCTATATCGTCATTCCGTGGGGCGCGGCGCTGTGCCTGCTGCGTTTGCAGCGGCGCGCAGCCTCGCTCGAACCGGCGAGGGCGGACGTGGTGACGCTCTTTGTGCTGTACCTCTGGATTCTGGTGCCGTTTGCGATTCGTTTCGGCTTTACGGGCAAGAACGCGACCGCGTGGCATGGCTACGCGGTGATGTTCTTTGGCATTTATGCGTCGATTTCCGAGAGAAAGCAGCGCGAGCGTGAAATGCTGATGGCGACGATGAGCGTAATGAGCGCGGTTTTCGCCTATGTGTTCTGCGGGGCGCTTCTGTTCTGCGCGTGGAGCGGCACGGTTTACGCCGTCGGGCTGGGGACGTTCGGCTTCGGTGTGGTCAACGGATGGCTGTGCTCCGGCGTGCATTACAACATCACGGGCATGATCGCCATCAGCCTGTGCATGATGTGCGTGATGGGCGTGGGCTATTACCGAAACATCCTTCTCAAGCTCTTCTGCCTGATTCCGGCCGTGATGTCGATGGCGGTCATTGTGCTGAGCCAGAGCCGCACGTCCCGCTATGCGCTGCTGGCCGTGCTGGCCGCCGCCGCGTTTGACGACGTTCGCCGTGCGCTCTGCCGCAGGAATGCCGCGGCGGGTCTGCTGGCGGCGGTGCTGGTCGGCGCGGTTGTGCTGGGCGGCGGCTATTGGGGCGCGGACAGGATGACTCGCGCGGCGATTGCGCACTACAACCAACTGGCGTATGACGCGGCGCTTCGGGCGGCGCTGGCCGAGCAGGCGGAAGCGCAGCAGGCCGAGGCGAACGCTGAAGAAACGACGGCGGAAGCGCCGGTCGAGCCGAGCGCCGAAGAAGCGCCGGTCGAGCCGAGCGCCGAAGAAGCGCCGGAAG
>ERZ772883.2652-NODE-2652-length-10836-cov-2.430294_pt1 | contig 10836 bp, 8 predicted proteins | sample MGYA00580575_ERZ772883 | MGnify/ENA primary metagenome ERZ772883 (study PRJEB29015, sample SAMEA2737666) | human gut metagenome | biome: human gut; feature: human-associated habitat; material: faeces | place: China | collected 2012 ...
CTACAATTTCAATCTGCCCCCGCATAACGCCGACCTGTACAAACTGAATTTCAACCGGCGGGACACGGTTTCGGTGGTGCGGGGCAATCTGACGGCGCAAGGCTCGGGCATAGGGCTCGACGAGCTGAACGGCACGATCGAGATCGACGACATGACCTACATCAACCACATCGACACCGTCAAAACCGGACGGATCCGTATGCTGGCCGACAACCACGGCAACCGGAAACTGCTGGGTTTCTATTCGTCGTTCGCCGATGCGGAACTGAAAGGCAGGCTCAGCTACAACAAAATGTTTTCTTACTTCAAAAACACGCTGATATCCTACCTTCCGTCCATCTCGGAACACGACGGGCAGGAGCGGGAAACGATTCCGCCGGCCGACGGGGCTTCCAGCATCGACAACTACTACCTGCTGAACGTCAATGTAAAAGAAGCCAACAACGTGGCGGGCATCTTCATTCCTGGCCTGCAAGTCGCCCAGGGAACCACGCTGGCCTTTCTGTTCAACCCCGAAAGCGACGTCTTCTCGCTGACGCTGAACTCGGAACTCATCGAGAACGAACAGTTCTTCGTCTCGAACCTGAAGGCGTCCGCCCGTAACCAGGGCGACTCGATCTCGATGTTCGTAACGGCGAACGACCTGCTGGCCAAAAACCTGTACATGCCCAACTTTTCGGTCATCGGCGGGGCCAAAGAGAACCGGGTCAACCTGGCCATGCGGTTCAACAACACCGCAAACGGCACCTACGCGATGCTCAGCACCACTTCCGCGCTGTCGGTCAATCCGGAAACGGGCGTTCCGCAGATCAAAATCAACTTTTATCCTTCCACGCTCACGACCGGCAACCAGACCTGGCGAATCGGCGCCCGGCAGATCGTCTACGACTCCACGCGGGTCGTCGTAGACAACTTCCGGATCGAAAACGGCCCGCAACGCCTCTCGGTCAACGGCACGGCCTCCCGCAGTAACCAGGACACCCTTCGGCTGAGCCTGCAACACTTCGACCTGAAGCCGTTGTCGCAGATCACTTCGAGCCGGGGCTACCTGTTCGAAGGATACACCAACGGCTCTGCAGACCTGATCGCTGCATACGGCGAAGGAGTGCTGAACGCAGACATCGATTTCGACAGCATCCGCGTCAACCAAATCCCGTGGCGAGACACGAAGTTCAACTGCCTCTGGGATTTTCAGTCGAAACGGGCCCGTTTCAGGCTGTCCGACCGCAAACTGGGCGACAACATCGTGGCCGGTTTCTACTCCCCGACCGAACGCCGTTACGGCGCGGAAATGAACATCCGGAAAATCGACATGGCACTGCTCGCTCCGGTGCTGAAAGGCGTGCTGCGCGAAACGCAGGGAGAGGCCAGCGCCCGGCTGACGCTGAGCAGCAGAAACCTCCAACCCGTTCTGAACGGCGCCATCCGCGTCGAACGTTTCGAAACGACGGTCGATTATACGAACGTTCCCTACGCCCTGACCGGCGGCACGATCGACGTAGCCGACAACGTGATGACCCTGCAGCCGGCCGAACTGACCGATCCCCGGGGAAACCGCGCCGGATTCGACATGAAATTCGACTTCCGGAACCTGCGCAATCTGGCCTACGACATACACGTGCGGCCGCAGAACACGCTCGTCCTGCAAACGACCGAACAGCAGAACGACCTTTTCTACGGAACGATCTTCGCGTCGGGCAACGCCACGATCCAAGGCAATAAAAACGGCGTCAACATGAACATCGTCGCGACGACCGCCGACAACTCGCATTTTTACATGCCCCTGGGCAACAGCGCGGATATCTCCGCCGCCGACTTCATCGTCTTCGAAGACCCGCGTCAAAAAGCCATCCGGGACAGTCTGGAAAAAGCGAACAGCACGAACCGGTTGCGGCAGGCCCTCGCGCGCAGGATGCGCCGGATGGACAGCCTGCCGTCGAACATGGACATCAAGATGGCGCTGAACGTCAAGCCGAACGTCGAAATGCAACTAACCCTCGACCAAGCCGGCGACAACCTGCTCAAAGGACGCGGCAACGGCACGATCAACCTACACGTCAATCCGCGGAACAAAGATTTCACGATCTACGGCGACTACGACATCACGGACGGCAGCTACCGTTTTTCGCTGAAGAATTTCGCTACGCGCACGTTTGCCATCGAAGACGGCAGCCACATCCAGTGGACGGGCGATCCGGTCAACGCGCTGGTCGACATCACGGCCGTCTACAAGCTGAAGGCCTCGCTGGCCCCGCTGCTCGGGGCCGGGGAGCAGAACTCTCGGCGCAACGTCCCGGTGGACTGCATCATCCGGCTGTCCGAACGGCTGACGCAACCGGCTATCACGTTCGATGTGACCGTCCCGAACGCCGACCCGGAAACCCAAAGCGTTATCCTGAACTCGATGAATACGCAGGAGATGATGTCGACCCAATTCCTGTGGCTGCTGGCCACGCAGAGTTTCTATGCCGACAATTCGTACACGAACCAGAACCTGAACATCGGCGCCATGGGCGCGACCGTGACCGGCATCGACTTCCTGTCGAACCAATTGAGCAGCCTGCTCTCGACCGACCGTTTCCGACTGGCGCCGAAATACCGCCCGAAAAGCGAGGAAACTTCGGACGAATTCGGCACCGAATTTTACGGGGAACTGATCAAAGACAAGCTGATCGTCGAAGGCGACGTCAGTTACGACACCGGCAACGGCGTACAGATGAACAAGCGTACCGCCAACAGCCTGACGGGCGACGTAACGCTGAGCCTGCTGCTCGACGAGGCCGGTAATTTCAAGGTCAAGGCCTTCACGCGCACGATCGACCGGTTCGACGAGAACCAGGGCCTTCAGGAAAGCGGGATCGGCATCTCGTACCGGCAAAGCTTCGACACGTTCGCCGATCTGATCCGCAACATGCGCAACCGGATCGAGCGGATCCGCGAACGAAAAGCTTTGAAAAGACAACAGAAATCGAAAAAAAACGCTTCTGCGGAACCGGCCGGCGAATCCGGAAAGTAGCGGCCATCCCGCGAAACGTTTCCGGAGCGGACGGAATTAATCCCAAAAAGCGATCTGCTGGTAGTAAGGATTGATGTGCAGGTGATACAGACCGGGCCGGGAAGCGTAATGCTCCGAAAGACTCCGGTTTCCGAATGCGACTCCTCCGAAAAAGAACAGCAGCATACCGGCCAGCAGCAGCGACACGCGGCGTTCCGTCCGGCGACGCGCCCCGATGCGGCCGAACAACGGAACGACCTTCTCCCAACACAACCCGACGATCGCGGCGGCATAGCCTATGAAAAGCACCGTTTTCAGAATCGTCGATTCGAAAAGCACTCCCGAAAAAGCGAAAACGGCGGCTATATACAATGCCGTCCCGAGAAAATAGACACGCAACACGCCTTCGGCCGCTCGTTCCGACAGTCTCGAACGCAAGAAAGTCAGCAGCACCGGAAAGAGCGCGAAACAGGCCGCCAACAACACGTCGAACAACAGCCCCGACACGAATGCCTGACCCCAATCGAAGGCGGACATCTCCGTCCACACGTCGCGGTTGTAAAATAGAAAAAACGGCTTATGCACGGCGAATACCAGCACATAAGCGACCCAGACCGCTGCCGAAAATACGATATTGCGCTTTGCTTCCATAATCATCGGTTCAAAGGTAGAAAAGCGCGCACGGACGGAAAGGTCTTTTGGGAATCAAACTTGTCCCGAAACTCCGAATCGCATTTCCCCGAAACCTCATATAATACAAATTCCGTACCATCCGTGCCATAAATCCGACCGAAACCGCCCCCGGAGACATTGTTAAAAAATTAAAAAAAGCCTTTGATTTCACGACAATACTCCGTTACTTTGCACCGGAGGGAATGATAAATCCGGGCGTATGGTCGACTATCTGAATCACGTAATCCTGCAGCAATTCAAAAACTGGATGCTTCCGATCGCCATGATCGTAGGCGGCGTATTCTATCCGTTCGTCTCGTCGCTCTCTTTCCTGACCCCCTACCTGATTTTCCTGATGTTGCTGGTGCCCTATTGCAAGCTGTCGTTCGACGACATGCGCATCACGCGGCTGCACGTGATCCTGCTGGGGATTCAGATACTCGGGAGTCTCGCGCTGTTCGGGATCATCGCGCTGTTCGATCCGCTGCTGGCCCAGGGCACTTTCATCTGCGTGATGGCTCCGACCGCCACTTCGGCGGCCGTAATCACCGGTATGCTCGGCGGAAACATCGCCGTGCTGGCGACTTACACGCTGCTGAGCAACCTGACGGTCGCCACGCTATCGCCGCTGGTCTTCTCGCTGATCGGCTCGCAGACCGCGCTGCCGTTCTTCGAGTCGTTCGGGATCGTCTGCCGGCAAATGATCCCGCTGCTGATCCTGCCGTTCGTAATCGCCGTGCTGCTGAAACGCTTCGCGCCCCGCATACACCGGCAACTGCGCGAACGCCAGCAGATCTCGTTCTACCTGTGGGCCGTAGCGCTGACCATCGTGATGGGCAACACTAGTAGACCTTGCCACGGAGGGCATAATAACCCTTTCTCATGAAACAGGATGCGTCGAACTATGTCAATGAAATCTGGATGGCGCTGCTGGCGCTCGCGGTCTGCTGCGCCCAGTTCCTGGCCGGACGCCGCATCGGACGCCGCTATCGCAACAAGATCGCCGGCGCACAGGGCCTCGGACAGAAGAATACGATCCTGGCGATCTGGATGGCACAGACTTACCTGACGCCGATCGCTTCGGTCGGTCCGGCCGCATATGTCATCTGGCAGAACCTCATCAATTCGTACCAGCTCTGGGCTAAACGGCACCGGGAGCAAGTACTTCCGAAAAAAGAGCCGGTCAAAACCCCGATCGGTCTACCGGGCACACCGGTAATACACCCCCAGCGGTAACGCCTTGCCGAACGGATCGGTGAAATAGAGTTCGCCGAACTGCTCCGCAGAGCACGCCCCGACCAACTGACGCACCGCGCTGCGGGCCAGCAACGCCGACAACCCCATCGAATAGAGATTCAACACCAGAAAGCCGTTCTGCGGTTCGAGCAACTCCCCGCACAGCGAAAGCATTTCGTTGATATGTTCTTCGAGCACCCACTTTTCCCCGTCCGCGCCGCGCCCGTAAGCCGGCGGATCGAGAACGATGCCGTGGTAGGTTTTGCCTCGCTTCACTTCGCGGCGCACGAATTTCAGCGCATCGTCGACGATCCAGCGGACGCCGTCCAACCCGGACGCCTCCATGTTCTCGCGCGCCCACCCGACCACCGGTTTCACCGAATCGACATGCGTCACCTCGGCTCCGGCCGCCCGCGCGGCCAGCGAGGCTCCGCCGGTATAGGCGAACAGGTTCAGTACCCGCGCCCCAGTCCCGACGCGCCGCACCTGCCGGTATATATAATCCCAATTTTCGGCCTGTTCGGGAAAAATTCCCACATGTTTGAACGACGTGAGCCCGAGCCGCATCCGCAACCGCATCGCTTCGCCGCCATATTCGACGAACCACTGTCCCGGCATCCCCGGTTTGCACACCCACTCGCCGCGATCTTCGCTGCGCCTGTCCTTGCGGAACACGGCGTCGGCGCGCTGCCGCCATTCGGCATCGCTCAGCGAACGGTTCCACAACGCCTGCGGCTCCGGCCGGGCCACTACGTAGCGGCCGAAACGCTCCAGTTTTTCAAAATCTCCGCTGTCGAGCAACTCGTAATCGTTCCAGCGGGCAGGGGTCAGCAAATCGGATTTCAGCATAATTTTCGGATTATTCGGTTCGGTTGCGGCAGACAACGCTCATCTCGCAACGCTTGCAGTCAAACATCAGTTCGTAACGGCTACGCCCGGTTTCGATAAAAAGCCGGCCGCGGTAATCCGGACGTTCGCGCAGGCACTGCCCGATCTCGCGGCGCAGGCAGTAACGCATCCGCATCACCCGCACGCCGTCGAAACGGTCGTTCAGATCGTATCCCGCTTCGACGGTCTCGACGCCGTGCTCGCGGTAAAAACGTTCGGCCAGCGGATTAGTCACGTTGTCCGCGCCCGTCAGCGCCGTTTGCGGGAAAACGGCCTGCCGGTTCTCCGGCCGGCGAACCGGTCCCGGATATGCGGCGCTCCGGTTTCCGTCCAACTTTTCGATGCATGTCCGACGCAGGGCATTCAACACGGCGACCGGCACGAAACGCGGCTCGTCGCAACGAATCTCTACGCCGGAAACCGCATAGATCGTGTCCCCCGTCTTCGAAATCTGCGTCCGTATCGTCTCTTCTGCCTGCGACGGGTTGTGCGCTGCGGCAAAATCGCCGTCGACGGAGCACCCGGCCGACACCCGGCCGTCGTCCAACGTCAGCACCAACCGCTGCGGCCCGACCGACACGTATGCCGCAACCTGAATCCGCCGCCGCGTCCGGGCCCGGTTCAGAGCCGCGACGAACCGGCGGTCGTAATTACGGAACAAAGCGGTTCCCGCCCGGATACCGCCCGGACGGTTCAAAAAAATCCGGTCGCCTTCCACGCGGTTGACACGGGTTCCGACCAGACCGCCGTCCGGCCCCGCAAAGCAAACGCCGTCGCCCGCCGCCAGCACCCCGAGACCGGCGCCTTCCACAAAATCCCGCGCAACGCGGGTCGCCTTCCCGACCGGCTCGCCGAACGATTTGGGCGTATCGAACGACGCCGCGCCGCGCGACGCGCCGTTTATATAGTAAGAAGTCGCGCCGCGCGAAAAACTCTTCCGGGGGTCGGGCGAAAAATCCAGCGCGCTCACCCCCTGCGACGCCCTCCGCAAGTCGCTGCGTCCGGCGATCAGTCCGTCCAGCCGGTTGCAATACCAGCCGACGACATTACGCACATAGTTGATATCCTTCAACCGTCCTTCGATCTTGAACGACGAAACGCCCGCGTTCGCCATGTCGTCCAGATGCTGCGAAAGATTCAGGTCGCGCAGCGACAGCAGGTGCTTCCCGCTCATCAGCCGCTTTCCGTTTTCGTCCACCAAATCGTACGGCAGCCGGCACGCCTGCAAGCAGGCTCCGCGGTTGCCGCTGCGCGGCGACATCGAACGGCTCAGGTAGCACTGCCCGCTGTACGCGACGCAAATCGCCCCGTGCACGAACGCCTCGATCCCGGTGTCCGGAACCGCGTCGGCAATCCCGCGTATCTCCGCCAGGGTCGCAGCGCGCTCGAGAATGATCCTCGAAAAACCGGCGTCGCTCCAAAACCGCGCCCGGTCGGGAGTCATCGTACACATCTGCGTCGAGGCGTGCAACTCGACCGGCGGAAGATCCATCCGCAGAAAAGCCGTATCCTGCACGATCAGCGCATCGGCGCCCGCGCGGCATACTTCGCGGGCGATGCGTTCGGCCTCGCGCAGTTCGTCGGCAAAAACCAACGTATTCATCGTCACGAACACCCGCACGCCGAAACGGTGCGCATAGTCGCACAACCGCGCGATGTCGCCGACCGAAACGGCCGCATCGACCCGCGCGCCGAAACCGGGCGCACCGACGTACAGCGCGTCGGCGCCGCAATCGACGGCGGCGCATCCGTATTCGTAATTTTTGGCCGGAGCCAGCAGTTCGATCGTTCTCATCGCTTTTGGACGGATATTTGCCGCAAAGGTAACAAACAATCGGAATTTTGCCGCCGCCCCGGCCGCGTACGAATACACCGAATATTTTTACGCGAATTCCGTTAAAAATAATAACTTTGTTTAATTATTTTCAAAACGACAACTATTCGGCATGGCAAAAAGAGGATCATTCGGCAGCAGGTTCGGAACCGTCGCAGCGGTCGGAGGTTCGGTCATCGGGCTCGGAAACATCTGGCGATTCCCGTATGTGGCCGGCGAGAACGGCGGCGCCGCATTCATTCTGATCTACCTGGCAACCAGCTTTCTAATCTCGATTCCGATCATGCTGTCCGAATTCAGCATCGGCCGTTCGACCCGCCGCAACCCGATGCGGGCTTTCAACAAACTGGCTCCCGGATCGAAATGGAAACTGGTCGGTTACATGGGAATCCTCACGGCCTTCGTGATCCTGTCGTTCTACTGCGTAATCGCCGGCTGGGCGTTCGAATTCCTGAAGGAATCCGTTTTCAACCAATTCAACGGGCGGAGCGCCGACCAAATCCGCGACAGCTTCAACGGATTCGTCGCCAGCGGATGGAAGCCGGTGATCTGGACTTTTCTGTTTACGGTCGCATCGGCGGGAATCGTTCTGTCCGGAGTCGAAAAAGGGATCGAACGCTATACGAAAATCCTGATGCCGATGCTGTTCGTACTGCTGCTCGGCATGGCCGTCAACTCGCTGACCCTCGACGGCGCGCAGGCCGGCATCGAATTCCTGCTGAAGCCCGACTTTTCGAAAATCACCGGCACGACCGTCTTACAGGCGCTCGGACAGTCGTTTTTCTCGATGAGCCTCGGCATGGGCGCGATGATCACCTACGGATCGAGCCTCGTGAGCCCGCTCATGGACGCGGCGACGGCCAAGACCGCGATATGCCCCGCGTGGGAGCCATGGTGGCCTTTTCGGATATCACGGTGGCGATCCTGTCGGGACTGGCCATCTTCCCGGCCGTCTTCTCGTTCGGCATCAGCCCCACTTCCGGACCGGAGCTGGTTTTCCTGACGCTGCCGAACGTCTTCGCCCAGATGACCGGCGGCTATATCATCTCCGTCGTCTTCTTTTTCCTGTTGTTCGTCGCAGCCATCACCTCGTCGATTTCGCTGTTGGAAGTCATCGTGCTATACATGACCGAAGAGTTGCGCCTCAGCCGCAAGCGGGCTATTTTCTACACCGCATCGGCCATCACGGTCACCGGATCGCTGTGCGCGCTGTCGATGATGCCCGGTTCGAAACTCTCGGTCGCGGGCATGAATCTTTTCGATCTATGCGACCAACTGTCGTCGAACGTGCTGATGCCGCTGGGCGGCCTGCTGATCGTCCTGTTCACCGGCTGGGTATTTTCCCCCGTAAAATTCAGGAACGAATTTACCAGCAACCTGCAATACGGCGTAAAGATTTTTCCGCTGATCCGTTTCCTGATAAAATTCGTAATTCCGGTCGTGATCGCCATCCTGTTCCTGAACAGGATCGGACTGCTCTGATCAACGCAACCTGCGGCGGAATTCGGCGCAGGCCACGGCCGTAGCCACGGCGACGTTCAACGACTCGGAAGTAGCCGTTCCGCCGGGATAAGACGGAATGTACAGGCGGCGGGACACGCATTTTTCCACATCCGGGCCGATTCCTTTCCCCTCGTTTCCCATCACCAGAATCCCGTCCGCAGAGAGCTCCGCGCCGTAGATGTCGTCCCCGTCCAGGAAAGTGCCGTAGACCGGAATGCCGTCCGACAGCGCCTTCTCCAGCAGACCGGACAGCGGCAGGTAATGCACCCGCACGCGCGTAATCGCGCCCATCGTCGCCTGCACTACCTTCGGATTGAAACAATCGGCCGTCGCTTCCGAACAGACGATATCTCGGATACCGAACCAGTCGGCCAGCCGGACGATCGTCCCCATATTACCCGGATCCTGCACGTCGTCCAGAGCCAGCACGAGCGCACCGTCCCCGAAACGTTCCGGCTGCGCGTAATGCGGAATTTCGACCAGGGCGAGCACGCCGGCAGGCGTTTTCAGCATACTGATACGCTCCATCTCTTTCGGGGAGACCCGCACCAGTTCGGTATCGGCCCGCAACGGCAACCATTCCGCACCGTCCCCGACGGCAAGAACCCGACGCACCGGAAAAGAAGAGGCGAGCATTTCGCGCACCGATTTCTCCCCTTCGGCCACGAACAGCCCCGAGGCGGCGCGCTCCCTGCGTGAAGACAGCGAACGAATAAAAGCGATTTCGGCTTTGGTCAACATCTTACGGCGATTGAATTTACATTTTCGGACTTCGGGACGCGTCTGCAAAGATACGATTATTTTACCGGATTGCACCGAAACGTTTCATACTCGCTCCGGAATACCCCGGTCACGATAAAAAATCCGGCACGACAAAAAAACGACCTCTTCCCGAAAAACTTTTTCCGCATCGGTTTGCACAATCGAAAATCTATCCGTACTTTTGCAGTTCAGAAACTATTCTGAAGAGAAGACCGTTTCAGCAAGTTTACGAAAATTCATAACTTACTGATATAGAATGTCTGACAAATAAACCGCCCGTCTCGTTCTGGAAGACGGAACCCTATTCAAAGGGTACTCGTTCGGCGCCGCAACCTCCGTTCCCGGAGAAGTCGTTTTCAATACCGCGATGACCGGATATCCCGAAAGTTTAACAGATCCCTCGTACAGCGGCCAGATTCTGGTGATTACCTACCCGCTGGTGGGCAATTACGGCGTTCCGCAGTTTACCGAAGAAAACGGGATGCTCCGATTCTTCGAATCGAACCGTATCCACATCCGGGGTCTGGTCATCTCCGACTACTCGTTCGAGTACAGCCATTGGAACGCGGTCGAAAGCCTCGGCAAATGGCTCGCCGACAACGACGTTCCGGCCATTTGCGGCGTCGATACGCGGCAGATCACCAAGATCATCCGCGAACGCGGCGTGATGCTCGGCAAGGTGCTCGTAGAAGGAACGCCCGAGCCGGAGCAGTTCGTCGATCCGAACCGCGAAAATCTCGTCGCGCAGGTCAGCACGAAACAGGCGCAGACTTACGGTAACGGTCGGCACCGGATCGTACTGGTCGACTGCGGTTGCAAGTACAACATCATCCGCTGCCTGTGCGACCGCGACGCGACGGTGATCCGCGTACCGTGGGACTACGATTTCACGCAACTCGAATACGACGGGGTGATGCTGTCGAACGGCCCCGGAGACCCGCAGCAA
>ERZ772883.2656-NODE-2656-length-10802-cov-6.707174_pt1 | contig 10802 bp, 10 predicted proteins | sample MGYA00580575_ERZ772883 | MGnify/ENA primary metagenome ERZ772883 (study PRJEB29015, sample SAMEA2737666) | human gut metagenome | biome: human gut; feature: human-associated habitat; material: faeces | place: China | collected 2012 ...
GTTTTCACGGGATAATAGAGGTATTATATGCCACTTCCCGTGCAAATTCAAGCCCCGCTTTGTATTGACTTTTGACAAGTTGTATGTTATCATACAACCTTACCTCAAAAGGTAAACGTGAAACTTTCACCTATTACTTTACAGGAGGATTTTTAACTATGAACAAGTATCTGGATATCGCCCCCGAGGTTGCCGAGGCCCTTGCCGCCGGTAAGCCCGTCGTGGCGCTCGAATCCACCATCATTTCCCACGGCATGCCCTACCCGCAGAACGTGGAGACCGCGCTCAAGGTCGAGCAGATCATTCGCGACGCGGGCGCCGTGCCCGCGACCATCGCCATCATCGGCGGACGCCTGAAGGCGGGCCTTTCCAAGGAAGAGATCGACTACCTCGGCCGCACCGGCGCGGGCATCCCGAAGGCTTCCCGCCGCGACCTGCCCGTGCTCGTCGCGCAGGGCAAGGACGGCGCGTGCACCGTCACCACCACGATGATGATCGCCGACATGGCGGGCATCCGCGTGTTCGCCACCGGCGGCATCGGCGGTGTGCACCGCGGCGCGCAGGAGACGTTCGACATCTCCGCTGACCTCGAAGAGCTGGCCAACACCTCCGTCATGGTCGTGTGCGCGGGCGCGAAGTCCATCCTCGACCTCGGTCTGACGCTCGAATATCTCGAGACCCACGGCGTGACCGTCATCGGCTACGGCACGAGCGAGCTGCCTGCGTTCTACACGCGCAAGTCCGGCTTTGGCGTCGACTACGAGCTCGACACGCCCGAGCAGCTGGCCAAGGCGTTCCACGTCAAGCGCGAGCTGGGTCTGCGCGGCGGCTTACTCGTCACGAACCCGATTCCCGAAGAGTACTCCATGGACAAGGAAGTCATCGACAAGGCCATTGCCGAGGCCGTCGAGGACGCGAAGAAGGACGGCATCCACGGCAAGGCCACGACGCCGTATCTGCTCGCCAAGATCAAGGACCTGACCGGCGGCGACAGCCTGGATTCCAACATCCAGCTCGTGTTCAACAACGCCCGCCTCGGCGCGGCGGCGGCTGTGGAGCTCAGCAAGCTCGAAAAGTGAGATATTTTGTCATCTATCTCGCCGCGATCAATCTAATTACTTTCTGCGTCTACGGCGCAGACAAGCGCCGCGCCAAAATTCAGGGCGCGCGGCGCGTCCCAGAAAAGACTCTATTTGCACTCGCGCTGCTGCTCGGCAGCGCGGGTGCTCTTTTCGCCATGCGGGTCTTTCACCACAAAACGCGGCACTGGTACTTCAAGTTCGGCATTCCGGCCATTCTGCTGCTCCAGCTGGCGGCGGGCGGGGCCGCGTGGTGGTACTGGGGAAAATAATTTTGCGGAAATTTCGGTTTTCGCGGAACAAAACGGCGAAGCGCGCCGTCTAAATAGAATAGCGAAGAACGGGAAGATGAAGAATTTCTAAAATTTTTTGTTTTCCCGTTTCTTTTAGAGTACAGGCGTGGTAGAATACGGCTGTATAAGAAGGGCCCTGTGCGCGCGGGGCCGATCAAAAAACGAAAGGATGAAGATCACATGAAAAAATTTCTCTCCTTGCTATTGGCTCTGACGTTGGTCCTGAGCCTCGTCGTCGTGCCTGCAAGGGCGACGGAGGTTTCGGGCACTTTTACGGTCAGCGCTAACAAAGAAAGCGTCTCTCAGTATGATGACGTTACCTTTACCGCGTCTGCGACCGGTGAAATCAAGGTTGACAATCACGCCGCTATGGTGACTGGTTACCAGTGGATGAGCGGTAATGAGGATATCTCCGGCGCAACTGGAAGCACATATACTGTTCAAGCCGGTACTACGGGTTCTTTAGCTGTCAAGTGTAAGTTTACCCTTAGTTATAAGGACGGCGATAATGATGCTACTGCGACTAAAGTCGTGGAGAAGTCGGTCTCCGTTTCGGAATTTAGCTCCAATGATATTACGGTAACGATTAAGGGACATACCGCCACAATTGCAGACAACAAAGCGACTGTAAGCCTCGTTAAAGGAGCTATCGTCAGCAGCAATGATATTGTTGTCAGCGCAAAGAGCTCGATCTATGCTTGCACTAAGAACTACGACCCCAACACGAAAACATTGGACATCACTGTTATGCGTGGTTCAACATCGGTAAAGAGATTTTCTTTGACAGTCGTAACGACTCCCGCGCTTACCCCAACTTTAACTGTGAATTCCCCCTCTGCATCTGAAATCCGCGCTGCTCAGACGGTGACGCTGAATGCCACCTATGCTGGCGGCAATTCTACTGGGGTCACATATCGCTGGACTGTTTCCCCTGCCGGTGGCGTTTTTAGTGCGTCGAATGCTACACAGACCACTTGGACAGCACCCGCTTCTGTTGTGGAGAATACTCGGTATACCTTTACTTGCACCGCAACCGATGATGGCGTGACTGTTCCCGCCGAGGATGTAGAATCTCCTCATAATACGGCTGTTGTTACCGTCAAGCCGGATAAATATGCCATTTCTCGCAACAATACTTATTCGACTACAATGACCCCCGGTGGTTCTCAGACGCTTTCCTTCAGCTTTACTAATTCGGAGCTTACTACTGCAAGCAAAGAGTGTTCTCTTCAGGATAGCGAGGTCAGTTGGAGCATTTCTGGCTTGCCGACAACTGCACTTGTAAAGACTACTACGGGAACAGAAACCTCTAAATATAAAAGCGCAACACTTACGGTTCCTGTTGGTACTACAGCAACCTCCTGCACGGTCACTGCGACTGTAACAAAGGACGAAAAGACCTATACCGTCACTTATCCCATTACGATTCAGGCAAAAGTTGCAACTCTTCCCGCCGTTGTAAACGGACAGTATACTGACTATTCCAACTCCTATTCCTATAGCTATTACTATAATACCAATTTGGCCGTTCAAGCGCAGACAGCCCTTGGCCTTTCTGCTGGTGCTGTTACCAGCGTTTCCCTTACTGCCGGCAAAACCTATAACGCATCTATCTGCACTGGCGAAATCGCGCAGATTACCGGTGGCTATCGTTTCACTGCTGCCGCTGGCTTTATTGGTGTTGCTCAGTTCAATGGTCTGGCAACGACCAGCAATGGAACAGTTTATGCGGTAACGTTCAAGGTTCCCGTTACCCCTTATAACATCTCCTATGAAGACCAGTATCCCGAGCCGGTCGCTACGACGATCAACGGCACGACCTATCGCTATGCGGTTCAGGTCCCCAGCGGTTACACCAGCTACTATGTCGTTGCCAAGAACGCCAGCATCGCTCCGACCGACTGGTCTACCAAGATCGACAGCGCGACCCATACCAGCGCCAGCCCCTATTACCTCTACGATACTGATTTTATTGGCGGCAAGTGCACACTTTATGTGGTGACCTATACCAGCAGCACCACCTATCCGTATACGGCAAATGTTGCCTACTGCGGCACCATCACCGTCTACCAGAAGAACTACAACATCAACTACAACGGTGTGGCGGGCGAGACGGTGCAGTTCAAGCACGCGGACTTCACCAACTTCATGAATGAGGTCTCCCAGGCCCGCGGCGACGCCAGCAAGACCGGCTCCTACCCCTATGTCACCTTCAACTATGTGACCTTCAACTATCCCACGAGCACCCAGGGCACGCTGTACTACAACGGCACGGCCATGTCCAACAGCAGCTACTCCGGCAGCTTCAACTCCCGCACGCAGATCACCAACCTGGACAACGTGACCTTCGTCCCCTACGCCAGGACGAGCGCCAAGTCCATCCCGCTGACCTTCACCCTCAGCGTGACCAAGTACGGCGCGAACGGCGCGGTCGTCAACCGTGACCTGAAGTACACCGGCACCGTGGCCGTCAGCATCGTGCGCGAGGATATCAAGTACACCGCCGCCCCCGGCGACACTATCCGCTTCACCGACAGCGACTTCCTCAATTATCTGCGCACGCAGAACGGCTTCAACTCGAACTACTACAGCATCGACTATGTGACGTTCGACCAGAGCGCCGTCAACGCCCTGAACGAGGGTGTGCTCTACGCCTACTCCACCGGCTTCAACGCCGTCAAGACCACCGATAAGTTCTATTACACCACCACGAGCTACAACCAGAACGCCCTGAGCGATGTGACCTTCCGCGCCAGCGCCTACGCCAAGACCGGCACGACCGTCTACATCCCCTTCACCATCTACGCCCGCTACGGCACGACCGGCACCGGCACCCGTCAGGTGACCGGCACCGTGGCCATCAAGCTCGCGCAGACGATGAACTTTGTCGACGTGAAGCCGACCGACTACTTCTACGACTCCGTGAAGTGGGCCGTGAACAGCAACATCACCAAGGGCACCTCCGCCACGACCTTCTCCCCGTACAAGACCTGCACCCGCGCGGAGATCGTGACCTTCCTGTGGCGCGCCGCCGGCTCCAAGACCCCGACCATCACCCGCAACCCGTTCACCGACGTGGCTCCCTCCATGGGCATGGATTACTACTACGCCATCCTGTGGGCCAGCCAGAACGGTATCGCCGCCGGTACGTCTGCCACGACCTTCTCCCCGAACGCCACCTGCACGCGCGCGCAGATCGTGACCTTCCTGTGGCGCTACAGCAACAAGCCCGCCGGCTACTACTCCAACCCCTTCACCGATGTGAACAAGGCCGAGCACGCGGCGTATTATGACGCCATCCTCTGGGCCGTCGGCAAGGGCATCACCAAGGGCACCACCGCCACGACCTTCTCCCCCTATGGCACCTGCACCCGCGGCGAAGCCGTGACCTTCCTCTACCGCGCCGTCAACGGCAAGTAAGGAGCTTGTAAAAATGCCGTCCCGCAAGGGACGGCATTTTTTATTTCCGGTCTGTAAACTTTCCCGCAAACGCCTTTACGGACGTAAAAAAAGCGTGTAGAATGGCAGCATCAAGATTTTAGGAGTGTTTTTTGTGAACAAATTCCGCGATGCCCTTTATCGCTTCATGTATGGCCGCAACGGTGTGGACGCGCTGAACTGGGCGCTGTTCGCCGTCGAGCTGGTGCTGAGCCTGCTCAGCTCGTTCGTGCGCGTGCAGGCCGTGGCCGCCACGCTGTACTTCCTGTCGGTCGTGCTGATGTTCATCGTGCTCATCCGCATTTTTTCGCGCAACCTGACGCAGCGCCGCGCCGAAAACGCGAAATTCCTCGCGTGGTGGATGCCGAAGGCGAACGCCATGCGCGGCGCGAAGGCCCGCCGCGCCGACAAAGCGCACAAATACGTCCGCTGCTCCTGCGGCGCCTACTGCCGCGTGCCGAAGGGCGTCGGCAAGGTCGAGCTCACGTGCCCCAAGTGCGGCCGGAAAAAGGTCATCAAGGCGTAACAGAAAAAATCCGTCCCGAGGGACGGATTTTTTTGTAAGAAAACCGGTCTTCCGCCGTCTTATAGACAGAAGGGGGGTGAGGGCGCTGACGGATTTTGAAGAGGTGTACGCCGTGTACTTCGACGACGTGTACCGGTATCTGCTTTCGCTGTCCGGGAGCGAGAGCGTCGCCGAGGAGCTGACGAGCGAGACGTTTTTCCGTGCGATGGACGCCCTCGGCCGCTTTCGCGGGGAATGCAGCGTGCGCGTCTGGCTGTGCCAGATCGCAAAGCATCTCTACTATTCGCACCTGCGGCGCGAGCAGCGCCTTGCCCCGCTCGAAGACTGTCAGATCGCCGAGGAGAGCCACGAGGAGGCCGTTGAGGACCGCAGCGAGGCCGCGCGCATCCAGGAATTGCTGCACGCGCTCAGAGAGCCGTACAAGGAGGTCTTCATGTGGCGCGTGTACGGCGAGAAGCGCTTCCGCGATATCGGCGCGCTCTTCGGCAAGACGGAAAACTGGGCGTGCGTGACCTATCACCGCGCCAAGCGCATGATTCGCGAAGGATTGGAGGACGGAAATGAGTAAGGATTGCAGCATCGTGCAGGATCTTTTGCCGCTTTACGCAGAGGATATGCTGCGCGAGGAGACGAAGGAATTTGTGGACGGACATTTGGCGCAGTGCGCGGCCTGCCGCGCCGAGCTCGACGCGCTGAGGGCGGACGTGAAGCCGCAGCCCGTCAGCGCACAGCCGCTGCGCGAGCTGAAAAAGCGGCTTCGGCGCAAAAAGCTGACGGCCGTGCTGCTGGCTGTTACGCTCGCGCTGACGCTGGCCACGGCGGGGTTCGCGTACCTCACCGCACCGCAGTATTTGCCGTATGACGAGACAGAGTGGATGATCACGCGCTCTCCCCGAGCGCTCGCGGACGGCTCGATCATGTCGGATGGGCTGACCGATCTCAGCGGCATTGAGAGCATTTCCGTCAATCTGCTCACGCCTGTGTCCGGCACAAAGGTCACGAGTACGCAGGACCCGGACAGCGGCAAGACGGTCTACTTCATCACCGCATGGCGCACGCCGCTCGACACGTGGTGCGGCACCTTTGATGTGTCGGACACAGGCGACCACGCGCAGCGCGAGGCAAACGCGCTGCTGGACGCGCTCGGCGAGACGGAGTCCGCACGCACGCTCTTCACGCTCGACGCCACGAACTGCACGGCGATCTACTATTCGCCAAACAATGGGCAGGACGATGTGCTGCTCTGCGGCAGCAGGGACGGCGGTGTGATCTCGCTGCCGAGATTGGCGTTGGGCTATTACGTTTTGCTATCATTGACACTTTTTATTACGTTGGGTATTGCGTTTTTCATCTGCCGCAGGAAAAAAGTGGGCAAAATGCTCGGCTATCTTGCGCTCATCCCCGCGAGCTATCTTGCCGGTCATCTGCTTGTCAAGGGCTTCACGACGACGAGCTATCAGATGCAGCGCGACTTTTCTCTCATCGTTTTTGCCGCTGTGCTGATCTATTCTGCCGTGCTGTTGGCGCTCAGTCTTCTTCAGCAGAAGCGTGAAGATCATGACCACCCATAGACCGACGCGCTGAGCCGCCCCAAAGGAAGCCGCTATGACCGCAGCTTTTGAAAAAGGCGGTAAAGGTCGATCCCGCAGTTCAGGCAGCCGCTTGCAGCGGCTGCCTTTTTGTCAAAAGCCGACGCAGACATCGGACCTCTGCGTTCGTTCACTGTGCGTGTAAATCCGGAAAAATCTGATTCGCCCCAGCAAAAGCTCTTTAACCTACAAAAGAATCTAATTACTATCTTTTGCTGTAGAAAACATAATTTATTCAAAATACACAATTATCAGAAAACAAATATTGCTAATTGATTCCAAATAGACAGCTTGGTTGGCATAAAAATATGAACTTGGTTGTGTTCATCACAGCAGTCTACTGCTAAGCTAAAGTTACCGGTTAAGAAAGCACTAACCGCCTTCCCCCGCACAAACAAAGATACATAGAGGTGATATTGTTGAATGCTCTAAAGAAAATCGGTAACATTTACAACAAGGTAGAAGAGGTCACACTTGCTGTAATGCTGGCGGGCAGTTTGATGATTCTCTTCATCAACGTGATCTTGCGAAAGTTTTTCAACGGCTCTATCTACGGCGCGGATGAATTGGCCAGAGTTCTCTTTATCTGGATGTCCTGGCTGGGAATCAGCATCGGTGAACGCAGAAGTGAACATATCCGTATTGATATGCTTGTTCAAAAGCTTCATGGTGTTCCTAAGAAAACCGTCGAATTGATTGCAAATATCATCACTTTATGTATTCTGGCCGTTTTAGTCTACTATGGTATCGGGATTGTTGAGGTCTATATGAGGAAGGGTGTTGCAACCTCGATGTATAAAATACCCCAAGCTTTGGTGTACGCCAGTGTACCGTTCAGCTGCGGAGTAATGGCCATTCGACTGCTTTTCCACACTATTGACATTTTCAAAAAGCCCGACTTGGAGGAAGGAGGTACAGGTAAATGATTGCTTTGGTTTTGTTTGTTGTATTGATTGCGCTTATTATGTTAGGCGTCCCGGTCGGCTTTGCGCTCGGCGGTGCAACGATTATCATTATGCAGTTCTTTACAAAGTTGGACCTATCTATGGTGGCATCGTACTCTGTCACAGGAGTTGACTCCCTAACAATGATGGCAATTCCGTTTTTTATTCTTTCCGGCGTTGTGATGAGCGTTGGGGGGCTTGCCAGACGTCTTGTCGACGTGGCTGCGTCTTTAGTCGGATGGATGATGGGTGGCCTTGGCGCTGTCGTCTCACTTGCTTCGATGTTTTTTGGAGCAATTTCCGGGTCCTCACTGGCAACGGTTTCCTGTATCGGCGGTATCATGGTACCTGAAATGCAGAAAAAAGGCTATGATCTCGGATATAGCGCAGTTTTTACTGCGTGTGCGGGTACGATTGGCGCTGTTATCCCTCCAAGTATACCGTTGGTTGTCTACGGCGTGTGCACCAGCACATCAATTGGCGATCTATTCCTCGGTGGAATTTTCCCCGGTGTGATGATTGGTATTGCACTAATCATCTCCAATTATATCATCTGCAAGAAGAAGGGTTACGTCGGTGCTGAACGTAAATCTGGTCGCGAAATATTGAAAGCTGTCTGGGAAGCTAAGTGGGCTTTATTTGCTCCCGTGATCATCCTTGGCGGCATCTATTCCGGTATTTTCACTCCGACGGAAGCATCCGTTGTCTCTGTTGTTTACTCCACAATCGTTGCCCTCTTTATTTATAAAGAAATCACATGGAAGGACCTTTACAATGCGATTGTCGGTGCGGCCGTGACCAACGGTACGACGACCTTCCTGCTCGGCCTTTCTACTGCGTTCGCGGCGCTCCTGTCCTTCGAGCAGATTCCCTCAATGCTTACTAATGCGATTATCAACTTTACAGATAATAAGTTTCTTTTCCTGATGCTCGTCAATATTATCCTGCTGGTCATCGGCTGCTTTATCGATAATATTCCGGCGACAACGATTCTTGCGCCGATGCTGTTGCCGGCAATGAATGCCTTTGGTGTTGACCCTGTCACATTTGGCGTTTTTATGACGATGAATCTGTTGATCGGTCTTGTTACCCCGCCCTACGGCTGCTCGTTGTTCGTCGCATCCGCGGTCTGCAAAGTCAAGATGGAGGATATGCTCAAGAATATTGCGATTCCTCTTGCCACACTTATTATCTGCTTACTGCTGACGACCTACATTCCATGGTTTACAACGTGGTTCCTGTAAGAGTACTTACAAAAATAAATTTAAAGGAGATTAGAACATGAAAAAGCTACTGGCACTTGCACTCGCGCTCTGTATGCTCCTTGCCCTGACTGCCTGCGGCAGCAAGGACGACGGCAACACCACTGACGACGGTACCGAAACTTATGAGATGGTCATCTCCCATGATGAGATCATCGACAGCCCTATCCACAGAGGCCTTGAGGCATTCAAGGAATATGTGGAAACAGAGTCTCAGGGCCGAATCTCCGTCAAACTTTATCCCAACGGCGAGTTGGGCAGCGCTGAAAATGCCGTCGATATGATTAGCCGCGGCACAGTCCAGGTCACCAACTGTAATAGCGATATTCTTTCTTCTTACAATGACAAGCTCACCTTCCTCTGCCTTCCGTTTCTGTTTGACAACTATGATCAGGCTTACGAAGTCGCCTGCGACCCCAACGGGGCCCTGCACAAGCTCTATCAAGAGGAGGCCAATAAATCCGGCTTCTATGTGCTTGGCTTCCCGTATCTCGGTGCCCGTGCACTGACCAATAATATCCGTGAGGTCAAGACGGCCGATGATATGAAGGGCCTCAAGATTCGCGTCAAGAACTCTGATATGTCTGTTGCTACATTCGATGCGCTCGGCTGCAATGTCACTCCTTTGGCCTATTCCGAAGTTTACACCGCGCTACAGCAGAATGAGTTGATGGTCAGGATAACCCCGCGATTAATGTTGTTAATATGAAATTCATGGATGTTCAGAAGTACTACAGTGATCTTGGCCATGACATGAACATTTCTATCACAGTCTGCGACTATGACTGGCTGATGAATCTGCCCGAAGATTTACGTGATATCGTGATCACTGGCGGTGAACTGTACGGCGGCAAGCAGATTTCCGAAGAGACCTACGCGCAGGAGCAGGAGTGCTTGAAAACCATCGAAGAAGTCGGCTGCAAGGTCACTCTTCTCGACGATAAGAGTTCCTTCGTAGAGGCAACGCAGCCCGTATACGATCAGTTCCGTGAAGTCTATGGGGACGAGTTTATGGACCAGGTCCTCGCGGCTGTTGGGAAGTAATTTTATACGGTGAAATAGGAGCAGATTGCCTGCTTCTCGATAAGCAACATAAACTGCTGCATGGCAGCAAGTGCTGTAATCCAAGAGGTCAAAGGCTATTATTCTCCATTCTTGCAAAGGAGCTCCACGGGCTATGCTCGTAGGGCTCCTTTGCACTGCTCTTTTTCAAAGGTGAGGTTGGATTTTCCCTGTGTCACCTCATCCGCGCAAAGCGGGCACCATTGCAGTGCACGTTTCCCGCGATATACCCGCTTGCACTCCGGCACAGTGCCAATGAGCCGTTTGTTGATCATCATAAGAAGGACATCCCTGTCTTTCTTTTACGGTTTTGGTTAGAGGAACAAACCGTTGGTCGAAAACGGCCGACAGCCGCGCCCATTTAAGATAATATGTTTCCCTATGCTGTGCAAGCGAAAAAACGCAGAAATAATGCGGGAAAGGATGACAAAATGTGCCCTTTTGCCGCTTTCGGCAAAAAGGAGGAGAGCGGGCCTTTTGGCCCGTTCTCCTCCTTCAAATTTAATTGCCTTTACTGCGCATTCAGGATGTTCATGAACTCTTCGCCTGTGATCGTCTCCTTCTCGTAGAGGTACTGCGCCAGCTCATCGAGCTTCGCGCGGTTCTCGG
>ERZ772883.2657-NODE-2657-length-10800-cov-19.914193_pt1 | contig 10800 bp, 10 predicted proteins | sample MGYA00580575_ERZ772883 | MGnify/ENA primary metagenome ERZ772883 (study PRJEB29015, sample SAMEA2737666) | human gut metagenome | biome: human gut; feature: human-associated habitat; material: faeces | place: China | collected 2012 ...
CCGGAGGGCCTTGTATTGCCACACAGTTGTTTTTATCAAAGACACCCGCAAGAATGTAGCTAACACTTGAAAAGGGACCCGGAACAACATTTAAAAAGTGCCCCACCCATGGGTATGTTTAACCGAACAAAATTGGTATATTCATAAAAACCAATGGCGTTCATAATATGTACCACATGGAAGAAAGAGATTCCATAATTCTCGCCTATAGGCGTGACGGATTGAGCATCCGTGAGATCGCCCGTCGTAACGGCATGAGCCGCAAGACTGTACGCAAGTATCTCCGGGCTTTCGAACAAGCGGTCGGTGACAACCCCGATGCGGAAGCAATGGACACGTACCTGCAGCAGCCGGTGCGCTATGACAGCAGCAAACGTGTCCGCAGAGTGATGAACCAGCAGGTGATGGAGGCGATAGACGGCTTCATGGCCCGCAACCGGTCTAATGCCGCGGCCGGATTGCGCAAGCAGCAGATGCGCAAGATTGACATGTGGCGCCGGTTGCGCGATCAAGGCATAGAGATTGCCTATTCGACGGTATGCCAGTATGTCCGTGCATTGGAAGTGGCGGTGTCCGCTCCAGCCAAGTCCCCGGCGGCGTTCATCCGCCAGGAGTATGAACCGGGGTTCCGGTGCGAGTTTGACTGGGGCGTGCTGACACTTTGGATTGCCGGTGTCAAGACGAAGCTGCACATGGCCGTGTTCACGATGAACCATAGCAACCTGCGGCGGGCATACCTGTTCTCCCGCGAGGACACGTTGGCCCTGATGGAAGCACACCGCAACTGCTTCCGTGCTTTGGGGGGCACGCCGCAAGTAATGGCCTACGATAACATGCGGGTGGCCGTCAAGAAGTTCCTTGGACAGGAGCGCGAACATACCGATGCCCTGCGCCGCATGGAACTCCACTATTGTTTCACCCCTCATTTCTGTAATCCGCGTTCGGGATGGGAGAAAGGTAAGGTGGAGCGTTCGGTGGAACATATCCGCCGGCGGGCTTTCGCCTATGATGTCCGTTTCGGTTCGCTGGAGCAGGCGCAGTGTCATCTTGACAAGGTCTGTGACAGGCTCAACGGGGAGGCTTCCAACATGTCTGCGCAAGAGAAGAAGGAGCGCGTACAGGCCGATATTGCGGCTTTGCGGCCGCTTGACCACGGTGACATGGGCTGCTTTGAGCAGCGGCATGCCCGTGTCGGGAAGTATTCCACCATTACCGTCGATGGTGTGCATTACTCTGTGCCTGACCGGCTTGTCGGTCGGGAGGTACCCATAAAGATGTATTCCGAGCGTATTGTCGTGCTTGACGGTCGCGACAAGGTAGCCACGCATGTACGCTCCCGGCGTCTCGGTGACTGGTGTATCGACCTGATGCACTATCTGGGCACGTTCCTTCGCAAGCCTGCGGCGTTGGGACGATCCACGGCCATGCGACAGGTACACCCGGACGTGGCGGCACTGTTTCGCAAACATTTTACGGATTCTCCCAGATCGTTTGTCGAACTGCTCGTGTTTACCCGTGACAACCAGCGCACTTATGCCGACATACTGGCTGCGGCAGACCGTCTGTCCTCCCGGGGACTCAAACGCCTGTCTTCCGAACAATTGAGCGCCGAGATGCTGGCCAGTGACGGCAATGGAACCGCAAACGTCCGTCAAGACGCGGCCACCCTGACCCCGTCCGATCCACAACAGACCGCCATTGAAGAATCGGCCTCACAGACATTGGACACACTTTCGGCGATGATCGGATGTGGCGCCACACAACAACCTGTAAACAAAGTTACCGTCTAACAACATAAAAATTGCATAGCAATGGAACAAAACGAAAATCAAGACTCCATACGCGAACGGATACGTGCGTATGCCTTCGACCTCAAACTCCCTCTGGTACGACGCGACATCGACCTGCTTATACAGCAAGGACTTGATGAACGATGGAACCTGTGGATGTTCACGGCCGAACTCCTGCGTCAGGAAAAAGAAAACCGCTCGGAGAACCAGCGTCGGCATCGCATCAAAAATGCCGCGTTCCCACAGTTGCGATACCTCAACGAAATAGACACGGACGCGCTTCCGCCAGAAGCGCGGAAGGCCTTGCCAAACCTTGAGACACTTGATTTCATCAAGGAAGGGCGCAACCTTATACTATACGGGAATCCCGGTACCGGAAAGACCCATCTGGCTACAGCCTTGGGGATTGCGGCCTGTAACGCGGGATACTCCGTACTGTTCACTTCCGTGCCCAGACTGCTTACGCAGATAAGGGAATGCCGGAACGCAATGACACTAAGGGCACTCGAGAACAAGTTCGAACGATACGACATGGTCATCTGCGACGAGTTCGGATACGTTTCTTGTGACAAGGCGGGAGCGGAGATGTTGTTCAACCATCTGTCACTCAGAACTGACAAGAAAACAACCGTCATTACAACAAATCTCGCATTCAACAGATGGGACGAGATTATTGCAGACAAAGTACTAGTTACAGCAATGGTAGACAGGCTAACGCACAAGGCGATTCTACTGAACATGACGGGAAAATCGTACAGAATGAAAGAAACACAAGATATGATAAATAAACAAATTTAATTAACTTTGCAAAACCTATCGGGTGGTACACGTTTCAAATGCTACCCGGGTCCCTTTTCAAGTGTTAGCTACACCCGTGATTACGGGGACAAGGAAAGCAAAGTTATCCAAAATACGGTGGGCAACGTGTTCAGCGGTCAGGTAGTCGGTGAAACGGCGAAAATCCTTTCCGAGCGTTTCGGAAAGGTGTTGCAGAAACGGCAGAGCATGACAATCAACCAGCGGGAGAAGTCCACCTCTATAAGTACCCAAATGGACAGCCTGATACCCGCCAGTAAAATATCCAACCTCACGCAAGGCATGTTCGTGGGTGCTGTGGCGGACAACTTCGATGAACGGATAGAGCAGAAGATTTTCCACTGCGAAATCGTGGTGGACAATGAAAAGGTGAAGCGGGAAACCGCCCGTTACGTGAAGTTGCCGCAGATTATCGACTTCACCGACAAGGACGGCAACGACCGGATGCAGGAGGAGATACAAGCCAACTATGACCGCATCCGTCAGGAAGTCAGGCAGATAGTCGAGGACGAGATAACCCGGATTAAGAACGACCCGGAGTTATGCCACTTGATTAAGGAGGAAGAATAGCTATATATAATAATGTATGGAGTGAAGAACAGCCGATGTAGCTTTACGGTTGTTCTTCATTTTGCTTTTTGGTGCGGTAGGCTTCAAAACGCACTAATATTTCGTGCAGGTTCTTCAATGCTTCCACAGCCTTGCCTATCGGCGGCATCTTGCTTTTGTCGAAAGTCAGTTTCTTCAAATCGGTAGTGTACGCCGTAGCCACTTCGGGTAACGCCATGACCGCTTCGGCATCCTTGAATATCGGTGCATCAGCCAGCGACAAGTGCGAACGGGAGTTTTTATTTAGTCCGTCCTCTATCGTCACCCGGTACATGGCATCCAAGAAATCTTCCGAATGTAGGTAATCGTTATATCCCTGATTGTGGTAGAGTGCCGACAAGTCGTAAACGTCACGGATATGCTTTGCCAGCAGTGCGGCTGCATCCTCATTGTAAGACAGCTTTACCAGCCTTGAAACCTTGTCGCAGATAGTCTTTCGGGGGTTGATACACTGCGTTTCAAAACTTTCCAGCCCGTAGGTGCTTATCAGTTCCTCTTGCCCGATGCTTTCAAGAAAGGCGGTCACAATCGGTTTGATAACCCGCTTGTCCGCCGGGTAGAACATCAGTTTTTTGTCCGGCAGGTCACAGGATTTTATCTCTACTTCCAAATGCTCTTTTAGTCCCACACCCTGAAATACATTGTCATACGAGAAATACAGTTTGCGGTAATTACCGCCCGTTTCCGACAAATCTTCCTTGTATATGTCACTATTGAGTTCGGCTATGTATTTGGAAAGTTTCTTGTTCAATGTCTTTTCTGCCTGCTTGGACGCACCTTTATCACCCGTGAACACGAACAAGTCCAAATCTTCCGAGAAACGTTCTATCAGCCCGTAGGCTTTGGAAAGTGAAGTTCCGCCTTTGAAGTAGGTCTTATCCGCATATTCGGACATGGAAATATCCCGCAGTATCTTCGATACCCAGTAATCCTTTTCCACGTGCGACTGCTCGTAGCCGAAATGTTCAGCCGCCAGTGCGATGATTTCCTTGAACGCTTCCTTGTCCGAATGTAAATTCATATTTCTGTCCTATGCCGTTTTATAATCCAAGTTGAACCGTGTCGTGGGAAGAATGGTCTTTGCCATTTCTGTTTGCAATACGGTTTGTCTGATGTCGCCCAGTATGTCCGCCACCACCTTTCTGACACGTGGCGGGTAACTTTTCGCCAAAGATACGATTTTTTCCAGTTCCGGCAGGCTGTACCCGTTGAAATATTGGCTCTTGACCCGGTTGTAGATGTCCTGCCCGGTTGTTCCGGGTATGCGCTTCATGTCCTTTATCGCATCGAGCAGCCGCAAGTACGGGACAAGGCTTTCATCCGGGTAGTCCATGCAGTAGGCTTTCACGCACTCTATATCCAAGTTCTTGAAACGGAAACGGCGAACCGGGTTAGGAGTGGCTATCGTTATGGTTGTGGCTACCTGTTCGGTCAGCCCCATTTTGTTATAGATGTAAGCCCCCGTGATATAGCCGTTCAGTTTTTCAGTCAGGTAGCGGAACTGTTCATCCTGATAGACAGGCAGCTTTCCCAGCCCCAGCACTGATTTCTTGGGACGGTAGTACGCCCCCTTTTCAACCCGTACCAGTACCCCTTTGCGGCTCTGTTCGGAAAGTAGCACCGCAACATTGGCGGTCTTTTCCGTTTCAAACGACAAATCCCGGAACGTGAATATACGCCCGGTATCTATCCGTTCAATCTGCCCAAGTATCTCTTTCCTGAATGAAGCCATATTTATGTCCTTTGTTTCTATATGCAAAGATAGTATATTATGTAATCACCTGCAAAAACATAACAAAGATTTTGCCGAAGATGTTTTCTTTTTGTCGTGTCACCTGATAATAGAAGAATAAAGGAAACTCAATCAAAGGCTTGCCAAACGCTTCACAAATGGCTCACAAGTATAATGCGATTTTTGTAAAATGCTGATTATAAGCCGAAAACAATACTATACAAATGGCTCACAAATGGCTCGTCTAAAGCAAGCGATTAACTTCGGTCTGTACCCGTTTTAAATCTCCAACCAACAGTTGGAGATTTATCGCACCCGGATAATTTCAAGCTCCGCAGGACAAATTCGGGCATCCCTTGCCCCCGTTTTTAGTCGCTATCTGTAGACTGGACTATTATTATACCATTCAATAATCAAATCATTATCGTTATTATGGACATTTAAAGTGAAAAAGATATTCCTATAATGATTAAAGCAATAGATGCAAATATGTATCTATATCTTTTTGTAGAAAACATTGCTCCTATACAAGAGATAGATACAGCAAATTGTATACATTTTAAACTTAACTCTGTAGTCTTAAATATACACATAGACAAAAAAGATAATGCCAAAACAAATAGTATAGCATTCAATATATATTTCAGTTTCATATTCCTTTGATTTACATTGACCTTATTAGCAGTAGCATATAAATTGCTCATCCTAACCCAATAACCAATCCTATACAAAAGAACAAGGTGAATCTCTTTTCCTTGTGTTTCAGCCCATAGACCAGCCCGATAATAGCACATAAAGGAATATTAGATGAATCTGCATTTTTTCCTTTATTTACAAGGTATTTATGACTTTCTTTGCTCAATTTGCAAATCTCACGGTTCTCATTGTTCTGTTGTAGCATACATTTATGCAACTTAATGTTCCCATGATTCAGTTTAATCTATTTTCTCTAATTCAATTGTAGCTACTTTCTCTTTATCTGGACTAATTTCATTCTGTATAATGGTTATATGTTTTTGGGTATAGCTTTTGATAATCCAAGGGGCTCCACCCAAATATAAAGCATTGCTATTAAATGTGATATATTTCCCTTCTATTGTATAAGTAATATCAATTTCATCGTAACCTTCCCAATTTACTTTCCCTTTCCGAGTATCTACAAATTGCATACCGACCCCCATATTTTGTACTGTCCAAGCCTCACAATGCCCTGTTCCACGCCATGAAGTCTGATAAAGTGCTTCGGGGGTTAATTCATTTGTCTGTTCATTATCATCGTCGCAGCTTATAAAGCTGAATGTACAGAGGAATAGCATAAGTATTCCAAGAATTTCTTTTGTTTTCATATTCTTTTTTTTAATCTCTTGTTTAACTCATTCAATCTTTATTTTGTCTCTTCGTTGAACCAACCAAAGATAAGACAAAGATAAAAAGAAGAATTCTTTGGCAGATTAAGATACTCTTGGAATATTGTTATGAATGTAAATTTCTAAACCTATGTTTATTTTTTGTTGTCAAAACTTTGCTTGCGTCTGATTCGGCTCATGTGTATGGGTGTAATTTTAAGGTAGGATGCTATTTCTTTTAGTGATACCATTTGAAGGATTGCAGGGCATTTTTTTAAAAGTTGGAGGTAACGCTCTTCCGGTGTGAATCTGAATAAATCCAAATAACGTGAATATGATTGGAAAAACATCTGTTCGGCTGCGATACGGGCTATCCGTTGGTTTTCATTATTTTCCTTGAATTTTTGCTGTAAGAATGTAGAAGAACAGATGTAAATCTCGCACGGGATTATCGCCTGTATATTCAATTCTGATTTCATGCCATATAAGCAAGTGGGATAATCGGCTATAAATTCATTTGGAAAGGAAAAACCGACATTATACGGCTTGTTTTCTGTCCGGTTGGTGCAACTGTATTTGACTACGCCTGATAAGATAAACCCGAAGAAAGAACAGGCATCACCTTCATGGAGAATAAACTCATTCTTTTTATAATGTCGTAACTCTCCATGTTTCAGACACAACTCCTTGAAGAAGTCTATGTCTATGTTACTCATATATGAATTGAATTCGGCTATCATTTGTATATAAGAGAAATGTATAAAAAATATCTGAATTTCCATGTTTGGAGTTTAGTCTGTTTTTTGTCTATATATCCAAACCGTACTAAACTTTTTTCTGTTGACTGCAAGATATAAGTACTGGCGAAAAGAGTAAGAATAAAAGGTATTTCTTTTTGACAGTATTACTTTTAATAATTTGAGGAGGAAATAATACTCTAAGTAAAGGCTTATTCTACCGTCCGAGAGCTTATTTTGCTCCAGCTTGGGGTTTTCTTTCGTTTTATTTTCTAACATTGCCATTGTTTAGAGGTTTTATCTCGATTTAGGTGCCGTAACCGGGTAATTACACTAAATAGTTGATTTTCTTTTGTTTTTTGCGGATGCAAAGGTACAAAAGAAAATGATATTTCAAAGTGTACTGAATAACAGAAAATGGCAAAAATAGAGAAAAACAGAAAATATTCAAATGACTGATAATAAGAAAGATGAATTATTTTTATTCTATAATCTCCATGTCTTGTATCGGCATTGGCATTGGGTGGTAAAGAAGCAATAGATAACATCCATATTCTAAAAACTATTCCCTACATAGAAATGTCACTCCAATCTATCGGGGATTTGAAACGAGTGCAATAACAGATTACTAACGAAGCGCGATGACGCTTAAACAGTGTTCCCCGCTAATCCATTAAAGGGTTCACATATGGTTCATACTCGAATGATTTTCTTTTGCAAAATATGCAAATTACTTGAGTTTTAGCTATTTCAAAAAACGACCAAAGGGTTCACAAAGGGTTCATCGAAAGAGAGTGAAATCATTCACTCTCTTTTTTTATGCCCTTTTCAATTCTGCAACCAATGGTTGCGGAATTTCATCCCACCCGGACAAATCGGGACACCGCAGGACAAATTCGGACAGCCCTTGCCGCCCGTCCAAATATAGCATATTTAGTCGCTACCTTTGGGCGGGACTATTCCCGTAACCGCTAAAATTTCAATTATTTATGGCAAACAGAATGACCCCGCCCGCAGAGGGGCAGGAAAAAGACGTGCTGCTGGTCTTGGATAAACAGCAGGGAAAGGTGAGTGCCGTTAAGGGTATTGACAAGGAGGGCAATTTGCAGACCGTACCGCCAACACACGGTGGCGAGTTCATGCAGGTGGACAAGAACAGCGATGTGTTCAGCAACTTCATTTCCAACTTCTACCGCAAGTATCAGGACACTTCCGGGCTGGAACTGTTCAGCGTCAAGGCTTCCGAAGCGGAGCGGGACGCAAAGGCAATCGAGGAAAACCACCGCAACCCTACACCGGAGGGCGACAAGCGGGCTGAAATGCTTCGAGTTCCGAAGCCCGACTTCCACGAGTTCAAGCAGGGTTACCGCTTCGACCCGGCAAAAATCGACTGGGAGAACCTGAAAAAAGTCGGCATCACCGCCGACACCCTGAAAAACACGAAGGACTTCGACCGGGTGATGCGTGGCTACAAGTCCCGAAATACCTACACCGTTTCGGGGACGGTGGGCGGCTTCTACCTCAAACCTACCGATGTCAAGCTCTCTTTCTATCAGGCAAAGGACGGCACGGTAGTACCCAAGCTGCACGGCGTGCAGCAGGACGAAAAGCTGTTGCAACGCCCGTTCCATGAACACGGGTTCACCAAGCAGGAACAGGGCAACTTGCAAGGCACTGGCAACTTGGGCGGCATCGCTGAAATCAAAGACCCGAAAAGCGGCGAGCAAATCCCCGTGTTTGTCAGCCGGGACAGGTACACGCACGAACTGGAATACATGCGGGCTGACAAATGGAAATGCCCCGATACAATCTGTAACGTGCAAGTCAGCCCGGAACAGAAAGCCGCCTTTGAAGCCGGGCAAGCGGTGAAAATGGAAAACCTGCAATTCAGGGACGGCACGAAGCGCAGTGCCTATTTGCAGGTCAGTGCGGTGGAGCGTGGCTTGGAGTTCCTGCCCCGTGCCGCCGTCCAGTTCTTGCAGCAGGGGCAGCAGCCCGCAGAACAGCAGGTAGCCGGGCTAAAGGACGGCAAGGGCGTTGAGTTCAACGGTCATGTACAGCCCGGCGCACAGGGCAAATCCCACGACAAGGTGCAGCCGAAAGACGTTACCCCCGCCGCCGAGAACCGGACGCAGGTAGCGGTCAATTCCGGGGGCAAGACCAACGAAGCCACCAAGCAGGGCAAAGAGCCGTTGAAACAGGGTCAGGACAAGCCCACCCCCAAGCAGAAAGAGAAGCAGGAGAAAGCGCAGGACAAGAGCCTGAAAGCTGACAAGCCCAAGAAGTCCAGAGGAATGAAAATGTAATATCCACCATTAAAAAGTAAAGAATTATGATTGCATTGATAGCAGAAAAGCCCAGCGTGGCAAAGGACATCGCCCGCATCATCGGTGCGACCGGGCGTAATGACGGTTATCTTTCCGGCAACGGGTATATGGTGACATGGGCGTTCGGCCACTTAATCCAGCTTGCCATGCCGGAAGCCTACGGCGTGGCGAACTTCCGCAGGGAGAGCCTGCCCATACTGCCGCCCGATTTCCAGCTAATCCCCCGTCAGGTGAAAGCGGAGAAAGGGTACAAGGCAGACCCCGGCGTGCTGAAACAGTTGAAAGTGATAAAGGAAGTGTTCGACCAGTGCGACCGGATTATTGTCGCCACCGATGCCGGGCGTGAGGGTGAGTTAATCTTCCGCTATATCTTCCATTACCTGAACTGCCGGAAACCATTTGTGCGCCTGTGGATAAGCAGCCTTACCGACAAGGCAATCCGTGAGGGGCTGGATAACTTGCAGCCGGGAGAGCGTTACGATAACCTTTACCTCTCTGCCAAGTCCCGCAGCGAAGCGGACTGGCTGATAGGGATAAACGCCACCCAAGCGTTGAGCGTAGCTGCCGGGCAGGGGGTGTTCTCGCTGGGCAGGGTACAGACACCCACGCTCGTGATGATATGCGGCCGCTATTTGGAGAACAGGAATTTCGTACCCGCCAAGTTTTGGCAACTCAAAGCGGTGACCGCCAGCGGGGGAATAAATTTTACCGCCCAATCGACCGCCAAGTGGGAACAGCAGCCCGAAGCCATAGCCGCCCTGCAACGGGTAAAGGATGCCGGGCAACTTGTGGTTAAATCCGTTGAGAGGAAAGAAGCCTGCCAAGAACCGCCGCTTTTGTACGACCTTACCACGCTGCAAAAGGAAGCGAACACGAAGCTGAACTTCTCGGCTGACAAGACGCTTTCCATAGCGCAAAGCCTGTATGAAAAGAAAGTGATGTCCTACCCGAGAACCGGAAGCCGCTATATATCGGAGGACGTTTTCGATGAAATGCCGGAGCGTGTCGCCCTGCTGGGGCAATACCCCCGCTTTGCCGGGTATGCCGCCGGGCTGGACGGCACACCCCTGAACCGCCGCAGCGTGAATGACGGCAAAGTGACCGACCACCACGCCTTAATCATTACCGAGAACCTGCCCGGCGAACTTTCCAAAGACGAGCGGGCGGTTTACGAGCTGGTAGCCGGGCGTATGCTGGAAGCCTTTTCGGGCAAGTGCGTGAAAGACGTTACCACCGCCATATTGTCGGCTGGAGATACCGACTTCACGGTAAAAGGGGCTGTGATGAAAGTAGCAGGCTGGCGTGCCGTGTTCGGCGAGCAGGAAACGGGCGGGGATGAAGAAGCCGCCAGCCTGCCGCCACTCCAAGAGGGAGAATATTTGCCACTCTCCGGCGTGGATCTGCTCGAAAAGCAGACCAAGCCGAAACCGCTGCACACGGAAA
>ERZ772883.2658-NODE-2658-length-10800-cov-8.421778_pt1 | contig 10800 bp, 10 predicted proteins | sample MGYA00580575_ERZ772883 | MGnify/ENA primary metagenome ERZ772883 (study PRJEB29015, sample SAMEA2737666) | human gut metagenome | biome: human gut; feature: human-associated habitat; material: faeces | place: China | collected 2012 ...
ATACAAAATGATCCTGCCGCTTTTCAAAGTAGTTGGTGGTGCAGTAGCGCATTTTTGCGCCACAATCAGAGCAATAGACCATGCCGGAAAACAGGCTGCTCTTGCCCGTCTTTGTCCTGCGGTGACGCTGCTGACGGATTTCCTGCACCTTGTCAAAGACCTCCTGCTCAATGATCGACGGGTGGGTGTTGTAGAAAACTGCCTGCTTTTCAACGGGCGTTTCCCTCTGTTTCTTATCCCAAATGGAATTGGTATAGGTCTTGAAATTGACGGTGCATCCTGTGTATTCCCGCCGTTCCAGAATGTGAACGACCGTGTTGGTGTTCCAATGGTACGGATCAGCGGTTTCCGGGCTGGGTGTCTTGATGCCCTCACGCTTCTTATAGGCTGTGGGATTAAGTACCTTTTCCTCCTGCAAGAGCTTTGCAATCTGCATCGGGCCTCGCCCTTCCATGCACAGCTTGAAAATGCGCTTGACTACCAATGCCGCCGCTTCATCCACGACCCACTTTGTCTTGTCCTCCGGGCCTTTACGGTAGCCGAACGGAACATTGACGGTCAGAGGAACGCCGCGTTCACCCTTTGCCTTATTGACAGCGCGGATTTTGCGACTGGTATCTTTGGCGAAAAACTCGTTGAACCAGTTCTTAATGCCCGCAATATCGCTGTCGGTGCTGTTGGGGTCGATGGTGTCAAAATGGTCATTGATGGCAATATAGCGCACATTGTACTTCGGGAATGTGAAGTTGATATACAGCCCTGTCAGCGAGGAATTACGCCCCAGTCGAGATAAGTCTTTCGTGCAGCAAACCGCCACTCTGCCCGCTTCGATTTCTGCAAGCATCGCTTGGAAGCCGGGACGGTCAAAGTTCGTGCCGCTATACCCATCGTCCACAAAAAAGGTTGGGTTCGGAAAACGATGCTCCTTTGCGTATTGGAGCAGGATCATTTTCTGATTGATAATCGAATTGCTGTCGCCTGTCAGTTCGTCGTCGCGGCTCAACCTCTCATAAAGGGCTGTGATTTTTCCGCTTCCTGTTTGCTTTGTTTTCATGGGTCAATTCTCCTTTCTATGGGCGATTTCTTATCCCCCCTTTCATAGCATATAACATCGGTATAGGACTTGGGCGGAGACGTTTTTCCTTCCTGAACGAAGGCTTTTACCGGCAGGAAGGTCATCTGGTCATTCAGGGGAAGAAGCTCCCGCACGGCAGTTTCTTCTACAGGCGTAAATTTCAGCGCAGTTCGGTAGTTTTTTTCCATGGCTTTCCAGCCCATGTCCATGATCTGCCGCCCTTTCAGGAAAAAAGAAACGCCCTCACATTCCAGCGTGACGGCGGTTTCGTGAATCCGGCAGGGCGTTCCGACGGCACAGAGCAGGCGCACCATGAGCAGGGTCAGGAGGCTGCGTTCACCGGCGGGCAGAGACAGAAGATCGTATTCGGCTATCCCGGAAGTAGGAATCAGGGCATGATGGTCCGTCACCTTGCCATTGTCGATTACCTGAGCAATGTTGCAGGAAAACATTCCATTTTTCATGAGAGGCAGAACTTTGACGGTTTGTTCCACAAGCATCCGGGTACTGTTTTCCATATGACTGGTCAGATAACGGCTGTCGGTACGGGGATAGCTGGCCAGCTTCTTTTCGTACAGGCTTTGCGCATAATCCAGCGTCTGCTGCGCCGTATAACCCAACAGACGGTTGGCGTCCCGCTGCAGGCTGGTCAGATCATAAAGCCGGGGCGGCTGTTCCAACCGTTCCTTCTGTTCCAGCTTGATGATTCGGGCTTCTTTTCCGTCGCAAAGCGCCGCAATCCGTTCCGCTTCGGCGCGCTCCGTCAGCCGTTCGCTAATAGCGCGCAACGAGCCGCAGTCCAACTGCACTGTGTAAAAGGGCGTGGAACGAAACGCCTGAATCAGCGCTTCCCGCTCCACCAGCAGGGCCAGCGTCGGGGTCATGACCCGGCCAATGTTCAGCAGCTGATGATACCTCGTGGAGAACAGCCGCGTGGCGTTGATCCCTACCAGCCAGTCCGCCTGCGCGCGGCACAGGGCTGCTTGATACAGAGAATCATATTCGCTGGCAGGCCGAAGATTTCGAAACCCTTCGGCAATCGCGGCGTCTTCCAGCGATGAAATCCACAGGCGCTCTACGGGTTTTGTGCATCCGCACAGGGAGTAAACCAGCCGAAAGATCAGCTCGCCCTCGCGGCCCGCGTCGGTCGCGCAGACGATGCTTGTGACGCGGGCGTCGTTCATCAGGGTACGTAGAACGTTGAATTGAGCCTTTGTACTTTCAATAACGGCATACTGCCAGTCTTCAGGAAGGATTGGCAGATCTTCGGCCCGCCATTTGGCATACTTTTCGTCATACATAGAGGGAGCCGCCAGCTCCACCAGGTGTCCGACGCACCAGGATACCCAATAACCGTTTCCTTCCCAATAACCCTTTTGCTTTTGGTGAGCCCCGACCACGGCGGCGATGGAGCAGGCGACGGAGTTCTTTTCTGCAATGACCAGTTTCATCAAAAGTGGTTCCTTTCTTGTTTCGGAAAAGGTTCATTACGAGAAAATGCAATATGTTGCAATTTCTCGTAATGACAGACTGTATGAAAAAAGCAGCCCAGCAAAATGGGCTGCTTTCTTCGAAAAAATCCTTAAAGTTTTTGCTTCAAATCACTCCGGCGATAAATCAGCCGGCGGACTTCCATCACATCGTCAATCACGACATAAAAAACGATATAGTTCTTTACGTAAATTCGATAATAGGGATATTTACGTTCCCGGCTGGACGGATAGGCTTCAAAGGCTTCGGCACAATGCAGCCGATCCCGTATGGCATTCTGCACGCTGTCGGCCAAGCGCTCTGCCGCCTCTGGATTTTCCAGTTCAAAAGCGATATAGTCGATTGCCCGATTGAGATCGTCTTCAAACAGCGGCAGGAAACGCAATTTATAACGTTTTTCTTCCATGAATGCGCTCCTTCACCCGTTGGAAAACTTCTTCCTCTGTATAGCGGACGTCGGTCAGGGCCGCTTCCTTATCCGCTTCGTCCAGCTTCATTTCCACATCATCCGTCAGGGCGGAATACTGTTCCAGACTGAGAACAACCATGGAGCCATAGCCGTTTTTGGTCAGATAGACGGGCTTGCCGCGCTTTACCGTTCGCTCAATTTCGGTGAACTTATTCCGTAAATCCGACACGGGGCGAATATCCATCATGAAACAGCGCCTCCCTCTTGCTTTGCTATTACGTTGCGGCGTTATTTTATCATAATTACGCCAGCTTGGCAATGGAACTTTTTGGTTATTCGTCCCTATCATTCGTTTCTTCCTCCTCGTCACTGTCAAAGTCATACTCCTGCACCAGCGAACGCTTCTTGCCCTTCTTCTGCTTAAAATACCACAGCGCTCCGCCGCCTGCCAGCACGGCAATGGCCGCCAGCCCCAGTATCGTTTTGCTGCTGTCTGGTTTCTGAGGCGCATTTTCAGCAGATGGACTCTGAGTCGGAACCGCCGTCGGTTCCGGCGTAACGTAGATCACTTCCGGCTCGTCGGGAATGTCTTTCGCGTCTACAATATCCAGCAGATCCCGGCTGTCCACCAGATTGAGGAAGTAGGTTTCGTACTTTTCGCCCTTCTCGTCCAGCGGCTTGTCATAATCAATAATCATGTAGAAAAGGTCGCCGTTTCGGGTTTCAATGGCGATAAACTGCTTATTTGTGACCCGGTCGTAAAGCAGATCGCGGGTGAAAGAGTTGCCAGTGCCGGAAAAAGGAAAGCCACTTTCTATCTCGGTATAGGGAGTGGCGGTCACCGTGGGAGCAAGAGTGGGTTCCGCCGTAGGAGCCGTAGTATTTCGACTGCCGGAACTGTTGCTGGAGCTGCCGCCCGGCTTCTTCGTATTGTTAGGGATCACAGCAGGAGTGTTGTGGAAAAAAGGATTGGCCAGCGCAATGGCTTTTGAAGTGTTGCCCACCCGGTCAACGGCCTGCACCAGAAGTTGCTCATATGCGTCGGCATACTGTTTGAGGGAAAGTTCCAGTCTGCCGTTTGTCAGCGAGGTATGGTCATAGACCGTTCCGTTAATCTGAATCGCGGCCACGCCCGACTGAGCGTCGCTGGTCTCCACCTGCAGGAATTCCCCCTGAATGCTGGCTCTCAGTTCCGGTGCGGTATGGTCAAAGCAGCGGATTTCCACCTTTTCGCTATGCTCCTGCCCATAGGGATCGGTTACGATGACCGTTACGTCGCAGTTGTCCAGCAGTTCCATCCACATATGACCGGACGCGAATTCGCCGTCCATCAGAGTTACATTGTTCAGAGTGATTTTCACGTTTCCCCAGCCCGTGCCGCCCAGATCGGTAATGGTCAGCTCCATGACGGCCCGGTTCAGATACCACCCTTCGGGCGGAGCCATAGTAATTTCATAGGCGGCTTCCGGTGGCTCGGTCGGTTCTACTGTTGGAACATTGGTGGGTTCAGAAGTTGGCTCCACTGTGGGAACTTCGGTCGCGGGAGCCTCGGTTGCAGGCGGTTCCGTAGCAGGAGGCTCCGCTTCTTCTTCATCCTCCGGACCGCCCAGAAGCGCGGGGTCTTCCAGAATCACCAGACCGTCGTAGTCTTCGGGAATAATCGGTTCTGCCTGTGCCATCATGAAAAAGCTGGCACCCAGAACAGTCAGACACAAAAACAACACTGCACGGCACATCCATTTCTTAGAGTTCTTCATCATTCGTTTCCTCCTCGTTTTCATAAGCAGTATCATCGTTTTCTTTCATGGCGGCATAAGGGGTACGGTGTTTTTCCTGCAGGGTGCGCACCAGTTCCATCAGTTCGGACAGCGACAGATTCTCACTGCGCATCATGGCGCGGATCTCCAGATTCTCCGCTTCCATGATTTTTGCATCCAGCGCCTTTCGGCGTTCTTCTAACGCCGCTATTCTGGAGAGAATTTTTCGGCGTTCCTCCGTGTATTTTTCCAGTTTGGTGTTCATTCTTTTTCCTTTCTTTTACTCTCGTACCAGGCGGCCATAGCCAAAGAAATGCTGCTGCCAGTAGCTGTCCCTCAGATCGGCATACCCGATGGGGGACCCGCAGTGCAGCATGAAACCGTCTCCCACATAAATGCCGCAATGGGTAATGCCGTCCACGCCGGAAATGGTTTTCTCAAAGAAAACCAGATCGCCCGGTTTTGCTTCCTCCGGCGTAATTTTCCGGCAGGCCCCGTATAAGCTGGTGGCTCCCAGCCTGCCTACGTTGCGGACGCCGCTGTTGGTAAACACATACGACACAAAACCTGAACAGTCGAAAGAGGTTTCCGGACTGTCCCCACCCCAGACGTAGGGATAGCCGATATATTTCTCCGCTTCTTCCAGAATGCGCCGAAAGGTTTCGTCTTCCAGATAGGCTTCGGGCACGTCGTGTTTCCCCGGTTCCCGTAAAGTGGAAGCGTAGGGATTGCCTCGAAACAGGTCCTCCCGGTTGCCCAGCACCGAAATGTACAGGGCATAGCGGCCTACCCCTTTCCGGCTCAGCACGTAGAACGGCAGGTGGGACAGGTTGAAGTTTTCCAGCTTGACCGTGCAGGTTCGGTAGGTGTAGGGCACGTCCTCCAGGACCTGATAGGGACGCCAGGTGATTTCTCCCGTTTCCGGATCGACAATCTTTTCGTAATGCTTTACCCACTCCTTGCGGTAGCGTGTTTCGGACTTCACCTTCTGGGACAGGGTGTACTGTTCTTCAAACAGGCGATTCAGGAAGCCGTACACGCCGTCAATTTTCCATTCTCCGTTGGCATGAGCGGATATGAGGGAAATCAGCGCGTGAGGATCGTGCCAGATTCGGGCCAGATCATACTGAAATTCATCGTACTGCGGATGCTCCGCGGCATAGCGGTCGATTTTCTGCTGAAGCTCATCCTCCAGTCCCTTGTAATAGCGCTCGGCGGCGAGAATGTCTTCGTCTTCGGCAGGATAGGTAGCGATTACCAGCGCCTGCAATCCGCCCTGCAAAAGCGGGGTGCAGGAGGAAAGGCCGTTGATCAGCAGAGCCAGCAGCAGGAACAATGCGCCGCCCAGCACATATGTTTTCTTACTACGGACGAAGAAGAGTTTGATTCTGCGCATAACTCGTATCCCCGGGTTTTGGGAGAAAGCTCCGCCTGCTGCCTGCGCAGCGTAATAGGCTTTTCGGATAGCCTGCTTCTGCCGCCAGCGGGAGAGGGGATTGCTGGAAAGCGTGGCTTTCTGCTGCAAAGAGCGGAGGTTGGCCTTGTTCAGCTTCTGCTCAGCTTTTTCCAGCTGCCGGTAGGGCTTGAGCTGGTGGGACCGGTAGGAATGTTCTGCAAGGCGTGCTGTTCGTTCAGCGGCTTCCTCTCCATGATGGGCCGCTTCTACGCCGGTATTTTCCTCCTCCACTTTGCCGATCTGACGGTGAACTTCCGACAGGGGCAGGCGTGTCACGCCCATGGAATGAGAAGACGGGACGGGTTTTGGCTTATCTTCCAGATGAAGGCGCAGCCTGGTTTTTCCAGTGGCTTCGTCTGTGGCTCGGGTGACGGACAGCGTTTTCTTTTTAGGAATATTTGTCCTAATTTTTTTTACCCGGGCAGCGGCTTTTTCAACCTTTGCTTCCGTTTTTTCCTCCGAAAAGTGAAGCCTTGAACTGCCTTTATTCCTTTCCGGCATCCGGAATCGCCTCCTTATGCAGAACGGCGTTCCCGTTCCGGGAACGCCGCTCCATCATCCTCTGAAAAGCCTCCTCGGCCTGTGCGTCCGCTTCCGCGCTGACCCTGCAGGCGGCCAGAACCAACAGAAGCAGAAAAGATACGATCAACACGAGGGCAACGAACAGTCCTTTCATGGCTTTTCTCTTTCCGCCTGCACTTCGCCGGGCTTGGTCGTCATGATTTTGTACAGCTTCGTATTTCTGGGGAACTGATCCACAAAAGGCAGAATCATGCTGCCGTAGAACAGCAGCCCTTCGCCTTCGCCGCTGTGGGTCACGTAGGAAAGCTGATGAGGCGAAATGTTCAGCTGCTTCGCCAGAATCTCCCGGTCGCCGCCCGCCTGGTTGAGCATGTAGATGAAGTCGGAATTCTCAAAGATATTCGCCACTTCCCGGCTGCTCAGAAGGTCTTTGACGTTTTGCGTAATCCCCGTGGGAATGCCGCCCCATTTTCGGAAGCGCTTCCAGATTTCCACGCTGTAGGACGCCGTTTGTTCCTCTTTCAAGAGAAGGTGGAATTCGTCCACATAGTACCGGGTGGCTTTGCCCACGGAGCGGTTGGCGGTCACACGGCCCCACACCTGATCCTGCACGATGAGCATCCCCAGCTTTTTCAGCTGCTTGCCCAGCTCCTTGATGTCGTAGCAGACCAGCCGGTTCTGAATATCCACGTTGGTGTGGTGGTTGAATACATTCAAACTGCCGGAAACATAGATTTCCAGCGCCGTGGCGACCCGCCGGGCTTCCTTTTCCTCCTGGGCCAGCAGCGCCTGATACAGGTCGCCCAGCACCGGCATGTTTTCGGGCCGGGGGTCCACCAGATACGGCTGGTACACCAGCCGCACCGCGCGGTCGATGACGGTTTTCTCGATGGGCTGAAGCCCTTCCCGTCCGCCTACGATCAGCTCGCACAGGCTCAGCAGAAAATCCGATTTCAGCGACAGGGGATTGTCGTCGTCGCTGTAATTCAGATTCATATCCATGGGGTTAATGTAGTGAGAACTGGCAGGCGAAATCTTGACCACCTGCCCGTGAAAACGCTCTACCAGCGGATAATACTCGCCCTCGGGATCGCATACGATCACGTCGTCGTCCGTAATCAGATAGGCGTTGGTAATCTCCCGCTTGGCGCTGAAGGACTTGCCGCTGCCGGGCGTGCCCAGAATCAGACCGTTGGGTGTTTTCAGCCGTTTGCGGTCTACCATGATCAGGTTGTTGGAAAGCGCGTTCAGGCCGTAATACAGAGGTTCGCCTTCGGTCTGGAACAGCTCCTGCGTCACAAAGGGAACGAAGATGGCCGTGCTGCTGGTGGTCAGGCCTCGCTGGATTTCGATCTGGTTGAGGCCCAGCGGCAGAGAAGATACCATTCCTTTTTCCTGCTGGAAGTCCAGCCGTTCCAGCGCGCAGTTGTACTTCTGAGCGATTCCCTGGGCCTGAAATACCCGGTTTTCCAGCTGCTGCCGGGTACTGGCGGTATTCATGACCAGAAAAGTGACCAAAAACATGCGCTCATTATGACTTTGCAGGTCTTCCAGCAGCTTTTTGGCCTCGCCGCCGTAGGTAGCCAGATCGGAGGGAAGAATATCGATGTCATATCCAGCGCGGATAGCCTTCTTCTGTTCTTCGATCTTGCTTTTATCCAGATCAGTAATTTTGCGCTTGATCTGCTGGATGGCCGCCGTCTGGTCGATGGATTGGATGTGCAGGCTGACGATCAGGCTGCTTTCCATGTTGAGAAAGTCCGCCAGCATCCGGTCGTTCAGCTCCGGGGCAAGGATTTGCAGGAAGGAAACAGTCCCCAGCGTTCCGCCCATGCGGAAGCGGCGGCCCTCCCGGAACTCAAAGCCCGTAGGAGCAATGAAATCTTTGGTGGATAGGCCCGTGCGCGGCAGCCAGTCCCATTCGAAGGCGAACTTTTCCTGGGTGTCCATATGGAAAATAGAATGGAGGAGCCGCAGACGAGCCTTTCCGTTCAACGTTTCCACTGCAGCGCCCAAACGTTTGAAGTTGTTGATGACGTCCGTCTCGATCCGCTCCAGACGGGGCCGGGCGGTTTTAATACCGTCCGCCTCAACGCCGAAGGTGAGAAACTTGGTTTTCGTCAGGCCGTTGCTGCCTTTGGCCATCTGATTTTTCAGCATGGCGGCGTATTCGATCCGGCTTTCGTCGTCCGCGTCGCCCCGCAGGGGAATGGCGATGCTCTGTTCAAAAGCCTCCGTTCCGGCTCTCAGGTTCATGAAGGAGAGCTGGAAGTGGATGGACGAATCGAAATAATTGAGGAAGTCGCACCAGCCCTCGAAAATGGCGGCCTTGTCCTCGTTCTGCGCCAGCTGGTAGTTAATGTCCTGAAACCGCAGGGTTTTGGTGTAGCGCTTATTTGCCAGACAGATTCCGTCCGGCCAGATACGGTCATACGGAATGGTCTGTTGAGCAGTAGAAGGGTATTTTTCCTTTCGAGTACGGGTAAAAATTTCCCTGAGCCGCGCTCTTTCCTCACGGGTGAACTTTCGTTTGACGGACAATCTTTTGCACCTCTCTTTCCATCTGTTCCTGCCGCATCAGCGCGGCGTACAGGTTGTCGGTTTGGTAGGGTCTTTGTTTGGGCCGTAGGAATACCGTCTGAATCACATCGCCCAGCACCTTTTCCAGCGGTCGGCCGTTTTTCTCATACAGCCCCATGACAAACAGGGGCAGCATGGACAGCACCATGAGGATGGCGGCGGAGCTTGCGCCCAGGCTGCCCCGGAGCAAAAAGAAAAGCGGAACGCCGATAAGCGCGCCGCCGCCAAAGCAGATGAGCTGCCTCTTTGTCAGATTGAACAGGACCTTTGATTTCACTTTCGTCAGGTCTTTGGGGACGGGAACGTAGGCCAATTGAATCCCTCCTTTTCGAATCAAAAAGCGTCTCGCATGTTGGGAATGAAACGAGTTGTGTCAGTCATTTTCAAATGTTGAAACGATGTCAGCGGTTGAGATTTAGTGCGCCCCGAAAATCTGTTTGGCCACGCCGCCGGATTTGAACAGCGAAAAGCACAGCAGCACCGTATAGCCGATGCACGTCCAGATAGCCGCCACTACGTCGGTTCCTACCGCGATGGTATGCACCAGCACCGCGTAAATCGCCACGCAGACGATGATGAGGAACGCCTGAAAGCCCAGGGCAAACAGCGACCGAAGGTAATTCTGTCCCATCTGACCCCAGCTGTGATTCATCATGGTCGCCATGGGAATGGGGGCAAGCGACGTGACAACGTAGATTTCCACCATCCGGCCATAAACGATGACGAAAATGCAGATGCTGAGCGCCTGAATAGTTACGCCCACGAACAGGGTCTGAAACCACAGGCCCAGCAGCGCGCCCAGCTCCATTTCCTGCAGCCGCACCTCCAGATCTCCAATGACCTGCACAAGGTCAATGTCCGTATCCGCACGAATGATTCCGGCAGCGCTGCGCACGACGCTCTGCGCCGCGTCAAAGATCCCCATGATGATATCCCAAGTGTTGGTAACGATCAGGATGGCGCAGAAGGTCTTAAAAATCCATTTGAAGAAGATCCAGGTTTCAAAGCTCTGCAGGTTGTTCTTTTCCAGCACCAGCTGCAGAAGCTCCAGCGTCATCACAATGGCCAGAATCACGCCGGCGATGGGGAGAATGACGTTGTCCGACAGGCTGCGGATCATGCTGTAGACGCCGCTGTTCCATGCCTGCGGCGTCGTACCCACCTGCCCCGCAATGCCGCTGACCTGCTGATTGACGTTATCAAACAGGCCCTGCAGGTTGCCCATAATGCCGCCGATCAGGATTCCCTTGAGCCATTCCGTCACTTTGTTCCAGATAAAATCCAATTTCTTCCCTCCTTTTGGCTTCCGGCTTCCCGCGGGAACGGGAAGCCGGAAGCGGCTGCAGAGGCCGCCGCCGTTTTAGCCGAACAGCCCCTTGAGCAGGGGAACCAGCGCCAGACCCAGCGCGGCCATGCCGCCGCCCGCCATGAGTTGTTTCATGCCCTGGCTTTTTGCTGATGTGTGATAAAGAAGTAATAGAAGTGTAAAAAATTTTGCCGTTCCTATCCG
>ERZ772883.2659-NODE-2659-length-10797-cov-2.387637_pt1 | contig 10797 bp, 7 predicted proteins | sample MGYA00580575_ERZ772883 | MGnify/ENA primary metagenome ERZ772883 (study PRJEB29015, sample SAMEA2737666) | human gut metagenome | biome: human gut; feature: human-associated habitat; material: faeces | place: China | collected 2012 ...
GCTGACCTGAAGCTGAAGCGGCACGGCGCCGGTCTGCGGCGAGATCTCCGCCAGCGCATCGCACGCCGCCCAGAACTTATCCCAGGTCTGCGGAAGCACGACCGTGCCCTCCGGCGTTCCGGTATCCGTGATCCCCGCCTGCTGGAACAAAGACGCATTATACCAGTAGCCGATATACTCCACTGCATCCGGGAGCGTATAGACCGCGCCGTCCGGCTCCTGCAGCGCCTGCAGGATCTGCGGACTGACGTCCGAGGCGAACGTCGCGTCTTCCTGCAAATATGGCGTCAGATCCAGCGCCACGCCCTTCTTTTTGGCGTTGGAAACATACTGCACATTTCCGTTTGTGCTGATGATGTTCGGTGTTTTATCGACCGCAAGCATATCCGCGGCCTTTTCCATGACGATCCCAAGATCCGGCGAGGTATCATAGACAATGTGAATGTCCGGGTTTTCTGCCTCGAACGCGGCAAACAGCTCGCGCATACCGACATGGTCGGCCCCGCTTCCGCCCCAACCGTGCATGAAGCTGATGGACACCGGCTCCGTCTCCGCTGCTGCGGAGCAGGCCGTCAGGAAAACGCACAGCAGCACGAGCAGCCCGCAAAGCCGCCGCCCTTTTTTCATAACCACACCTCATCTCCTGTTCAGCTTTTCTTTCATTTATGCTATCATAACAGGAAGAACGGCAAAAAAGCAAGAGAAAGGCAAGGATATTTTTATGCGCGAACGATTTAGAAACTGGATGCGCACACCATCCCTGCGCGGACAGCTGATCTGGCTGAGCGTCAGCTCCGTGCTGGTCACGCTGCTGATCAGTCTGCTGATCCTGGTGCTTCTCATCAGCAACGTCATGGGGCCGTTTGTCAACCGCGAGGCCGAGTTTGCCATGCAGACCGTCAGCCGCAGCCTTTCCACAAAAACGCAGCTTCTGGAAGACATCCTGCTGCGCATCTGTAAAAGTCCGCAGATGACCGGCGAGGCCTCGGATGCCAGAGGGGAACAGTTCCGCAGCCTTGTTGATATTGACTCGGATAAAAATATTGTTGCGCCGGGGCTTCCGTTTGTGGAGATGGCATATTTCATGGATATGCACGGCGCGTTCGACGTGGTCAGCTACCACGAGCAGCTCTCAAGCGAGCAGCTTCGGCTGAATGAAGACAATCTGGCGCGCTATCGTGCCTTTCAGGAGAGCGGCACGGACGTGCAGTGCACTGCGAGCGAACCATATCTGTACATTATCTTTACTGTTTACGACCGCTGGGCGGACCCGTTCGGCACGGTGATCTTCGTTGTCAACCAGTCCGCGGTCACGTCGATCATGGGCAAGCTCTCCGACTATCAGGATGCGTTCTGGTATCTGTTTGACAAGGACGGCGCGGTCGTCCTGTCGGAGAGTGCGCTGCGGCTGAGCGCGGAGGAGCAGCGTGAGCTGGCCGATGCCGGTCACGACGCCTGCTATACGCGAAAGCTTGACGGAAGCCGGTATCTCCTGTTCAGCGAAGCCTCCGGCATGGGGCTGCACTGTGCTGTCGGTGTTCCGTCGGTGCAGATCCTGCGGCTGCTGTATCAGGTCGCCGCGCCGTATGTGATCGCCTGCGTTCTGCTTTTGCTTGCCGTCGCAGCGGTCATGTTCTTCGCTGTGATGCGGCGGCTGCGGCCGCTTCAGGAGATGACGCTCCAGCTCCGGCAGGTCGCGCAGCAGAATTTCAGCGTCAAGCTCCCGCAATACGATTGTCAGGAATTTTCCACCATGAGTCAGGCGTTCAACGCCATGACGGACACGATCGACCATCTGATCAACGACGTTTATGAGAAAAAGCTCATCGCCATGGACAGCGAGCTTCGATTCCTGCAAAGTCAGGTCAACCCGCATTTCATGTATAACGTCCTGTGCAGCATCGCGCTCATGGCGCAGATGGATGGAAATACGGACATCCAGAAAATGGCGAGCAACTTTGCAGGGCTGACGCAGGCGCGGCTTTCCAGCGGCGGCGACATCAAGATCCCGCTGGCGCAGGAGCTGCAATACGCGAAATTTTATATAGAACTGCAGCAGATGCGCTTCGGCAATAAAATATCCTATCAGGTGTCCGTCTCGGACGAGGCGCTGCTTTCCTGCCTTGTTCCGAAGCTCACGCTTGAGATGCTGGTGGAAAACGCGGTCGGACACGGCATCGAGCCAAAGGAGGGCCCGGGAACTGTCCGGGTGTCCGTCGGCTGTACCGAAAACGGGGCGCTGGAGCTTGTGGTCACGGACGACGGCGTCGGCTTTGCCGGACAAAACGGGCAGATCCAGCTGCCGCTCGACCTGCCTGCCGCCGGAAGCCGCCACAACAGAGTCGCGCTGAACACGGTCTATCAGATGCTCAAGCACCTCTACGGTCCGGAATATGGGATCCGGATCACCAGCTTTGAAAACAGTGGGACGAAGGTCACAATCCTTCTTCCAAAGGAGGACGGTCAACATGTACAAAATTCTGATCGCGGACGACGAGGCGCTGATGCGCAAGGGCCTTTGCACACTGATTGACTGGGCAAAGCTCGGCTGTCAGATCGTCGGCACTGCCGAAAACGGTCTGCAGGCAAAGCAGGCCGTGCTCGACTATCAGCCGGACATTATCATCGCCGACATCAAAATGCCGGTCATGGACGGGCTGGAGCTTGCGCGGTGGGTCTGCGGCGCACAGCGGCAGATCCAGATCATTCTGCTGACCGCCTTTGCGGATTTTTCCTACGCGCAGCAGGCGATCCAGTACGGCGTCAGCGACTACGTTACAAAAACGGGAAATATGAATGACATCGTTGCCGCTGTCGAACGATGCAAGCAGAAGCTGGATCAGCAGCGGCTGCTCCATGTGGATGTTGGAAGCCGCATTTCGTCCATGCTCAGCGCAGTCCTGAGCGGTACGCTGCACCATGAGGCGGAGATCCGTCAGCAGGCGGCAGCCCTTGGGCTGACCGCCTCCGGCTACGCCGTCGCAGTCGCGGATCTGCGCAGCGCGGAGGCCATGAACCCGTCTCCCATGCTTCGGGCAGGACTGGAAAAGCTGTTTTACAGTCTGCTTCCGCCGGAGCAGCTGTATCTCTGCCCGCAGGGGCGGCATGAGCTGTATATGGTGTTTCCGGACTGCTCCGACACGCAGCTTCGCAGCTTCTGCTTCGACTGTGTTTCCACGGCAAGAAAGCTGCTGGGAAAGACGCTGTATCTCGGTGTGAGCGAAAACAGCCGGCCGCTGTGCGAGCTGCAAGACGCACTTGCGCAGGCACACCGCGCACTGCAGGATCGCTTCTATGATCAGCAGGAGGTCCATTTTTTCCGGCATATGCAGACCCAGCGCGCACCGACGTACGCCGCGTACTTCACGACGCTCGGCAACGCGCTCAAAAGCGCCGATCTGCCGCAGGCGGAGACGGCTCTTGCGCATATTTTTGACACACAGCGCCGCCAGCATGCGCCTGAAGCGCAGGTCAAGGAGACGGCGATGATGGTCATGCACACCTGCCGCAGTACGCTCGAAGCGTTCGGCGCGGATCTGGACGCAGTGGATCTGGACCGGGCGGAGTGGAAGCGTCAGCTTCAGCAAATGCAGTTCCATCAGGACTGTATCCGCCACCAGAAGCAGCTTGTGCGCGCAGTCTGTCAGTATCTCGCGCTGCTCTCTACGGAGGGCGGCAATCTTCTGGCGGACGTGCAGAACTACATGGACATGCATTTCTGCGAGGCGCTGACGCTGAGCGAGTTGGCGGCTGCCGTGCACGTCAGCCCCGGCTATCTCAGCCGCTTCTTCCGTCAGAAGACCGGGCGGACGGTCATGGAAACGATCGCCGGAAAGAAGATCGAGTATGCCCGCCAGCTTCTGGACGAGGGAAATCTGAAGGTATTCGAGGTCGCGCAGCGCGTCGGCTTCGAGGACACCACCTATTTCAGCCATGTTTTCAAAAAATACACAGGGATGTCCGCCAAGGAATATCTGACGCAGGCACAGCGCCGCAAGCGCGCGGCGGCGGAAAAAACGCCCTGACATACACCAGCGGGGAGCCAGTCGGCTCCCCGCTTTTTCGCTATTTTGCCAAATCCGCCCCGCGGTTTTTATGCAGTTTATGCAATTAGAACAAAAGTGGTCAAAAAATCACAAGTGGACGTGAAAAAATCCCATGTTATTAGGACTTTATTTCATTTAGTATGGGAAACAGGATACCAGCCATTTTGAAAAAACAGATAAGTAAGGAGGATATGAAATGATAAAAGGAACCCGCTTTTTCAGCAGGCGCCTGCTTCCGCTGCTTTTGGCAGCTGTCATGCTGTTGAGCATGATGCCGGCGCTGACGCTGCCGGTGCTGGCGGAAGAACCGCCTGCATTGACAATTGATCCCAGAGGATCTCGAGCCTTACACGGCAATCCAGCTTCATGCTGACGACTATCTCGGCCACGCATGGGAGGGAGGCACTGGCAATAAGGAGAATCTCCAGAAGTTCTATGAATACCATGTTGCAATCGCACAGGAAAAGGGGATCAACCTTTACCTGACGCTGATGACCGGCGGTGTTCCGATCAACACGTTCCGCAATCTGATCGATATGGACTGGCTGAACAATTTGATCGATAACAATTCCTGCATCAAGGGCGTTGTCTTTGCCGAAAACCATCATAATGGAGATACGGGTGCCGTCGCACAGCTGACAGCAGAATACCTTGAACTCTTCTCCTCCAAGGGCATCTATCTGGTTCTGACCGACATTGACGATGCAAACCACCGGATGGAAAAATGGTTTGAGAATGATACGCTGTTTAAGGCTGCGCAGAAGCATCATAAGTATCTTGTCATCAACTCTAAGAGTACCTCCAGTAGCGGCTACAATACGGTGCGCAGCTTCGCGCTTGGCACATGGCTGAGTGGCCTTGCAGACAACTGGGGCGCGCTGACCGATGCGTGGGCGTGGTACGAAATCCGCTACCACAAGCTCTTCGAGCCGGTCATGAATACCACCTACGAAGACGTGCGCCGCGTTTATACCTTCCCTGAAACGCTGTTTGCCATGAATATGCTCCAATCCTACGTCAATGGCGGCACGGTATTCAACGCCGAGCATCCCTTCTACTGCACCGGTGTCTATGATGAGGCATCCTGGGTTCTCAAGGAGTCGATCATCCCAACAATGCGCTATATGATCGCAAATCCCGCTGCAACGCGCGAGCAGGTTAAGGATGAAATCAAAGCCGTCTATCATACGGACAGCTATCTCCCGACGAACTTTGCTGAAGGATTGTACGGTACAGCGCAGGACAACAATCTCCTGCAAACGAGCGGCCGGTACCGCACACTGCCCGTTCTGTCCAGTAAACTGTCTGATGCAGAGGCTTCCGCGTTCGGCAGGGTGCTGAAAAGCGCAGATCTGGCAGATAAGATAAATATCCTGAATGCGCAGTATCCAGAGCTTTCCACAGGCGACGCCTTTGTGGAGACACTCCTGGGCGGCAGAGCGGGACAGACCGGCAGACGGCTTCTCATTATGAATAGTCTCTTTAATGAAAACAAGAATCAGTCTGCTACGCTCACTCCCACAGACGCGACATTCGCAACCAGTATGGGCTTTACTCTGACGCCACATACCTATTTGATTGCGCATGAGACGGCTGACAGCATTAAGATCGATCTCAACAACTTCCGCACGGACAAGGACGAGCTTTGGGTTCCCGGCGAAAGCGAGAATCCGGACTGGACAAGCTTCGGGAACGACTGGAACGGCGATCATAAGGACTATGTACAGGACTATATGAAATACCATATTTCCAATCCCAAGCTTGATAAGGACCGCGATCTCCGAAGCACGGTGATCACGCTGCACACCGGAGAACGGCCGACCGCAGTTGTCACCAGAAATGGCGGCAGTACAAAACTCGCCGATGACAACTTCTATACGGAAGCGTATGAAAACGGCGTCTACACACTGACCATCACGCACAACGGGCAGGTCAATGTGACGATCCAGAAGGGCAGCACACAGCCCACTGAGCCGTCGGTGACGGACTATAGCGTAGCGCCCACGGAGCTTCCCTCCAACGGCGGCATGATCACGGTCACGCTCGCCGGCACGAACCTGCAAAATGGCATTCAGATCAAGGCTGGCACGATCACTGCGAAGACGAGTGGCGATGCAGCGGAGCAAACGGCAACCCTGACTCTGCCTGCTAATTACAGCAGCAGCTCCGTCAACTATACGGTGCAGTACAGTCTGAACGGAACGGACTGGTTTGGCGGCAAAACCGTCCGTGTTTCCGGCCAATATACGCCGCCGGTCGGTCCTGTCACACCGTCTGTGCCGACCAAACCCGGCGTTCCGGAAAGAGATCCTTTCCCGTTCACCGATGTCTCCAGAAGCAGCTGGTATTATGACAGTGTCCGCGCCGCATGGGAAAAGGATCTGATCGACGGTGTAACGAGAACGCTCTATAAGCCGGATGACACGCTCACCGTTGCACAGGCTATCAAGCTGTCCGCCGCACTGCACCAGATGCTGAACAACAACGGAAAGGTCTCACTGCGCAATGGCTCTCCGTACTGGTACAGCAGCTATGTCAGCTACGCGGTAAATAACGGGATCATTGAAAAGATGTATCTGGATTATACGCCTGCGCAGATGAATACCCCCGTCAAGCGCAATGAATTTGTCCACATTTTCTATGGCGCGATGAGCGACTATCGGCAGATCAATACCGTCGCGGATAACAAGATCCCTGACGTCATAACAACGGATACTTACGCATTGGAGATCTATACGTTCTACCGCGCGGGCATTCTGACCGGTTCTGACAAAAACGGCACCTTCTATCCGACGAACGACATCAAGCGGAGCGAGGTCGCGGCGATCCTCAGCCGCATATATGACAAAACAGCCCGCAAGACTGTCTCACTTCCGTAAAAACGCAAGTTTCCCCCTGCTTTGGCGCATCCGGTTCGACCGGATGCGCCTTCTTTTTCAGTATGCTCCTTGCCTGATTGGGAAATTGGACATACGAAACGCCTTTCTCGCGATTTCCTGTTCACAAAAAGAAGCAATTGTGCGCACATTCAGCATGATTTGCAATATTTTAAGCAGGATATTGCATTGTCGGCGTGCACTCCATGTCATATAATTGAGAACATGAAAGCCAGACATTTGCCGCACGGCAACAGAAAGAAAGGAGATCCTTCATGCACAAAAGCACAACGAGCAAGCGAAAACTGCCGGATACATGGCTGGTCGTTTTTTTCATATTGGTCGTGATCGCGATTCTGACGTGGGTCGTTCCCTCCGGTTCGTTTGACTATGAAACAATAGATATAGACGGTACTGCAAGAAAGGTCGCAATTGCGGGAAGTTACCATGAGATTAGCAAATCTGAAGTATCCGCCACTGGACTTCTCGGCCTGTTTGCTTCTTTGTATGAGGGCTGCGTCAGCGCGGCAGACATTATTTTTGTGATCATGACCTGCGCCGCGACATTCGGTGTCATTGTCAAAACCGGCGCTTTCCACGCATTTATCGGTCGCGTGGTGCAAAAGAACGGTAGCCGCTCGCTGATCCTGATCCCTGTTCTGATGCTCGTCTTTGGCCTGGGAGGTTCTCTTTTTGGAATGCTCAGCGAGTTTTACGGGTTCTACCCGTTGATCGTCGGACTGATGATGGCTCTTGGATATGACGCGATGACGGGATTTGCCACGATCGCGCTCGGAGAATATATCGGGTTTATGGCCGCGACGTATACCGTAGCCGTTGCGCAGTCCATTGCCGGTGTGCAGCTATATTCTGGCATCGGTTACCGCGCAGTCTGCTTTGTCGTGCTGATGGGAGCAGCAGTGGCATATCTGATGCTGTATGCACGCAAGGTGCGCCGGAAGCCGGAGCTTTCGGTGGTTTATGGAGATTCGTGTACGCACTCGTTTGAACGCAGTCAATTAGACTCGTACACATTTACATGGCGACATACGCTGATTCTTCTGGATGTGCTTGCCACATTGGTCATCCTGATGCTGGGAATGATCCGCTGGAAGTGGGGCTATAAAGAACTCTGCGGATTGTTCATTATCATGTCTGCCGTGGCCGCGCTGATCGATAAGTGGTCGCCAAACGACTATTGTCAGGAGATACTTGCCGGTATCAGGAGCGTTGTGTGGGGCTGCATTCTGACCGGCCTTGCCAAGGGCATCATTGTCATTATGAATCACGCGCAGATCATGGACACCATCATCTATGCACTTGGAAATCTTCTGGAAAAAGCGCCCTCTGCAATTTCAGCACAGCTCATGCTGGTGGCGCACACGTTGATCAACTTCCTGATCCCGTCTGGATCCGGTCAGGCCGCCGCTACCATGCCTATCATGGCGCCATTGGCCGACGTGCTGGGCGTCAGTCGTCAGGTGGCCTGCCTGACGTTCCAATTCGGCGATGGTTTGAGCAACCTGTTATGGCCAACCTGCGGTATTGTGATCATTTGCGGGCTGGGTGATGTACGCTATGACCGCTGGCTGAAATGGTTCGGAAAGCTTTTCCTGATCCTGTTTGCCGCACAGATGCTGTTGGTCGAAATCGCCGTGCTGACAGGTTTTTAACGGGAGAAAACTATGAATTATATTCGAGAAGCCATTACACAGCAACACATCGGGGAAGAGGCCATTGCGTTGCGGCGACACCTGCACGCCCATCCGGATCTATCCGAGCAGGAGTTTCCGACGATGGAATTGGTATGTGAGCATTTAGATGCGGCGGGTATTCCATACGAGAGGAATGTGGCAGAAAGTGGCGTCGTAGGGCTGATTAAAGGATCTTTCCCCGGTCCGGTAATTGCGCTGCGGGCGGACATGGATGCGCTTCCGATACAGGAAGATCATCCGGACGCGCCATATTGCTCGAAGACAGCGGGTGTGATGCATGCCTGCGGACACGACGCGCATACGGCGATCCTTTTGGGAACGGCAAAGCTGCTCCAGTCCATGCGCGAATCCCTGCATGGCTCCGTCAAGCTTTTATTCCAGCCGGCAGAGGAGACCATTGGCGGCGCAGCGCGCATGATCGCGCAGGGCTGCCTTGAAAGTCCACATGTAGATTCCGTGCTTGGACTGCACGTTGCGGGCGATCTGCCTGCCGGACAGATCGGGCTGAAATACGGAAAAATGTATGCAGCTTCTGATATGCTGACGCTTAAGGTCTATGGAACGTCCTGTCACGGTGCACATCCGAACGAGGGCGTGGACGCAATCCTGATCGCGGCACAGATTCTGACGGCAGTACAGTCGCTGATTAGCCGAAACATCAGTCCCACCGATTCCGCTGTATGTTCCTTCGGATCCATTCACGGCGGAACTGTGCGAAATCAAATTGCTGATTACGTTGAATTGTCCGGCATTATTCGGACACTTACGCCGGAAACACGTCTGTTTGCCAGAAAACGCGTCCGCGAAATTTGTGAGCAGACTGCAAACATGATGGGTGGACGAGCAGAGCTGATTGTCGAGCCGAGCTACTCTCCGCTGATCAACAATGACCGTATGGTTGATTTGGTTCGTAATGTAGCGTGCGCGCAGTTTGGCTCAGACAAGGTGATCCTGCGGGACGTGCCATCGTTGGGGGTGGAGGATTTTGCGTATTTTGCCGCAGAACGTCCAAGTTGCTTCTTCCATCTGGGTTGCGCGCATCCAGAAGAAAAGCGACGCATCGGACACAGCTGTTTCTTTGACATCGATGAGCGATGTATTCCGATCGGGATCGAGTTGTATATTGCCAGCGTTTTGCGCTTTTTACAGCAAGGCAACAGCGACGTAGCCGGTATCATGTAGTCAATTAAAAAGCCCCGGCTCGGTATTCCGAGTCGGGGCTGCCGTATGTCCATCAAAAATCCATGTCAAGCCGCGTTCCGAAATCGCAGGCCGTTTGCCCTTACGGACAGCTCCTGCGACAGAAGGCGCAGCGTTTCAAATTCATCGTCAAGGCCGTCGAGCTCCCGGCGGAGAATTTCTTCGTAGTGCTGCTTTTTCTGCTCCAGCGTGGCAATTTTGCCCACCCAGCGCTCCATAACGGCGGGGCTGCGGCTGCCGCTCTGGATGAGATAATCGGCCTTCTCCTGATACAGCGCGATCTCTTTTTTGACCGCGGAATAAAATTCCTCCGTCATTTTGTCGCGCTGCTTGGCATCGTCAATGATGTAGAAGCTGTTGACGCTGAGCGCATTGTTATTCTGGTTCATATCGCTGAGCTGCTCAATGAACGTCTCAAACGTATCCACTTTCTCCATATGCTGCCGCGGAATAAAATACAGATGCCCGGTCGAGCTGACCTTGGTGGCCTCCAGCATCCGCAGATAGCTCAGGCAGATCGTCTCGATCTGTCTGCGGTTCGCGCAGACCTGATAAAGCTCGAACAGTTCCTCCGCCCGGCGGCAATAGTTCAGGGGATCAATATCGGCGTCAAAGCCGATGTTGTCATACCCAAACCGATTATCGCGCCGGTCATAGAAGATGTTTGCCAGCTTTTCATACTGATTTGTTCGCTGGTTGAGCGTTTCCTTGACCAGCTCACGGGAATAGACGTCCTCTCTTTAAGCCGTCCTTCGTTTCGTCCAGTCCAGCAGATAATCGTCCACGCCCTTGAAGCGCGGGTTCCAGGTACATTGATAGTACCGGATGCCCGGGATCGACTGCACCTCGCGGCGCAGGGTGGTGATTGCCTGCCGGACCTGCGGATTTGTAAACTGATCCATGTCCATCGCCTCCATGACCTCTGTGACGCCAAGCGACTGGAGCGTTTCCAGCAGTCCT
>ERZ772883.2660-NODE-2660-length-10794-cov-4.658907_pt1 | contig 10794 bp, 9 predicted proteins | sample MGYA00580575_ERZ772883 | MGnify/ENA primary metagenome ERZ772883 (study PRJEB29015, sample SAMEA2737666) | human gut metagenome | biome: human gut; feature: human-associated habitat; material: faeces | place: China | collected 2012 ...
CCCCGATGATAAAGATCTGGCAGATGCGGTAACATTTTATAAAGGAATCATTCAGAAGTAGCAACTTGAGGTGATAAGCTATGAAGTATGAGGTTGGGATACAGTATTCTTCCTAGAGAGTAACCGATTTGTGAGAAAGGCAACCGTAACCAAGAAAAGTGGAGAGTTCTATACGCTACGGTTTGAGGACGGTGGTGGCATCAGGTTGCGGGAAAACAGGTTGTATGCGATGCAGGAAGCGGTGGAAGGTAATATCCCACAAAGAGAATCCGAAAAGCAGGAGAAAGGAAACAGATCTCCTTATAGCTGGTTGCACTGATATATGGTGAACAAGGAGTGAGTTTGTAAAATAAGAATTGCAAAAGTGAGAAGGGGATACCACAAATCATTGTTTTGATGATTCGATGGTATCCTCTTTGTGGATTTCAGAATTTGTTTCTCAGCTTTCGGTATTCTCTCGGTGAATATCCTTTCAGCTTGTGAAAAAGCCGACTGAAATATAGCTGGTTATCATATCCGACGATTTTAGAGATTTCATTGATGGAATAGGTTGTTGCATCAAGTAGCATCTGAGCATTGTTGATCCGGGTTTCTACGATGAATTGCATTGGTGTGGAACCGGTGTATTTTTTGAAATTCCGGATAAACCAGCTGACACTCATTCCTCGTGAGGCTGCGTAATCCTCTATGTTGATGCTCTGATTATAATTTTCGCTGAAATAGGTCACTGCAGTGTTCATTTCCTGATCCAGGTATTCGCTTTTCAGAATATGTTCCCGTGTCAGTTCTCGGTGGAAATTGATTAGCAGATGACGAAGCAGAAGAACAAGCATTTCCTCATAGTCGTTCTGACAGTGTTGAAGCTCTATGATAATACGCTTGAAAATCCGTTCATATTCCATAGATGTGCCGATTTGGAAAACTCGTTCTTTATCCGGAAATCCATACTGACGCAAGATATTTTTTACATTGCTACCTGTAAAATGAATCCAGTATACTTCTGTCTTATCTTCTCCATAATATTCATATTTCTGAAGTTCCTTCGGTCTGTACAGCACAATATTGCCGGCGGGAACAATCGTTTCGTTATCTACATTGTCAAAATGAAAATGCCCACAACCAGCAGTGATATAGATGATCTGATAATCCAGGCGTCCCTTTGGACGGTAGGTTGGCAATTTTGGATAGCTGGAAAGGCGATAAGTGCCACAGCTTCCTACAATCAGTGGACGACTTTTGTTTTTGAAATCCATGTGGGAGTGATTCAGATAACCAGTATTCATATACATAGAGCAGCACCTCTTTTCACACTTTTTATTATTGTATCATTTAGTGCATATTTTATCCAATCCAATTCATAGACATATTTTGCAGAATAAGATAAGCTATATATAACATAACAAAGGAATGCAAGCATATAAGTAAAGTATTAAGGTTTATTTTAGAAAAGCAAAAAACAAAAAAGTATATGTATTGGAGGAGAGCTATTTATGATCGTACCACGTTATTATGAAAATCTAAGCGTACTGCACGAAAACACAATGCCAGCCAGAGCCTATTATATTCCGGCATCCAGAAGAATGGATAACTTGGTGGAACACAGAGAAGAGTCAGATCGTATGCAGTTATTGAATGGAACTTGGAAATTCCAGTATTTTAACAGCATCTATGACATTCAGGATTCTTTCTTTGAGAAGAATTATGATACAGAAAATTTTGATGAGATTCAGGTTCCAAGTGTATGGCAGATGGCTGGATATGATACACACCAGTATACAAACATCCGGTATCCATTTCCGTTTGATCCACCATATGTGCCACAGGACATTCCGTGTGGAGCCTATGTACATACTTTTGAGTACAGTAGAGATGAGAAAGCGCCAAAATCTTTTTTGAACTTTGAAGGAGTAGACAGTTGCTTTTACGTATGGATCAATGGCTCTTACATAGGATACAGCCAGGTTTCGCATATGACCAGTGAGTTTGATGTTACCGATGTACTTCAGGATGGAACGAATACGGTGGCAGTGTTGGTAATGAAGTGGTGTGATGGTTCCTATTTGGAAGATCAGGACAAATTCCGTATGAGTGGTATTTTCCGGGATGTGTACATTTTGAAACGCCCAAAACAGGCAATCAGTGATTATCATATTAAAACAAGAATTGAGGATATGCTTGCGAAAGTAGAAATTGAAATGAAATTCTACTCTCCAACAAATGTAAAAATTTCGATTGAAGATAAAAATGGAGCAGTTGTAGCACTAGGAAGTATTGACGAAGAAGGAACAGCTGTATTAGAAATCGCAAGTCCGGAACTTTGGAATACAGAAAATCCATATCTATATAAACTGATTCTTGAAACAGAGAATGAAGTAATTGTAGATCACATTGCATTAAGAAAGATAGAGATTAAAGACCAGGTCATTTATCTAAATGGACAGAAGATTAAATTCCGTGGAGTCAATCGACATGATTCCGATCCGGTTACGGGATTTACAATCAGTCTGGAACAGATTACAACCGATCTTACGTTAATGAAGCAGCATAATTTTAATGCGATCCGTTCCAGCCACTATCCGAACGCACCATTTTTCTATGAAATGTGTGACAAGTATGGATTCATGGTGATAGATGAAGCAGATATTGAAGCTCATGGTCCATTTATGATTTACAGAAAAGAAGACACCGATTACAATCGGTTCAAGCGATGGAATGAGAAGATTGCAGATGATCCGGTATGGGAAGAGGCAATCGTTGATCGTGTAAAACTCATGGTGGAACGTGACAAAAACCGTTTCTGTATTGTTATGTGGTCAATGGGAAATGAGAGTGCTTATGGCTGCAACTTTGAAAAAGCACTGGAATGGACAAAGAATTTTGATCCAGACCGTATCACACAATATGAGAGTGCAAGATACCGTAATTATGATGAAACATATGATTACAGCAATCTGGATGTGTACAGCCGGATGTATCCGGCGCTTTCCGAAATTCAGGAATATCTGGATAAAGATGGAAGCAAACCCTTCCTTTTGGTAGAGTACTGTCACAGCATGGGAAATGGACCTGGAGATTTTGAAGATTATTTCCAAATGATTCAGAACAACGATAAAATGTGTGGTGGTTTTGTCTGGGAATGGTGTGACCATGCGATTGCTCATGGTACTGCCGAGAATGGAAAGACAATCTATGCTTATGGAGGAGATCATGGAGAAGAGATCCATGACGGCAATTTCTGTATGGATGGATTGGTATATCCGGACAGAACTGTACACACAGGACTGTTGGAATACAAGAATGTATACCGCCCTGTAAGAGTTGTTTCCTATGATAAAGAAAGTGGAGAGCTGGTGCTTCACAACTACATGGATTTTGATGACCTGAAAGATTATGTGAAAATCAGCTATGAACTGACACAGGATGGTCTTGTGATCAGCAAAGGCATACTTCCGGAGTTTTCTGTGGCACCACACGGGGAAGGAAAAACAAACCTGAAGATCAATGTTCCAGAGAATGGGAAATGTTATTTAAAACTTATTTACCATCTGAAAAAAGAATTGCCACTGTTGGATGAAGACCATATTCTTGGATTTGATGAAATTGAGGTAAGTAAAGAGGATACAAAATGTAAACTTGCAGAGAAATGGATACCAAAAACAGTAGTGGACTCTGAATTACAGGTAAATGAAAATGATACACAGATTCATATCAAGGGGCGTGAATTTGCTTATACCATAGACAAACGTACTGCACTCTTTACAGAGATGAAATTCGCAGGGCGGGAATACTTGAACCATCCGATGGAATTAAATATTTGGAGAGCTCCAACAGATAACGATATGTACATCAAGTCTGAATGGAAGAAAGCCCACTATGATAAGGCTTACACAAGAGCCTATACGACAGAGGTTGTGCAGGGAAAACATGGTGTGAAGATTACAAGCCATGCTTCCGTTGTGGCAGAGACAGTACAGAAGATTCTTGATGTGACGATTACATGGAAAATAGAAGCTGCTGGAAAGATTGATGCAGATATTGCAGTAACAAAAGACGATGAATTCCCGGATCTTCCGAGATTTGGTGTGAGGATGTTCCTGGATAAAAAACTTTCAGCTGTAAGATACTTTGGAATGGGACCACAGGAAAGTTATTGTGATAAACATCAGGCTGCGAGCCACGGTTTGTACCGGGCAGATGTAGGGGATTTACATGAGGACTATATCCGTCCACAGGAAAATGGAAGCCATTATGATTGTGAATATGTAGAGCTTAACAACAGCCGATATGGAATTGTGGCATCCGCAGAAAAGGCATTTTCATTCAATGCTTCTTATTATACACAGGAAGAACTTGAGAAGAAAACGCATAATTATGAATTAATAGAATCAGATAGTGTAGTATTCTGTGTTGACTACGCATTAAATGGCATTGGTTCTAATAGTTGTGGTCCAGTTGTATTGGAGCAGTACCGATTTGATGATGTATTATTCCGGTTCCAGTTTACACTGATACCGTATGTAAAGGGATAATAAAGTTTCATGTAACCCGTAAACAAGGAAAGAGAGTCTGATTGTAATGTAAAGTCCGGATATACAGAGCAATCAGACAAAAACAAAACAAAAGAAAAATTTAGAATTAGGCATCTTGAGATTCTAAGTGCAATGAATATGAGGAGCAAAAGAATTCTATGGAAGAAAAAAAGTATTTGAAATGGTATAACAAAATCGGATATGGTTCGGGTGATATCGCAGGTAATGTAGTCTATGCGTTCCTGACATCTTTTATGATGGTCTATCTGACGGACTCAGTAGGACTTGCTGCAGGTGTCGTAGGTACCCTGATTGCCGTATCAAAACTATTTGATGGTTTTACGGATATATTTTTTGGATCAATGATTGACAAAACACACAGTAAAATGGGAAAAGCGAAACCCTGGATGCTATACGGATATATTGGTTGTGCCATTACGCTGGTCGGCTGCTTTGCAGTACCGGTGAGTTTGGGAACAACGGCTAAATATGCATGGTTCTTTATTTCTTATACACTGTTAAATGGTGTGTTTTATACAGCAAACAATATTGCTTATTCAGCACTTACGTCACTGATTACAAAGAACAGCAAAGAGCGTGTACAGATGGGATCTTACCGTTTTATTTTTGCATTTTCAACAAGTCTTCTGATTCAGGCGATTACAGTTGGATTTGTAGATAAATGTGGTGGAGATGCTGCGGCATGGAGAACGGTTGCTATTATCTATGCAATCATTGGTCTGGTCGTAAATACGATTTCAGCACTTTCTGTTAAGGAACTTCCGGAGGAAGAACTTAATGAAGGAGAAGTAAAGAATGATAATGAAAAGTATGGAATGGTACAGGCATTCAAGCTTCTTGTTAAAAACAAATATTACATGATGATTTGTGGAACATATATTTTACAGCAGTTATATGGTGCCATGATTGGAGCTGGCATTTATTACATGACATGGGTACTGAAAAATAAGAATTTGTTTGGACAATTTGCATGGGCAGTAAATATTCCACTGATCATTGCCCTGATTTTCACACCGACATTAGTTGGTAAGTGGAAAGGTATGTATAAACTGAACTTAAGAGGTTATGTCTTAGCAGTCATCGGTAGAGCACTTGTTGTTGTTGCAGGATATATGGGCAGTGTTCCGCTGATGATGGCATTTACAGCTCTTGCAGCCTTAGGTCAGGGACCATGGCAGGGAGATATGAATGCAGTTATCGCATCCTGCTCTGAATACACTTATCTTACACAGGGAAAGAGAATTGATGGAACGATGTACTCTTGTACTTCTCTTGGTGTAAAAATCGGTGGAGGTATTGGAACCGCTGTTGTTGGATGGATGCTTGAGTTCAGTGGATATGTCGGAACAAATGCAACTCAGCCACAGTCTGCACTTGATATGATGCAGTTCATGTATCTTTGGCTTCCGTTAATCTTTGATGTATTGATTATGTTTGCACTTTCAAGAATGAATGTTGAAGATGCAAATAAAAAACTGAAAGCAGAAAAAGGAATTGCTGCAGATGAAGTAACAGATGCATCAGACATAAATTAGAATTGACAGGAGAAAGCGTTGTCTGGTTGTTGCTCGATGAGACAGTGCTTTTTTCTATATATAAAGTGATCGAACTGTATTTTGAAAATAAAAAAGGACCACTTCATTTTTGTGAAATGGCCTTAAGAAAATATTCAGTTTTCACAAAATAGTCCTTTTAGTATTTATACATGGTAAGGATGCTCAAAATATTCAGTGTAGAATACTAAAAGGTCATTCAGATATTTTTTTAGGTTGCTCATTTGCAATTCCTCCTTTCCTTATTTACAAGTTGATTATAAGATAGGTGTAAAAGGATTGCTTGCCAAATCGAAAGAAGATATAGACAAATGTTGCAAAGGGGAGTATTTCATGCAGTTAAAATATGTTGACACAAAAGAGGAGATCATAGCAATAAATAGGAAGTCAAAACATATTGAACCACATCTTCATAATGCACTGGAGATCGTTTGTGTAACAAGTGGATCATTAGAACTTGGTGTCGGACAGGAACTATACCATATGGAAAAAGGAGATATAGGCTTTGTATTTCCAGATGTTATTCATCACTATCAGGTACTGACACCCGGTGTAAATAAAGCGACTTATCTGATTGCATCGCCATTTACGATAGCCAAATTTGCAGATATCATGCAATCCATGGCTCCTGAATACCCAATCATCAAAGCGGAAAAGGTTGAACCGGAGGTATATAGGGTTATAAATGCAATTTTAGAGACAGAACAGTCGGATATTACTGTTGCACAGGCATATCTTCAAATTGTGTTGGCACGCTGCATAGGAAAATTAAATTTGGTAGAAAAGAGTAATGTGGGGAGCAACGATCTTATTTACCAGACAGTTTCCTATATATCAGCAAATTTTAAGAAGAAGTTTTCTCTGGAAGAGATGGCAAAAGATCTGGGGGTGAGCAAATATGTTTTATCCAGACTCTTTTCCAAAACATTCCATAGAAACTTTAATCAATATCTTAACGATGCAAGGCTGAACTATGCATGCCAGCGTTTGGAAAATACGAGTGATTCTATTACAAACATTTGTCTGGATAGTGGATTTGAAAGTCAGAGAACGTTTAACCGAGTATTTAAAGAAAGATATAAAATATCACCGAGTGATTATCGGAGTACTTGTGTGAAAGAGATGTTGTCATAAAAGGTTCTGTTGATTGAAATATTTACTTTGATTTTACAGCATTTCCAGACGAATATTCCACCTGCATTTCCACATGAAATCTCCAAGTGTGTTTCTAATAATATTACTTATCACTCAAAAGCAGTCTATGCTTATTGCGACAATTCTTTTGATTCTTGACAAGATGCCTGCTGTCGTATATGATACAGTTAGTTAGAAGAGACTAACTCAAAAGATCGTATAACACAGGAGGGATCGGCATGAGTCGTGAGACATGGGAGATTTTGCAGCAGATGGAGCCAAAAGATGTGGAATTGCAGCTTGCACTGCAGTGTGCGCCGTTAATTGCAGGCTTAAAGCCGTCGAATCTGTTTAATATTCCGTGTGAGGGAGTATGTCAGGTCCGGGAGCTGATCCGGGATACCGGAATATCCATGTATGTGCTTTTTTCAACCGGCAGAAAAGCGGCTGTGCTCTTATACCGCAGAGAAAGCCTGGAAAAATACATGGAACAGGAACCAGTTGTGGGGATGCTGCATAAACTGGGGTATCAGGATACTTCCTTGGAGGCGGTGCTTCCTGTTTTCCGGATGCGTTACCGCAGATACATGCAGGAGCGCAGGGATTTCCCTCATGAGATGGGACTGCTTTTAGGCTATCCGGTAGAGGATGTGAGAGGATTTATCGAGCATCAGGGAAGAGATTATCTCTGTACCGGGTACTGGAAGGTATATGAGAACCGGGAACAGAAACAGCAGTTATTCCAGCGGTTTGAGTATGCGAAAGAAAATCTGGTACTGCTGCTTTCCTACGGAGTGGGAATGGCGGATATTATGGACATCTTCGGCGGAACTGGACAAAAGACGCTGTACCGGGAATGTGCAGGTTAGAAGTGATGGGAGGACACTGAAGAAGATTCAGTGTCCGTTTTTATATCATGGAAAATTTTTTGCCGCACATTTTGCGCCGGAACCGGCGGGAGGCTTGACAAATGGAAAGTGACTGATAAAATAGGGTTAGCATAAGCTAACTGAAAAGGAGGCTTGCATATGAGCTGGAGTGTATTTTACGGAATATTGATTCCGTTTCTTGGAACATCGTTTGGCGCGGCGTGCGTGTTTTTTATGAAAAAGGAGATGGGAGACCGGCTGCAGCGTATGCTGACGGGATTTGCCGCAGGCGTGATGGTGGCGGCGTCGATCTGGAGTCTTTTGATTCCGGCGATGGAGCAGGTTGTTGATATGGGAAAGCTGGCGTTTGTGCCGGCAGTTGCAGGGTTCTGGCTTGGGATCCTGTTTCTTCTTCTGCTCGACCATATCATCCCGCATCTGCACCGCAACAGCCAGAGGGCGGAGGGACCGAAAAGCCAGCTGAAGCGCACGACGATGCTCGTGCTTGCCGTCACATTACATAATATCCCGGAAGGCATGGCGGTCGGCGTCGTGTTCGCGGGCATGCTTTCGGGCAGCACCGGGATTACCGCCGCCGGAGCGTTTTCACTGGCGATCGGAATTGCGATTCAAAACTTCCCGGAGGGTGCAATCATTTCAATGCCGTTAAAGAGCGAAGGACAGATGAGCCGCAAAAAGGCGTTTCTGTACGGAACGCTTTCGGGAGCGGTAGAGCCGGTCGGTGCGGCGCTGACCATCGCACTCGCCAGCGTGATCGATCCGTTTTTGCCGTATCTGTTGTCATTTGCGGCGGGCGCGATGCTCTATGTTGTCGTAGAAGAGCTGATTCCGGAAGCCTCGGAGGGCGAGCATTCGAATCTGGGAACGGTTGGATTTGCGGTCGGATTTGTACTGATGATGGTGCTGGATGTGGCGCTGGGATAAAAGGATGCCCCCGGCAGCAGAGGATTTTGGTTCTCTGTCGCCGGGGGCAATTGTTTCATGACAATAGAATGCACTGCAGCGGAATGGAAGAATGTCGCTTGCGCGACCCGCCGCAGGCGGAGAATCCTGCTTCGCAGGATTCTTTTTTACTTTATAGGAAAGACCGCCTACGGCGCTCTCTTAAATTAAAAGGGCCCGCACGGAGGCGGGCATAGCAAACAGACGATTGATGGCTTAGAAGATATAAAAACCTTCTTCACCAAAGCCGTCATCAAGTTCATCGTCATTTAAGAAATAATCCATATCCAGAAGTGCATCCTCGCTCATAATGCGAATGTCCTGGGATGTCATACCTTCCGGCGGATTATCCATGTATTTTTTGCGCAGTGCCTCGATATCTGGTTTCATGGCGATCATCCTCCTTTTAGAGGATTATAACATAAGAATTGAGAAAATCATGCAGAAGAACGCTTTCCACGAGATTTAGACATTACTTTCTCGTACATTTCTTCGAGGGAAACGCGCTGGTGGTTGAAGTATAGTTCTAAGAATTCCATCCTATGCTGGCAGTCAGGGCATACCAGGGGGTCATATCCAAAAGAAGACAAAATAGCAGTTCGCCACTGATTAAAGCTGCGGTAGATATGATGTTTGCTTTTGGAAATAGCACGATAGAGTTTGGAATCAATTTCTCGGTGACGTGCATAAATCCCACCATACCGAATCATTTTAAAATGTTTTTCAGGGATGTGGCGAATGAGACGCTGGATGAATTCCATAGCAGGAATCGTTTCTTCTATGTATTGTTCATCCTCATGCCGGTTGTAATGGAAAGTGACCATTTCACCATCGTATTTATCAATTCGGGATGTGGCAATGACAGGACGACCAAGATAACGCCCAATGTATTTTACAACAATTCTGGGATCGCAGAGGTTGGGTTTGGCATAAACATAAAAACCCTGTTGGTGTTCACGATAACATTTCGCCTTCACTTTTTTGAAGGAAGACCCGATTTTGGATTCCATTTCATTAAGCAGAGCCGTGCGAAAAGCATTGCGTAAAAAAGTGTAGTCAAAGTGTTTGACATTACGCCAAAAACCGTCATCGCTGTATCCGCCTTCAGATATGAGGCAGTGGATATGCGGATTCCATTTCAAATCTCTGCCAAATGTATGTAAAACCATAATAAAACCGGGCGTGAAGTTTTTGGATTTATTCATTTTGAAAAACATACGGGTGATAACACTGTTTACAGAGTGAAACAGACAATCGAGCAGAGAACGATCTTTGAGAAAGAATTCACGAAGATTTTCATCGATTGTGAAAACACAATGGCGATGTGTGACATTAACCAGCTTAAAGGACATACTGGTAGTGCGATCCATGGTATATTTGTTGCCGCAGGTAGGGCAGAAACGGCTATGACAGCGGAAAGGAACAAATTTAAGTTTCCCGCAGTGAGGACAGCCATACATGGCACCACCGAAAGATGGATCACCACAATGAATCATCTTATCGATATTTTCCATCTCAGTTTTTCTGGGATGAAGAATATATTCAATTTCTTCATAATAGTCAGTAAAAATCTGTTGTAAAACATTCATAAGACTATTATGCATGAAATAGTAACAAAAAGAAATCCCACCCCTCAAGATTGAGGGGCAGGGGAGTTGAATAGGCGAAGCCTATTTTTTATTTCATAGGAAAATGCGTCCTATGAAATAAAAACGCTCCGCTTAG
>ERZ772883.2662-NODE-2662-length-10788-cov-9.734743_pt1 | contig 10788 bp, 7 predicted proteins | sample MGYA00580575_ERZ772883 | MGnify/ENA primary metagenome ERZ772883 (study PRJEB29015, sample SAMEA2737666) | human gut metagenome | biome: human gut; feature: human-associated habitat; material: faeces | place: China | collected 2012 ...
TCATCAAGATCAAGGCGCTCGAATCGTTCGAAAAGGCCGCCGACGGTCAGGCGACGAAGATCATCGTCCCGAGCGAGATTCAGAGCCTCGCCGGTCTCGCCGCGAGCTTCAAGGGGCTGCTTGAAGAAGAGAAGAAGTAATTTCAAAAAAGAGGCAGAGCCTCTTTTTTGAGAAAGCCGCACTCCGCTTCGTGCCTTGCCGCCCTTGGCGGCTGCGACACGCGCGGAGCGAGAGGAGTAAATCGCCACGCGCCGGTCGCGGCGATTTACAACCTCAATTTTTTCCGCGTCTGCGGACGCGGAATTCTGCGAAGCATTTTGTCATAGTCAAAAAAGGAAGAGGTTCCCGATGGGAACCTCTTCCTTTTTTGATGTAAGGTGTTGCGAACTCAGCCCTCGGAATCCGTGCGGTTTCTCCAGGAGATCTCCTGCTCGAGCTCGTAGCGCAGCTTCTTGTTCTCCTCGACAAGCTCGTCGTAGTGCTCGCCCTGCACGTAATACTTGACGAACGTGAACGTTGCCTCGTCAAGCTCCTCTTCCGTGTAGGACGGGAGAAGCGAGCCGTTCTTGCGCTGAAGGCCGGAGATATTCACGACCACCAGGCGGCGGTGCTGCTCGGAGAGCTGGAAGAGCTGGAGCTTTGCGGGAATTTCAAGCCCTAAGTCATAGGTGCTGTTCACGCGCTCCATGATGTTGCGGTACTCGGGCTTGGCCGAGACGATGACGCCGTGCTGCATAAACAGTTTCTTGAGGTAGTCCACAGAAACGTCCTCGCGGGTGATCGTGCCCTTGCCGAGACCTGTGAGCATCGTGTTAGACAGATTCAGGCTGACGTAAACTTCTTCGCCGGTCTTGGGATAGCTCATAATTTGCCTCCATTAAAGTCTGCGCCGCAAGCGCGGCTGGGATTGATATGACATTTTTATGGTAGCATGGCGGAGCGGAAAATACAAGCGGCAGGTTGTATGAACTGTCGCTTACAAATTTGTCGGAATCGCCGCCGCGGCGGGATTTTCCTTGACAAGAGCGCGCGCCGCTGATACACTTTCCTTGTCTATTACGGGTGCGCACCTACCGGCAGTCAGGCGGAAGTCTGGCTGCCGTTTTGCATCCGGCATTTGAATAGGAGGGAATATTTATGGCTTACTTCTGGCCGCTCATTCTCGTTGTGGCGTCGAACAGCGTGTATCACATCTGCGCCAAATCGCTGCCCGAGAGCGTTGATCCGCTCGCGTCGCTCACGGTCACGTATCTGATCGGCTCAATCTTTTCGGGCATCCTGTATTTTGTGACGAACCGCGGCGGGGCGAACCTTCTGCACGAATACAGCCAGATGAACTGGGCGCCGTACCTGCTCGGTCTCGCGGTCGTCGGTTTGGAAGCTGGCAGCATGCACGCCTACAAGGCGGGCTGGCCGGTCAGCGCGTTTCAGGTGTCGTCTGCGGCGGCCATCGCGACGATTTTGGTGTTCATTGGGTATCTTGTCTACCACGAGGCCATCACGGTCAACAAGCTCGTGGGCCTTGCGCTGTGCCTTGTCGGGCTGTTTTTCCTCAACAAATGAGTTGTGCCGCGGCTTTTGCCGTGGTATGATGGGGAAAACTTGTTTTAAAGAAGGAATTTTGATCTATGAAAGCTGCACGCGACTATCCGATCCTGACCGTCACCGCCAAGGGCACGCGCTGGCTCGAGAGCGGCCACCCCTGGGTGTACGACTCCGACGTCGCCCGCGAGCCGGACGAGAGCGAGTGTGAAAACGGTGCGCTCGTCGACGTGGTGTCGGAAAAGGGCAAATATCTCGGCACGGGCTTTTTGAGCAGACTCAGTAAGCTCCGCGTGCGCATCGTCTCGCGCAACGCGAACGACCGCTTTGATGAAAATTTCTGGCGGCGGCGCGTACGCTACGCCTGGGACTACCGCAAGGCGGTCATGGACGGGCAGACCGGCTGCTGCCGCCTGATCTTCGGCGAGGCGGACGCCTTCCCCGGCCTGACGGTCGACCGGTTTGAAAATCTTCTCGTCACGCAGACGCTCTCGCTCGGCATGGAAAAGATCAAGGACATGCTCTTCCCCCTCATTGTCGAGGTGCTGGAGCAGGACGGCGAGACGATCGACGGCCTTTTTGAGCGCAACGATGTCGTGCTTCGCGAAAAGGAGGGTTTGACGCAGAACAAGGGTTGGTTTCCCCTCCCCGGCAAAAAAACGCCCGAGAGCCCCATCACTGAAATTTGCGAGAACGGCGTTTTCTACCGTGTGGATGTCGAAAACGGGCAGAAGACGGGCTTTTTCCTCGACCAGAAGTTCAATCGCCTCGCCGTCGCGCACCTCGCCCGCGGCAAGCGCGTGCTCGACTGCTTCACGCACACGGGCTCGTTCGCACTCAACGCCGCCAAAGGCGGCGCAGAGCACGTGACGGCGGTGGACGTGTCCGAGAGCGCCATCGAAATGGCGCGCGCGAACGCGGCGCGCAACGGCCTTGAGGACAAAATGGACTTTCTCGCCGCCGACGTCTTCGACCTGCTCCCGCAGCTCGAGGCCGCGCACGAAAAGCCCTATGACTTCATCATCCTCGATCCCCCGGCGTTCACAAAGTCTCGCCGCACGGCGAACAACGCCGAAAAGGGGTACAAGGAGATCAACCTGCGCGCGATGCGCCTGCTGCCGCGCGGCGGCTACCTTGCGACCGCGTCGTGCAGCCACTTCATGCCCGCCGAACGCTTTGAGCGGATGCTGCGCTCCGCCGCCGCGGACGCGGGCGTCGAGCTGCGGCAGATCGAAGCGCGCACGCAGAGCTGTGACCACCCCATCCTCTGGAACGTGCCGGAGACGGATTACCTCAAGTTCTACTTATTCCAAGTGGTATAAATTGATATAAAAAATCCCCGCTGTTTTTACAGCGGGGATTTTTTTGGTTGTTTATTTGTTTTCGTCAGTGTTTTCCGCGGAAGTATCCGGCGTTTCGGGCTCAGTCGAGGGCTTGTCTTCAGTCTGAGTATCTTCGCCCTTGTCCTCCGGCGGCATTTCGATCTTTTCGCTCGTCATCGAAATGTGCTTGGCGGGCGCTTCGATCACGCTCGGCTGCGAGGGGCGGAAGCCGTCCTCGCTCTTGCGCGTGGAAGCGTAGGCCTCTTCGACGGTCGAGGGATCGCGGCCTTCGAGGATAGCGACCATTTCACCGCCCGTGATGGTCTCCTTTTCAAGGAGGTAGGCGACGACCTTGTCCATATCCTCGCGGTTGTCGCGGATGACCTGTACGGCGTCCTTGTAGCACTCGTCGAGAATGCGCTTGACCTCGCGGTCCATGATGGCGGCGGTATCCTGCGCGCAGTCGAGGCCGTAGCCGCCGTCAAGGTACTGATTGCGCACCGACCCGAGCGCGACCATGCCGACCGCGTCGCTCATACCGTACATCGCGACCATGTTGCGCGCGATGCTCGTCGCCTCCTGAATATCCTGCGAGGCGCCGTTGGTCATCGTGTTCATCACGACCTCTTCGGCCGCGCGGCCGCCCATCGAGACGGCAATCTTCGCCATCAGCTCATCGCGCGTGCGCAGGTTCGTCTTGTCCTCTTCAGGCATGAGGAGCGTGTAGCCAAGGCTTCCCTCGGTGTGCGGGACGATCGTGATCTTCTGCACGGGCTCGGCGTTTTTCTGCTTGTAGGCGACCATCGCGTGGCCGACCTCGTGATAGGCGACGAGCTTCTTTTCAAACTCGGTGAGGACGCTGCCTTTCTTCTCGCTGCCCGCGATGACGAACTCGAACGCCGCGAGCATGTCCTCCTGCGTAACGAGCTTGCGTCCCTTGCGCACGGCGCGGAGCGCCGCCTCGTTGGCGAGGTTTGCAAGGTCCGCGCCCACGCAGCCCGCGGTCGCGAGCGCGACCTTCTTGAGATCCACGTCCTCGGCGAGCTTGATGCCGCGCGTGTGGACCTGCAGCGTTGCTAAGCGGCCGGCGAGGTTCGGGCGGTCGACGGTGATGCGGCGGTCGAAGCGGCCGGGGCGCAGCAGCGCCTTGTCGAGCACCTCCGGGCGGTTCGTCGCAGCAAGCACGATGACGCCCTTGCTCGGGTCAAAGCCGTCCATTTCGGCGAGCAGCTGGTTGAGCGTCTGCTCGCGCTCGTCGTTGCCGCCGCCGTAGCGCCCGCCGTCGCGGGATTTGCCGATGGTGTCGATCTCGTCGATGAAGATGATGCAGGGGGCGACCTTCGACGCCTCGGCGAAGAGGTCGCGCACGCGGCTCGCGCCGACGCCGACGAACATCTCGACAAAGTCAGAGCCGGAGATCGAGAAGAACGGCACCTTCGCTTCGCCCGCAACGGCCTTGGCCAGCAGCGTTTTACCGGTACCGGGAGAGCCGACGAGCAGCGCGCCCTTGGGGATCTTTGCGCCGATGGCGGTGTATTTTTCGGGGTTGTGCAGAAAGTCGATGATCTCGACGAGCGATTCCTTCGCCTCGTCCTGACCGGCGACGTCCGCAAACGTTACGCCGGTGGACTTTTCCATGTAGACCTTGGCGTTGGCCTTGCCGACATTGCCGATGCCGCCGATCCCGCCCATGCCGCCGGACTTTTTCGCGATGAAGTTCATCAGCAGCATGAACGCGCCGACCATCAGCACCGTGGGCAGAATATAGCTCACCATGAACGTGAGGATCGGCGAAACGGGCGGCTGATAGGGCTTGGTGTAGGTCACGCCGTGCTCATCGCACAGGGTGATCAGCTTTTCCGTCGCGTCGGGAATGATGGTGGTGAAGAGCGTATAGTTCTGATCATAGCTCTTGCCGTCGTCATCCGTGTAGGTAAAGCCGTCGACCGGCGTGATGGTGAAGACCGTGTCGCCGAATTCGATGGACTTGACCTTCCCCTCCTCCACGAGTTCGACAAGCTCGCTGTATGCGATCTCGCACGAAGACTCGGCGGTGCGGGCCTGATCGAGCATGACGGAGAGGTAGTTCACACCGATCGTCAGCAGCAGCGCCCATAGGACGATCGACCACATGCCCCCGCCGCGCCGGCGGTTCTTGTCGCCGCGATTGCGGTTGTTTCTGTTGTTTGGCTCCATGTTGTTCCTCCTGTCGGGAGACAGAAAAATGCGAAGATGCGCACTTTTTGAATTAGTGGTTTCAACTATACCATATATAAGAAAATCGCACAAGTTTTCTACGGTGAATTTTCGATGAACTTTTGTTTTGCGCCCTCTTTATCTTGCCCTTGTTCTGTGTTATAGTTGCAATGGAGTATTCTATAAAAATTTGTCACAAGGAGAAATTTCTTTTATGGATAAGGAACGCAAGGAAAAGACCGCGCGCGTGCAGGACGCGGAGGCCGACGGCATCATCGAGGGCCGCAACGCCGTGATCGAAGCGCTGCGCGCGGGCACGACCATCGACAAAATTTTCATCCAGAAGGGCGAGACCGATAAGACGCTCGGCCACATCGCCTCGACCGCCCGCGCCGCGGGCGTGGTCGTCGTGGACGCGGACAAGCGCAAGCTCGACTTCATGTCCCGCACGCACGCCCATCAGGGCGTCATCGCGCTCACGAGCGTGCGCGAATATGTCAGTGTTGAGGATATTTTGAATATCGCGCGCGAAAAAGGCGAAAACCCCTTGATCGTCGTCTGCGACGAGATCTCCGACCCGCATAACCTTGGCGCGATCATCCGCACGGCGGAGTGCGCGGGCGCGCATGGCGTCGTCATCCCCAAGCGCCGCAGCGCGGGCCTCACGAGCATTGTCGCCAAGACGAGCGCGGGTGCGGTGAGCTATGTGCCCGTCGCGCGCGTGCCGAACATCCCCGCGCTTTTGGAGCAGCTGCAAAAAGAGGGCGTCTGGGTCTTCGGCACGGCGGCCGAGGGAACGAGCGACCTCTACTCCGCGGACCTCAAGGGCCCCGCGGCCATCGTCATCGGCAGCGAGGGCGACGGCATGACGAGACTGGTGCGCGAAAAGTGCGACTTCCTCGTCAGCATCCCGATGAAGGGTAAAATTTCGTCGCTCAACGCCTCCGCGGCGGCGGCCATCCTCCTCTACGAGGCGGTGCGCCAGCGCCTGGGGCAGTGACGGTAAAGAAGGAACGATATGGACCCCAAAGACCTTGAATTTGAAGAAACGCTCGCCGACTCCGAGCTGCTGCTGAAAAACACGGCCCGCAGTATGGACGAGGACGCGGAATTCACGCTCGAGAGCATTCTGGCCGAGTACGGCAGCGGCACGCCCGCCGCGCCCGAACCGGAAGAAAAAGAACCCGAGCCGCCGGCGGAAAAGAAACCGCCGGCAAAGGTCGTCCCCCTGCCGAAAAAGGCGGAGACGGCGAAAAAAACGGTGGATGAAACGGCGGATGAGACCGCCTGCATCCCCGTCATCCCCTTCCCCGGCGCGAAAAAGGCCGAAGAGCCGGTGGAAGCCGAGCCGGAAGAAACTCCCGAAGAAGAGCCCGCGCAGGACGACGAGCCGAAGTCCATGAGCTTGCAGGACATCCTGGCCCAGACCGTGCAGGAGGCGCTCTCCGAGCGCGAGGACACGATCATCGAGGAGGAGCCGCCGCGCCGCGGTTTGTTCTCCCGCCGCAAGATGCGCGACACCGAGCAGCTCTACGACGACGCGGAGGAGGAAGAGGACGAGGAAGAAGCGTTCGAAGAGCCCGAACCCGAGCTCCCCGAGCCGCCGCTGACCGAAACGCTCTCCGACTACCGCGCCCAGCTTTCGGGCGCGACGAAGGCGCGCCGCGGAGCGGGCATTTTCACGCTTTTGCTGTGCGTCATGGCGGTGCTGGAGCATTTTTCCATTCTGCCGGAGGCGTACACCGCTGATCCGATGATCCGCGCGCTGCCGCTGCTGGCGGTCGAGGCCATCGTCTGCGCCATCGGCTGGCGCATTTTTGCGGGCGCGCTGCGCTCGCTCAAACAGGGAAAAGTCACATCGGGCTTTTTGACGATGCTTCTATGCCTTGTCACGCTGCTCGATACGGCGCTCTATGCTTTTCTTCCCGCGCGCGCGGCGCTGTCGCTGCCGCTGCCGGTGCTGGGGGCGATGTCGGTCTACTGCGCGCTGCTGGGCGAAAGTCTGCGCCTGCACGGCATGTATGACACGTTCCGCATCGCGGCCATCGGCAATGCGCCGTATATCGTCACCGTGACGGCAGGGGGCGCGGCCAAGCGCGTGGGCCTGCCGGGCGGATTTTCGAATTCCGCGCGCGCAAACGACCCCTATTCGCGCTGGCAGAGCGTGCTGCTGCCGGTCTTCCTCGCGGCGGCGGTCGTGTTCGGCGTGCTCTCGACGCTCGAGACGAAGCAGAACGCGCTGCTTGCGTGGAACCTCTCGGTGATGCTCGCGAGCGCGAACCTGCTCGCGTTTCCGATGGTGTGCGCGCTGCCGCTCAAGCGCATCGCCGCGCGGCTTGCCAAAAGCGGCAGCGCCGTGGCGGGCTTTTCCGGCGCGGACGCCATCCGCCGGAGCAACTGCGTCATCCTGACCGATGGCGACCTGTTCCCGCCCGGAACGGTCACGCTCGGCGGGCTCAAAGTGTTTGGCGAGGAGAGCGGCAAGGTCATCTCCTACGCCGCGACGATGGCCCACGCGTCCGAAAGCGGCCTGAGCCGCCTTTTTGACAATCTTCTCGCCAGCGACGGCGGCTTCCGCGAGCAGGTCGAGGACGTCGACTTTTACGAAGAGGGCGGCGTCGGCGGCCGCATCCACGGCGAAACGGTGCTCTTCGGCACGGCGGGCTTTATGAGAAAGCGCGGCGTGAACCTGCCGCGCAACTTAGGCCTCAAGACCGGCGTGTTCCTCTCGGTCGACGGCACGCTCATCGCGGTGTTCGCCGTGAAGTACATGCCCGCGGAAAATGTCGACTGGGCGCTCCACGCCCTGCACCACAGCCGCATCACCCCCGTGCTCGCCGTGCGCGACGGCAACATCACCCCCGCGCTCTTAAAGCGCAAGTTCGGCACCGACGCGCGCGCGGTCTACCCCAAGCTCTCGACGCGCCTGGCGCTCTCCGAGCGCGGCGGCGGGCGGCCGTATGCGCTGCTCATGCGCGAGGGCCTCATGCCGTATGCCGAGGTCGTGCTCGGCAGCAAGAGATTGTGCGCGTCCGCCAAGCGGTGCACGGTGCTTGCATTTTTAGCCGCCACAGCGTCAACGCTCCTTGCATTTTATTTAACTTTTGTCGGCGCATATAGCGTGCTCACGCCGTTTTCTCTGCTCATTTACGTACTTTTGTGGTCGCTCAGCGCGCTGGTCGACGCCCTGCTCAGCGATCGTTATTGACACTTCGAACGAAGAAAACGAAAATTTGCGGAAAAATATGGTTGTAATGGAGAGAAAAACATGATATCATTTCTGCATTGAGTATTATCCCATCTTATGGCGCGAGCCGATCTGGGATTTACGATTTTCGGAAGGAGACTGACCCATTATGAGTGCAAAAGACATCCGCAATATCGTGCTGCTTGGCCACAGCGGCAGCGGCAAGACCACCCTCGCTGAGAGCATGCTGTATCTCACCGGCGGCACGGACCGTCTGGGCAGAATTGCCGACGGCAACACCGTTTGTGACTACGATCCCGAAGAGATCCGCCGCCAGATCTCCATTTCTCTGGCCGTGGCTCCCGTGGAATATGACAGCTGCAAGATCAACGTGCTCGACGTGCCCGGCGGCTTCGACTTCGCCGGTGAGGTCGCGGAGGCCGTTCAGGCTGCCGACGCTGCCGTCATCGTCTGCTCGGCCAAGGCCGGCATGAGCGTCGGCGCGGAAAAGGCGTGGAAATATTGCGAGAAGAACTCTCTCCCCCGTCTGCTCTACATCTCCAAGACCGACGAGGAGAACTCCGACTACAACGCCGCGTTCAACACGCTGCGCGAGCGCTTCGGCAAGAACATCGCCCCCGTCGTCGCCCCCATCTGGGACGAGAGCAAGAAGGTCATCGGCATCATCGACGTGCTGCATAAGCGCGCATTCGAGTTCGGCCCCGGCGGCGGCCGCGTCGAGATCGAAGTGCCTGAGAACAAAAAGCCCGTGCTCGATGAGCTCTACGACGCGCTCAAGGAGTCCGTCGCCGAGACGAGCGAGGAATTTATGGAAAAGTTCTTCGCCGGTGAAGACTTCACCTATGCCGAGATGATCCATGGCCTGCGCCAGGGCGTTAAGGACCTGTCTCTCTTCCCTGTCGTGTGCGGCTCCGCCATTCAGGGCATGGGCACGCGCATCCTGATGGATACCATCGTCGAGCTTCTTCCCCAGCCGCAGGACGCCCGCGCCCTGATGGCCGAGAATGAGGACGGCGAGTCCTCCGAATTCGTCGTCGCGCCCGGCGCACTGCCGACCGCGTTCGTCTTCAAGACCATTTCCGACCAGTACGGCAAGTATTCCTACGTCAAGGTGCTCTCCGGCTCCATCAAGCCCGATATGCCCATGGTCAACGCCCGCACCGGCGAGACCGAGAAGCTCGGCCGCCTGTACATCCCCAAGGGCAAGAAGTATACCGAGGTCAAGGAGCTCACCTGCGGCGACATCGGCGCCATCGCCAAGATGGACAAGGTCAAGACCGGCGACACGCTCTGCGAGCCGCGCAAGGTCGTCAAGATCGAGCCCATCCCGTTCGATGAGCCCTGCTACAGCGTCGCCATCGCGCCCAAGACCCGCGGCCAGGAGGATAAGATGGCCCAGGGCCTCAACCGCCTGAACGAGGAGGACCCGTCCTTCCGCGTCGTCAACAACGCCGAAACGCACCAGATGGTCGTCTCCGGCGCGGGCGACATTCAGGTCGATGTGCTCGTGAGCAAGCTCAAGAGCCGCTTCGGTGTCGAGGTCGTGCTCGACACGCCGCGCGTGCCCTATCGCGAAAAGATCCGCAAGACGGTCTCCAAGCAGGGCCGCCATAAGAAGCAGACCGGCGGCAGCGGTCAGTTCGGCGACGTCTGGATCCGCTTCGAGCCCAACGAGGAGAGCGAAGAGATGGTCTTCGCCGAGGAAGTGTTCGGCGGCAGCGTGCCCAAGAACTTCTTCCCCGCGGTGGAAAAGGGCCTGCGCGAGGCCTGCGTCCACGGTCCGCTCGCGGGTTATCCCGTCGTGAACCTGAAGGCAGTCCTCTATGACGGCTCCTATCACCCGGTCGACTCGTCCGAGATCGCGTTCAAGACCGCGGCGAACCTCGCCTACAAGGCAGCCATGCCCGAGGCGTCCCCGGTCCTGCTCGAGCCGGTGTGCGAGCTCAAGGTCACGGTGCCCGACCAGTACATGGGCGATATCCTCGGCGATCTCAACAAGCGCCGCGGCCGCGTGATGGGCATGACCCCGACCGGCAACGGCGAGCAGGTCATCGAGGCCGAGTGCCCCGAGGCAGAGCTGATGAGCTACGCCATTGACCTGCGCTCCATGACCCAGTCCCGCGGCTCGTTCGTGATGCACTTCGTGCGCTACGAGCAGTGTTCCGCCGACGCACAGGCGAAGGCTGTCGCTGCTGCGAAGGCGATGCAGGAAGCGGAATAATTGCTTCTGCACAGCAGAAAATAGGTAAAAAGAGAGGGCTTCTCGAAAGAGAAGCCCTCTCTTTTTCCGCGCATGGCGCGGAGGGGGAGCAGCCCGAAGAGGCTGCGGCTTTTCCCCACACCGTGTGGGGCTGCGGATAAGGGGGATATTCTCTCACGTGAGAGAATATCCCCCTTGGACCCCCAAGAGAACGCAAGGGGCGCCGCCCCTTGACCCCGCCATTGCGGGTTTGCAGCTTGAAGGGCTGCACGCGCTGCGCAGTGTGGGTGCGGTGTACATGGCTTCGCCATGAATCTTCT
>ERZ772883.2664-NODE-2664-length-10783-cov-2.793065_pt1 | contig 10783 bp, 9 predicted proteins | sample MGYA00580575_ERZ772883 | MGnify/ENA primary metagenome ERZ772883 (study PRJEB29015, sample SAMEA2737666) | human gut metagenome | biome: human gut; feature: human-associated habitat; material: faeces | place: China | collected 2012 ...
GCTCCAGCGCCTCCTCCTGCACGTCAAAGGCGTAGACGCGCCCCGTTTCGCCGACCAGTTCGCATAAAAACTGCGTGTCCTTGCCGTTGCCCATCGTCGCGTCCACGGCAACGTCGCCCGGCCGCAGAATCTCCTCCATGTATCGCGCCGCCAGATGCCGCGCGTTTTTGAGGATGAATCGCTCGTCACTCACCGTCCGCCGCCTCCTCGCCCGTGTACAGGTGCCAATAGCCGACGACCCCGCCGCGAATGCCCACGTCCAGCCGCGCGGCCTCGCCGCTTTCCATCCGGCAGAGGTAGCGGATCGTCGCCTCGCCGTCGCTTTCCGCGCTCATTTCGGCAAACGGCGGCTCTCCGTAGGCCTCTCCGTCCATATAGAGCGCCCCGCCGGATGCATATACGTCCGCGTCGCATCGAAAAAGCCCCGCGGCTTCCCGCGCCGCCATGCCGACCCGCAGCCCACGCGGCCCCGGAATATCCCCCGTCGCCGTCACGCCGAGCACCACCTCCGCGCCCGTCGCCTCGTCCAGCCCCAGCCGAACCGCCGCGCCGTCATAGAGCAGGATGCGGCCGCCGCCCGCCGGAAGCGTCTGCACCTCGTTCGGTTCGCCGAGCGCCTGCACCAGCGCGTAAGCCTCCGCGCCGATCACCGTGCGCCCGTTCACCGTCAAATCGTCCGCGCCGAACATTGCCGCATCGCTGGTCGTCAAAACGGCCTCGCGCCGCTGCCTGCCCGCAATCTCCTGCGCCGTCGCCAGCCCCGCTTCGGCCTGCGCCCGCGTAGAGGCCGCCGCCTTGACGCGAATACCGCTGACGGTATCGCCGTCGATCACATAGGTCAGCGTGTATTCCGTCACCGGCTCGTAAAGATCATACGTCAGCCATTCCACACCGTATACGCCGCCATCGCCGAGGTACGCCCAGCACCAGCCTACGCCCGTCTCCTGCGTGCTCACCACGGCCAGATTCCCCTCCGCCTGCGGGATGCTCAGGCCGCCGAGCGCCTCGTTCAGCGTCATGCCCACGCGAACGCCGCGCGCATCCGTCACCTGCGCCGTGCTCACGTCGATTTCCTCAATCTGCGCCGCCGTCGGCGTGCCGCTTGTCGCCGCCTGCACCGTGCCAAATTCATATTCCAGCAAATATTCGCCCGGCCGCGCGGGGTCGAGCGTCTGCGCCGGGTCGTTGACCGGCGAAAATTGGAGAAGCGCCTGTGCGAACTGCGCCATCCAGCTTTTCGCCTGCTGCGCGTCGTATTCCTGCGCCAGCGCCGCGCCGGATAATGCCGTTAAAATCGCCGCCGTCAGCGCTGCGAACCTCTTTCCTGCTCTCATCGGGATGTGATTCCTCCGTTCTTATTCCGCGATTGACTTGCTTTTTTTCAAAAACATGGTATCATAGACCTTGTATCTCAAGGGTGCAATCGGTTGAATGTATTATACCAGAATTCGCGCCCGACCGAAAGGAGTTTTTTCCGTGTCTGATCTTCAGCAGGGCTGTTCGCCCAGCGAATGCGGCACCAAGCCCGCATGCGCCGGTTGCAGCCACAACCATAATCAGGCCGCCGAGACGGCCAAAAAGGAACCGCCGAAGGTGCGCAAAGTCATCGGCGTCGTCAGCGGCAAAGGCGGCGTTGGCAAATCTCTCGTCTCCGGCGAGCTGGCCGTCATGCTCAGCCGCATGGGCTACCGCGTCGGCGTGCTCGATGCGGATATCACCGGCCCCTCCATCCCGCGCATGTTCGGCATCCACGACAAGGCGCTCGGCGACGGCGAGCACATCTTCCCCGCCGAAACCGAAAAGGGCATCGAGGTGATGAGCATCAACCTGATGCTCGAAAACGACGATGCGCCGGTCATCTGGCGCGGCCCGGTCATCGCCGGGGCGGTCAAGCAGTTTTGGGAGGATGTCGCCTGGGGCGAGCTGGATGTGATGGTCATCGACATGCCGCCGGGAACGGGCGACGTGCCGCTGACGGTTTTCCAGAGCATCCCGCTGGACGGCGTGGTCGTCGTCTCCACCCCGCAGGATCTGGTCGGCATGATCGTCCGCAAGGCCGTCAACATGGCCAATATGATGAACATCCCCGTGCTCGGTCTGGTGGAGAACATGTCCTACGCGCTCTGCCCGGATTGCGGCAAGCGCATCGAGCTCTTCGGCAAATCCAAGATCGCGCAGGAGGCCGCCGCGCTGCATCTGCCGGTGCTGGCGCAGCTTCCGTTTGATCCGAAGGCCGCGCAGCTCTGCGACGAGGGCAGCATCGAGACCGTCGAAAACCCGCTGATGGCGGACGCGGCGCGCGCCGTCGCCGGTCAGGTGGGGCTGTAACTCCCTCAGTCAGCTTCGCTGACAGCATCCCGTTTATTCGCAAAAACGGGATGCTTTTTTCATGCATCCATGATATAATGAAAGCAATACCGTTGCAAAAGGCAACACAGAAGGAGAGAAACATACATATGAAAACGAAATTCGGTATCGTCGGCTGCGGCTTTCTGGGCGGCATTGTGGCCAACGCGTGGAAAAACGGCCTGCTGGCGGATTATGAGCTGGTGGGCGTAACCAGCCGTTCTCCGGAATCGGCGCAGAAGATGGCCGAAACCGTCGGCTGTCCGGCCTGCGCGGATGTGGACGCGCTGCTCGCGCTCGAGCCGGAATACATTGTGGAAACCGCGTCGGTGGAGGCCGTCCGCGCGATGGCCGTCCCGGTGCTCCAGCGCGGCGTGAATCTGGTCGTCATCTCCATCGGCGCGTTTGCCGATCTCGCGTTTTACGAGCAGGTCAAGCAGGCCGCGCGCGAAGGCGGCGCGAAGGTGCATCTCGCCAGCGGCGCCATCGGCGGCTTCGACGTGCTGCAAACCGTCAGCCTGATGGCGCAGGCGCAGCGCCTGCCGGAGACGGCGGGCATTGAAACCCACACGGGCGCGCGCGGCTTCCGCAATACGCCGGTCTGGGCGGATCACCTGCTGACCGATACGGAAAAGACCACCGTGTTCACCGGCAACGCCAAGGAGGCCATCGCCACCTTCCCCCGCCGCGTGAACGTCGCCGTCGCCACGTCGCTGGCGACCACCGGCCCGGAAATCACCGACGTGACGATGCACTCCGTGCCCAACTGGGTCGGCGACGACCACCGCATCACCGCGGAGATCGACGGCGTGAAAGCCGTTGTGGATATCTATTCGAGCACGAGCGCGATTGCGGGCTGGAGCGTCGTGGCGCTTCTGCGCAACCTCGCGTCCCCGGTCGTTTTCTATTGATAGGAGGGCAGTCGCATGTTTAAGAAACTGGTCGCCATCGAGCCGGTCAACCTGATTCCCTCTGCGGAGGAAGCGCTGCACCGTTACGCCCGCGAGGTCGTTCTGTTCGGCGACGTGCCGAAGGATGACGCGGAGATCATCCGCCGCATCGGCGACGCGGACGCGGTGCTGCTCAGCTATACCTCCCGCATCGGTCAGGCCGTTATCGACGCCTGCCCGGCCATCCGCTATATCGGCATGTGCTGCAGCCTCTATTCCGAGGCGAGCGCCAATGTGGATATCGCCTACGCCCGCCAGAAGAACATCCGCGTGCTGGGCATCCGCGATTACGGCGATCGCGGCGTGGTGGAATATGTGCTCCACGAGCTGATCGCCCTGCTGCACGGATACGGCATGCCGTCCCTGCGCGACGAGCCGATTGAAATCACCGGCCTGCGCGTGGGCGTCGTCGGCCTCGGCGTTTCCGGCCGGATGATTGCGGATGCGCTTTCCTTCATGGGCGCGGAGATTTCGTATTACAGCCGCTCCCGCAAGCCGGAGGCCGAGCAGGCGGGCATGACCTACAAGCCGCTTGACCAGCTTCTTTCCGAAAGCGAGGTCGTCTTCACCTGCCTGAACAAGAACGTGCTGCTGCTCGGCGCGCATGAGTTTGAGCAGCTCGGCGCGGGCAAGGCGCTCTTCAATACCTCCATCGGCCCCGGCTTTGACAGCAAGGCGCTGGAGAATTGGCTGAACCTGCCCAACACGCATTTCTTCTGCGATACCTATGCCGCGGCCGGCCCCGTGGCCGAGGGCTTCTTCGCCCGCGAGAACGTGCGCTGCCCCGGCTCTTCGGCCGGACGCACCAAGCAGGCGTTCGTGCTGCTGAGCGAAAAAGTGCTGGCCAACATCGAAACCGCGCTGGCCGAATAACCCCGAAACCCGCAAAATCCCTCGCCCATTTCGCATAGGCGGGGGATTTTCATTATAAAATTCAGTCTTCCAAATTCAAATTGCAAAACGAACCGAGATTTCCGTCCTTCCAGTGGCGGCGGCAGAGGCTGACATAGGCGGAATTGCCGCCCATCATAATCTGCTCGCCTTCGCGGACGATGTGCCCGTTCTGCACGCGCGCGTTGAACGTCGCCTTTCGGCCGCACCAGCAGACGGTCTTAATCTCCTCGATGGTGTCCGCCCAGCGCAGCAGCTCGCGGCTGCCTTCAAACAGCTCGCCGCGAAAATCCGTCCGCAGGCCGTAGCAGATCACGGGAATCTCGCGCTCATCGACGATATCCACCAACTGGCGCACCTGCGCGGCGTTCATAAAGTGACATTCATCGACGATGATGCAGTCAATGCCCGTCAGGTCAATGCCGCCCAGCTCCTCGACATAGCGGCATTGCGCCACCAGCCCGCAGCGGGAGCGCACAACGGTCGCTCCGTCCCGATTTTCGATCTTCGGCTTGAGCATGAGCACCCTCTGCCCGCGCTCCCTGTAGTTATACTGAACCATCACCGCGTTGGCCGTCTTGCTCGAGCCCATCGCGCCGTATCGGAAATAGAGCTTTGCCATCTGTCCGTTCCCCCTGTTTGTTCACATCCTCTCCATTATACCCTTCGCCCCCGTTTCTGGCAAGGGCTTTTATGGCCGGAAAACGCCTTTTTAGGTCATGGTTGGGTCATGCGAACCGCTTGGCTTCTGCCGCGGAGCGGACATATGCGGTCGGCTTACTCAAACCGCGCATCCATGTACGCGCGCACGATGTCCACACATTTCTGTTCGCTCATGTGCCCCGTGTTCAGGCAGAGATCGTACAGCGCGGCGTCCTGCCACTGGCGGCCGGTGAAATATTTGAAATAATCCGCGCGGCGCTTGTCGATCTTCTTGATCTTCTTCTCGGCCTCTTCCAGATTCAGCCCGTCGGTCTCCATCACGCGGCGAACGCAGTCCACCACCGGCGCGGTGACGAACACATTGAGCACGTTGTCCCGCCCGCGCAGGATGAAGTTCGCGCAGCGGCCGACGATCACGCAGTTGCGCGTAGCGGCCAGCTCGCGGATGATCTTCGCCTGATAGCGGAACAGATTTTCGTTGGAGATAAAGTCGTCGCTGTCCGGCGGAATGACCTCGCCCGTATAGACCTCGCGCGCGATTCTAAACAGCGGAATATGCTGTTTTTCATCCGCCTGCCTGAACAGTTCCTCGCTGATGCCGCTTTCGTCGGAGGCAATCCGAAGGATCTCGCGGTCATAATACTCATAACCAAGCTCCTTCGCGAGCAGTCTGCCCATTTTTCTGCCGCCGCTTCCGTAACTGCGGGCGATGGTGATGACGCGATTTTCCATACGATCCCCTCCTGACTGATTGGTGAAAATAAGAACTTGTTCCCGCCTTTATTATACCAAATTTTCGGATGAAATCAACAGATTTTCCATCATTTTACAGTCATTCTGACGTTTTCAATCCCGTGCCGCGTCATCAAAGCCGCGGAGGGATTCCTTCACAAACGGCGCAATCCCCGCCAGCGACGGCGCGACCAGCGCGCAGAGCGCGGCGATTTCCGCGCTCGGCTGATCCTGATCGGGCACCATCGCGACCGTCATACCCGCCGCGTGGGCGGATTGTACGCCGCTGGGCGAATCCTCCACGCCCAGCAGCACGCGGGGCGGCAGCTCGAGCTTCCGCGCCGCCAACAGATACACGTCCGGCGCGGGCTTGCCGTGCGCCACCATCTCCGCGCAGGCCACCGCGTCAAACGCCGCCTCCGCGCCGACCATGCGCAGGTATTTGCGGGCGCGCGCCTCGGGCGTGGCCGTCGCCAGCCCAATGCGCAGTCCCATCTGTTTCAGCTCCCGCAGCATCGGCAGCAGCCCCGCCTTGGCCTCCACGCCGTTCTCGTCGATATAGGCCTCCATGATTTGCCGCCGCAGCGCCCGAACCGCGTGATAATCGAAATCCTCGCAGACTTCGCGCCGCAGCAGCGGCTCCGCCCGTTCGGCGGCCATCGATCGCACCATCAGCGCGTGCCTATCCTCCATCGGATAGCCCATCTGCCGCGCCGCCTCCACCCAAAAGCGGCGATAGAGCTTTTCGGTATCCAGCAGCGTCCCGTCCAGATCAAAAACCACACCTTGAAGCATGCCGCCCCTCCTTCATTCGCTTGATTCGCTTGATTCGTTTTATCCGTTCACAACGTTGGTCGGCGCGCCCTTCACAAACGCCGCGACGTTGCCGACCACGATGTTCAGCAGGCGCTGGCGCGTTTGCAGCGGCGCCCACGCGACGTGCGGCGTGAGAATCGCGTTCTTCATGCCCAGCAGCGGGCTGCCGTGCGCAGGCGGCTCTTCGCCAAGCACATCGGCCATGTAACAGGCCACCTTGCCGCTTTCAAGCGCCGCCGCCATCGCGTTTTCATCGACCAGCGGCCCGCGCGCCGTGTTGATGACGCGAACGCCCCGCTTCATCGCCGCAATCGCCGCTTCGCCGATCATGCCGCGGTTTTCGCCCGTCAGCGGGCAGTGCAGCGAAATGATGTCCGCACGGCGGTAAAGCTCGTCGAGCGTCACGTATTCGACCTGCACCTGCGCGGCGTATTCCGCATCGGGATGCGGCACACAGACGAGCACCCGCATCCCGAAAGCCAGCGCGATTCGCGCGACGCTCTGGCCGATGTGCCCAAAGCCGATCAGGCCGATCGTCTTTCCGGCGATTTCCTCCATCGGCTCTGCAAAAAAGCAGAAATCCCGGCTCGCCTGCCACGCGCCGCCGCGCACCTGTTCGCTGTATGCGCCCACGCGGCTCAGGCTTTCCAGCAGCAGCGCGAAGGTGTGCTGTGCCACCGCCTGCGTGGAATACGCCGGGGCATTCGTCACGACGATGCCGCGCCGCTTCGCCTCCGCCACATCGACGACGTTGTAGCCCGTCGCTGTCACGCCGACGTATTCCATCCGCGGGCAGGCGTCCATCACCTCCGCCGTAATCAGCGCCTTGTTGGTCAAAACGATCTGCGCGTCGCCAATCCGCGCCGCCACGTCTTCCTGCGCCACACGGTCATAGACCGTCACCTCGCCAAACTCGCGCAGCGCGTCGAAATTCAGTTCCCCCGCGCAGAGGGTATAGCCGTCCAGAACGACAATTTTCTTTCTGTTTTCCATGATTTTCTCTCCTTGCCCGATGATTTTCCATTATACCCCTGCTCTGCCAACCTTTCAAGCCCGTCGGAAGATTGACTTTTTTCGCCTTCCCTGTTATACTGACACTATCATATTTTGCTGATTCCGCGAACGGAGGCATCCGAAATGAAGCGTATTGTCGTTTTTCTCGCCATGGCGTTGATGGCGTTTTCTGTCGCGCAGGCCGAATCCGAACAGGACTCGACTTTCGTGTTCGGCCCCGCCGATACCGAAACCGCCGCGCCGGAGCTTACCCCCTCGCCCACACCCGCGCCCACGCCGATTCCGGCCGATTCCGGCGACGCCGGGTTCGATTTCTCTCAGGTGGATAACCCGCTGGCCACGCCGGTGGCGGTCAACCCGATTGATATGCCGACCCCGACCCCCACGCCCGCGCCGAATTACGCCTATGAGACGTACAAAAACGATTCGATGGGCATTTCCTTCGATATCCCCTACACGTGGCTGCTCAACCCGGCCACCAATCAGGAGACGACCGTTCAGTTCGTCGAGCCGAAGAGCGAGCGCATGGAGGTGGACGGCTATCAAACCCGCCTGACCGTCGAAAAATTTTCCGCCGGTCTGTCGCAGACCGCTTCCGACGCGCGGACGCGGCTTGAATCCGTCATCACCGAGCTGAGCGGCATGTTCACCACCTTCAAGACCGGTGAAATCGCCTCCGCAAGCATCGGCGGCGCAAACGGCTATTACTGCTATTATTCGGCCACTTACAACGACGGCACGAAGGATTACAGCATGCGCGGCCGGCTGGTCGTCGTCGCGCACGACAAGGATCTGTTTCAGGTTCGCCTGACGGCCCCGAGCGCGTGGTATTCCTATTATAACCACGTCTACCGCCAGCTTCGTTCCTCGTTCAAGTTCCTGTAAGGCATAGCAAAAACGCTCCTTCCCAATCGCCGGAGGAGCGTTTTTTTATATCTGTTTTCCGCCGATTCATATTTCCGCTTTGAATCGCATATCGTTTTCTATAAAGAAAGCAAACAAAAAGCCGACCCGAAGGCCGGCCTGAATGGCTTACTTGCGACGCATGTACGCCGGAATCCCGTCCATAAAGGAGCGCGGCGTGCTGCGATCCTCATGCTGCTCCTGCGTGGGCGCCTGCTGGCTCTGCATCGGCATATCGGGCATCGCCGCGTAGGGCGACACGCGCTGACCGGCCGCGCCCTCGTTGACGAACGCGGGCACCTCCGGCTCACCCGGCATAGCGCCCTGCTGCGGGGCGGCGTAACCGGCCGTCACCGGCTGATAGCTCGGGTCATAGCGGGTATAGCCGCCTCTCGGCATCCCGCCCTGCATGGTCTGCGGCTGATAGCTCGGCGTGTAGCTCTGCGGCACGTAGGGCGCCTGAGAGGGCAGCGTGGCCGGGCGGTCAATGCTGCTCGCGCGCGGCGGGAACGGCACCTTTTCAAAGCCCGTGGCGATCACGGTGATGTGTACCTCGTCCTCCAGCGCGTCGTCGATGCTCGCGCCGAAGATGATGTTGGCCTCGCTGTCCGCCGCGGCGGTAATCATCTCCACCGCGTCGTTGATGTCCACGATGCTGCAATTCGAGTTGCAGGTCACGTTGATGAGCACCGCGCGCGCGCCGTCAATGCTGGTTTCGAGCATCGGGGAGGAAATGGCGTTCTGCGCCGCGTCGGCCATGGCCTTTTCGCCCTTGCCGATGCCAATGCCCAGATGCGCCATGCCGCCGGATTCCATCACGGCCTTGACGTCCGCGAAGTCCAGGTTGATGATACCCGTCTGGCTGATCAGGTCGGAAATGCCCTGAATGCCCTGACGGAGCACGTCGTCGGCAAAGTTGAACGCGCCCTTGAAGCTCGTGCCCTTCGGGCAGACCTGAAGCAGGCGCTCGTTCGGAATGACGACCAGCGTATCGACGCGCTGCTTCAATTCGTCAATGCCGGATTCAGCCTTGCGCATGCGCGTCTTGCCTTCGAAAGCGAACGGCTTGGTCACCACCGCGATGGTGAGAATCCCCATGTCGCGCGCGATTTCCGCAACCACTGGCGCCGCGCCCGTGCCCGTGCCGCCGCCCATACCGGCCGTCACGAACACCAAATCCGCGCCCTTGAGCGCGCTGGCGATCTCCTCGCGGCTCTCCTCGGCGGCCTTCTTGCCGATTTCCGGCGTTGCGCCCGCGCCGAGACCCTTGGTCAGCTTTTCGCCGATCTGGATCATCGTTGCCGCGCGGCTCGTGCGGAGCGCCTGCACGTCGGTGTTCACCGCGATGAAGTCCACGCCAACCACGCCGCAATCCACCATGCGATTGAGCGCGTTTCCGCCGCCGCCGCCGCATCCGACGACCTTGATGGAAGCTGCCGGGCGCTCGTCCATTTCAATTTCAAACACAGGAAATCCCCCTTTTGTTTCGCTTTCAATGTTAAGGGAACGACGGGCGCTGCCCCGTTCCCCGCCGGAAACCTAAGGCTCCGGCCTTCCCATTTCGTGATTCGCAGGCGATTCACGATGAAAAAAGCTGATGTTGCGTTTTATCTTTTCTTAAAGGCGCGCTTGATGCGGTCGAAAAGCCCTTCGTCCTGTTCCTCCTGCTCGATGGTGTTGTAAACCAGTTCGAGCAGGCCGCTGCCGCTGGCGTAAATCTGCGCCGGTTTGAGCTTGACGGTCTTGACCGCCGCCTCGCGGACATTGCGAGCCAGCTTGCCCGCCGCATAAACCCGCGCGCCGCCCATGGGCATCAGGCCGCCGCCGGTGAAATAGACGTTTGACCAGTTGCCCAGCCGAATCCCGCTCTTTTTCACCGCATCGTCGATCATCTCCAGCATTTCGTCCACGCGCGCGTCGATAATCATGCTCACCTGTTCGCCGGAGAAGCTCTCCATCTGGCCGTTTTCGCCCTGCACCTCGATCTGCGTGTTCTTCGGCGCGTTGAACGTGTAGCCCCGCTTGATCTTTTCGCACATGTCAAACGGCTTTTCCAGCCCGTAGGTCAAATCCAGCGTGATGTGCGCGCCGCCGACCGGCAGTACCTTCTGCCAGATCAACGCGTCGCCCTCGACCGCCATCACCTCGGTGGAGAGATAGCCCACGTCCACCAGAATCGCCGTGTGATCCCGCTCCTCGAACGGAATCATCTGCATGGCCTCGCCGACCGACGTGGAGAAGAAGCCGCGAACCTCAATCCCCAGCTCCCTGAGCCGCTCGGTCACGTCGTTGATGAAGAACTGATCCGCCAGCACAAAGCCGATCATGCCCTCCAGCATCGAGCCCTTCTGATCGACCGGTTCGAGCGTCTTCTGCCCGCCGTCCACCTTGAACCACGCCGGCGAGCGGTGGATGATGACGCCCGTCGGGCGATCCAGCATCTCGGTCGCCTGCAGATCGGAAGAGCG
>ERZ772883.2665-NODE-2665-length-10781-cov-44.422991_pt1 | contig 10781 bp, 10 predicted proteins | sample MGYA00580575_ERZ772883 | MGnify/ENA primary metagenome ERZ772883 (study PRJEB29015, sample SAMEA2737666) | human gut metagenome | biome: human gut; feature: human-associated habitat; material: faeces | place: China | collected 2012 ...
CATTTGCACCAATTTTGTTTAGTTTTCTATCTAATGCTTCATAACCTCTTAATATATGTTCAACATTGGTTACTGTCGTTTGTCCTTTTGCTACAAGTCCAGCTAAAACTAATGTTGCTCCTCCTCTTAGGTCTGTTGCTTCTACTGTTGTTCCTACTAGTTTTTTTGTTCCTTTTACTATTGCAACTTTTCCTTCTGTTGTAATTTTTGCCCCCATTCTTTTTAGTTCACTTGTATATTTATATCTATTTTCAAATATATTTTCTATTATCATTGAAGTACCTTTTGCCGTTGTTAACATTCCTGTAAAAATTGATTGCATATCTGTTGGAAATCCTGGATATGGCATTGTTTTTATATCTACTGCTTTTAACCTTTTTGGTGCTTCTAAAATTACAGAATTTTTTCCTACATTTATTTTACAACCACTTTCTTCTAATTTGCTAATTACTGGTCCTATATGTATTGGTTCAACTTTATTTAGTTCTATTTTCCCTCCTGTAATTGCAGTAGCACATAAAAGCGTTCCTGCTTCTATCCTGTCTGGCATAACGTTATAGCTTACATTTTTTAAAGTTTTAACACCATCTATTTTAATAACATTTGTTCCAGCACCTTTTATTTTTGCTCCCATTTTGTTTAAAAAGTTTTGTAAATCTACTATTTCTGGCTCCATTGCTGCATTTGTAATTATAGTTTCTCCTTCTGCTAATACAGATGCCATTATAATGTTTTCAGTTGCTCCTACTGATGGAAAGTCTAGTTGTATTTTACTACCTATAATTTGATTTGTTTTGCAGTTTATGTATCCAGCTTCTTCTTCTATTTCTATTCCTAATTTTTTTAATCCTTTTAGGTGCAAATCTATTGGCCTCGAACCAATATCACATCCCCCTGGATATGAGAATGTTGCTTTTTTAAATCTCCCGAGTATTGCTCCTGCTAATACAACAGATGACCTCATTTGTCTCATTAAATCATCTGGAATTTTGTGTTCTTCCATATTGCTCGAATCTATAACTATTTTACCATTTCTCTTATATATTTTGCAACCTAAAATCTCTAATATTTTCAAAGTTATTTGGGTATCATGTATGTTAGGTACGTTATATAATTTTGTAATTTTTCCACTTAATATACTAGCCGCTATTATTGGAAGCGAAGCATTTTTTGAACCTGAAACATCTAAAGTTCCTTCTAGCCTTCTTCCCCCTTCTATTATGTAGCTCATCATTTTATTCATCCTCTCCGTATAAATATTTTGCTATATTTTATGAAGAGTTCATAAAAATGGTTACAAATTACAATTTGTTTGACTTTTATTTCCTCATAATATAGAATAACTATAATATAATAATTTTGAAAGAAGGTATTTTATGGACTTAACTAACTCTATTCAAATTGCAAAAGCAGTTCGAAAGAATTCTTATTCTCCTTATTGTAAATATTATGTTGGATGTGCTTTAATGTGCAAATCTGGAAAAATTTATTCTGGATGCAATATTGAAAATTACGGAATACAATCAATATGTGCCGAAAGAGTAGCTTTTACAAAGGCTATTTCGGAAGGTGAAAGAGATTTTGAATATATTGTAGTTTGTGGTGGAAATACTCTTGATTCTTTAGATAACTGTTTACCTTGTGGGTATTGTAGACAATTTATGTGTGAATTTGTTAATAAAGATTTTAAAATTTATGCTCTTTCTGAGGGCGATAAAATTACTGAATATTCTATTTCTGATTTATTACCAAATAATTTTAGATTAACTACCACATCTTGACTTTTTTGCACATTTGTACGATAATGTTTATGTTCTTTCTAGCAAGATGGAACATATTTTATTTTAGGATGTGATTATTATGTCAAGATCAAAAGTTGATGTAGTTTTAGGAACTTTTTATGGTGATGAAGGTAAAGGAAAAATTATCGATTACCTAGGAAGTAATGCAGATATAGCTGTTAGATGTTCTGGTGGAAATAATGCTGGACATACTATTGAGGTTGATGGAATAAAATTTGCTTTTCATTTAATTCCTTCTGGAATTTTAAACAAAGGTACTATTGCTGTTATTGGTAATGGCGTTGTTGTTGATCCAAAGGTTTTAATTGAAGAAATGGAAAATTTAAAAGAGCATGGTTATTCTGCTAACAATTTACGTATTAGTGATAAAGCTCATATTATTCTTCCTTACCATGTTGAAATGGATAAGTTGCTAGAAGAAAATAGAGGAAGCAACAAAATCGGAACAACAGCAAGAGGTATTGGTCCTGCTTATTGTGATAAATATGAAAGATGTGGAATTCGTGCAGAAGATTTAATTTCTGATCGTTTCGAAGAACTTTTAACTATTAATATTAATAATAAAAATAAAATTTTCGAAATGTATGGGCATGAAACTGTAGATTTAGAAAAAACTCTTGCAGATTATAAAGAATATGCTAAAATTTTAAAACCATATATTACAGATACTGTTACTTTAATCCATAATGCATTAGATGAAGGTAAAAAGGTCATTTGTGAAGGTGCTCAAGCAACTTTACTTGATATTGATTTTGGAAGTTATCCATTTGTTACTTCTTCTAATCCTTCTATTGGTGGTGTTTGTACAGGTAGTGGTGTTGGAGCAAGAGACATTGGAGAGGTTTATGGAGTTCTTAAAGCTTATTCTTCAAGAGTAGGTGCTGGTCCTTATGTTACTGAGCAAAATAATGAAATTGGTGATACAATAAGAGAACTTGGGCATGAATATGGAACTACAACTAAAAGACCTAGAAGATGTGGATGGCTTGATTTAGTTGCATTAAAGTATGCTGTTAGATTAAATGGTATTACTGGACTTGCTGTAAATCATGTTGATACTATTGGTAAGTTAGATAATATAAAATTATGTGTTGCATATAATTGCAATGGAAAAGAAACAACTGATTTCTCAACAAATGTTGATTTCTTAAATAATTCTTATGCTGTATATGAAGATTTTGATGGAAACTTTGGTGATATTAGTAATTGTAAATCATTCGAAGAACTTCCAGATAATGCTAAAAAATATTTAAGAAGAATAGAAGAATTTACTGGTGTTCCTGTTAAGTTTATAGGAACTGGTGCAGGAAGAGAAGATATGATTGTAAGATAGTCAAAAACGGGACAAACCCAAACGAATAGGGACAGACCCATTTTGTTTAAATTAAAACAAAATGGGTCTGTCCCTATTCGTTTTTTGCACATTTTTTTATTGATTGAATATACTATATTGTTAATACATATATTTAATTAGGAGTGATTTTATTGAATAACAATAATAATTTTGATATTTCTCAAATGATGAATATGCTTTCTAAAATGGATAAAAAAGACCTTGAAGCTGGAATTGCAAAAGCTAACAAAATTCTTCAAACTAAAAGCAAAGAAGAAATTTTAAGAGATTTACAAAATAATTCTAAATAAGTCAGTTTAAAATAATAAGGTGGTTTGGTAATTTTGAATAGTGAAGATATGTCAGATGTTTTTGAAAAATTGAATAATATTGCTGGTCAAAATAATGTTTCACCTGATATGGTAAACAATTTATTTAACATGCTTAATAATTCCAATGTCTCAAATAATGCAAATTCTTCATCTGATTCTTCTAATTCAAATGATAGTCAAAGTAGTGAGAATAATACAAGTGGTATTGATATTGAAACTATTATGAGGATGAAAACCATTATGGATAAAATGAATGCAAAAGACGACCCTCGTGCTAACCTTTTGCAATGTTTAAAACCTTATTTAAAAGAGAGCCGTAAGTCCAAGGTCGACCAATATATTCAACTCATGAATATGAGTAAGATTATGGAGGTTTTTCCTTTTATGGGTGGTGATAAAAAGAAATGATAATAAATTTACATTTTGATGATATTCTTCTAGTTTCTTTACTTGCATTTCTTTATGAAGAGGGAGTACAAGATCAATTTTTGTTTATTGCGTTGATTTTATTATTGCTTTCATGATGAAAAAGAGAAAAAGTGGACTATCCCCTTTTTCCCTCTTTTTGTTATTCCATTATAATTTTATCATTTTCTATATATGCATATTTACATTCTTGTTCTGTTTCTACTTCTTCTCTTTCTATTTCTCTTACTATATTAGAGATTCTTATTTGTGGACAATCTATTTCTTGTGCTGCTATTATTGCTTTTTTGTTTCCTTTTGCTCCGGCATGTGCAAGTCCTCTCAAGTGTCCTAAAACTACTATATTTTCTCCTGCTATTACTTCTGCTCCACCATTTACATCTCCTAGTATCACTAAGCTTCCTTCGAATTCTATTTTTTGTCCAGACCTCATATTTCCTTTATAAAATTTTGTCTCTGAATTTTCTATTTCTTTTTCGAAAACTCTTTTTATTCCGTGCAATCCCAATACTTTTGGGCTATCAAAAGTTACTTCTACATCGATGTCTTTATTTATTATTTTTCTTATTTCTTCTATTTCTTTGTTTTTTAAAACTTTTCCTACTACACATATTGGCGTTTTTTCACTTTTGTATAATTTTTTTAATGCTGGTATTTTTTTGTTCAAACATTCTACTGTTTCTTTTTGTGTTGCTCCCTCACTTATTCTTATCATTATTTCGTCTTTTTTCATGCTTATTCCTACTGGATTTCTCATATTTATCGCTCCTTTATTAGTTTTGTTGTTCTGTGTATGGCAATGCTGTATTGTTTTCTGCTACGTTTTCTTTTAATTTAAATTGTGCTTCTATAATTTCTTTTGCTACTTCTGCTGCATAGTATCCATGCGAACCATTTTCTACTAATACAACTACTGCTATCTCTGGTGCTTCATATGGTGCAAATCCAACAAACCATGCATTTACATTATCTCCCGCTTCTGCTGATCCTGTTTTTCCTCCTACTTCTATTGGGAAATTCTTAAATACTGAGTATGCTGTTCCTCCGGTTTCTGTTGTAACTGATTTCATACCTTCTAATACTGCATTTAAATTATCTTGATTAATGTTTAAATCTTCTTGTTCTGTTTTCTTTATACCAAGTTTTTCTGCTACATATGAGTTTATTTCATCTCTTGGAACTGATTGTCCTTCTGCATTTATTATATCTTTTATTAATGTTACATCTATTCTTTTTCCCCCGTTTGTAAGCATTGCTATATACCTTGCTATTTGTAACGGAGTAAAATTATTTTCTGCTTGTCCTATTACTGCTGATAGTGAGTTTCCATAGTACCAAGTTTGCCCTAATTTTTCATATAATGTTTTTCCTGCTAAAGTTCCAGAGGTTTCCCCTGGTAATTCCACATTTGTCTTCTCGCCTAGTCCAAAGTATTTTGCATATTTTTCTAAGTTATCTATTCCCATTCTGGTTATTAGTTCATAGAAATAATAATTACAAGAATTTTTTATTGCTCCAGATACATTTAGTGGTCCATGTCCTCTTCCATAGCTAGTATAATACCAACATCTAGGCTTATATCCTTTTGGATATATTCCTGTATCATTAATTGTTTCTGTTCTTGTTACTGCACCTGTTTCTAATCCTGCTATTGCTGATGCCATTTTAAATATTGATCCTGGAGCATAAGCACTCATTGTTCTATTTATTAATGCACTTTTTCCTTCCTGTGTATATTCTGTCCATTTTTGATTGCTTATTCCATCTATAAATAGTTCCGGCTCGAAATCTGGATAACTTGCCATTGCTAATACTTCTCCAGTTTTTACGTCTAATGCAACTACTGCGCCATTGTTTACATTTCTTTGTTCTGCAAATCCACCTGTTCTTATTTTTTCTATATTATTTTTTAATGCTGATTCCGCTACGGATTGTAAATTTGCATCTATTGTTAATACTACATCGTCCCCTGCAACAGCTTCTTTTGTTATATATTCTGCCGATGTAACACCATCAATTGTCATATCTGTTTGTTTTTTTCCATTTTCCCCTTTTAGGTATTTTTCAAATAAAAATTCTATTCCGGTTTTTCCTATATAATCATTTATTGAATACCCTTCATGCTCATCTAGCTCTTCTTTGTTTATTGGTCCAATATATCCTAAAATATGTGATGCTAAATTACCTCTTAAGTATTTTCTTCTTGGAGTTGTAGATGTTGCTATTCCTGGGAACTTTGAACTTTGTTCTTCAAATATTGCTACACTTTCTTTTGATATGTTGTTAGATATAACATATGCACTCATACTGCTATATCCTTCTTTTTCTATGCCATATCTTAATCCTATTATTTTTCTTGCTTCCTTTATGTCTTCATTTTTTATCTCATATTTTTCTTTAAATTTATTTATTACTTGCTCTGATGTTAAGTTTTCTTCTAATTTATTTGATTTTAGCCAATTGTTTATTTCCTCTTGACTGTCCATAGTAAATGCTAATGTTTCTGCATCTATTGGAAATTTATCTTTATAACTATCATTATGTTGGTCTAACACTTTTGTAACTTCTAGCAACGTGTTATTTAATGTTTGCTTATCTATTTTACTTTTATATATTTCCAGGCTGTATTGTGTAATTGTTCCTGCTATTGTGTTTCCATTTCTATCTAATATGTTTCCTCTTGCTGCCTCTATTTTTGTTTCTCTTGTAAGTCTTGTGCTTGATTTTTCTCTGTACTCCTCACCATGAACTATTTGAAGATTAAAAAGCTGAATAATCAGTATTATTCCTATTATATAGACTAATACTGTAAGTATGTTGTATCTTAAATTCCTTTTGTCCATACAAGACCTCCTCTTTTCAGCTTAAAAATACTTAGTTAATATTTTATCTTCATTAAATACTTGTTCTAGTTTTTCTCCTAATTTTCGTATTAATGGATAAATTATTATTATTATCATTAGATTAAATATTATTTCTATTAAAACTATTTTTAAAAACGTAAGCACCTCTATTGAAGCTCCATTTATTATTTTATATATATATGCTATTATCTCACATATCAAAGTAGTGCCCATTGAAATTAGCATTATTGTTATTCTGCTATCTTTTGAAAAGTTTTTACTATATATTCCTCCGTAACAATCCTGCTATTCCCAGTTGTATTGCATAAATTCCTAAATTTTTTCCTATAAAAAAATCTAGCAATAATCCTAAAACTATTCCTGTTGTGGCTCCATATATTTTTCCAACAAACAGTCCTACCATTAATACTAAAATTATAAAAAGGTTTGGTTTTATACCTGCTATATTAAACCAACTGAAGAAATTTGATTGTAAAAAATATATTAAAATAAATATTAAAAATATAATTATTGTTGATAATATTTTTTTCATAGCAATCCTTCCATTTCAAAAAGTTGTAATACCATTGCTGAAATTGTTCCTATTGCATAAAGTGTTAAAACAATTTTTATATTTTGTTTTGGATGTTGATTTACTTTAAATAGCACTAAAAGTCCTACTCCCGCATTTACTAGTAATCCACCAATCATTACGGCTAAGCTTAGCACTCCTGATAAATATAATTGTGTTAATATTACTGATGATGCACAGTTTGGTATTAAGCCTATTAGTCCAGCTATCAATGCTCCTAATATTGGTTTGCTTGAAATCAATCCACCTAATGCATCTTCTCCTATTATTTTAATTATTATATTTAGTATTAGAGATATAATTAAAATAAATATAAGTACATTTACTGTATGTTTTATTGCTGATTTCCATATTCCCTCTTCGCAATGGCAATGCTCGTGTTCGCACAAATCTTCTATATTTTCTTCTTTTTCTTCTTTGTGATTTTTTCTTAATATTAGATCTATCAAAAATCCTGCTAAAATTCCTATTAGTATTTTTATTCCCAAAATTTTTAATATTAAAACTCCATTTACACCTTCTGATAATAGAATTGGTAACATTTCATCTGATGTTGATAGGTATACAGCAAACAGTGTTCCGTAATGTTATTACTCTTCCTGCATAAAGATTTGTTGCTGTTACAGAGAATCCACATTGTGGAAACGCACCTAAAATTCCTCCTATTAATGGTCCAAATTTACCAGATTTTTTTATTGCTTGTTTTGTTTTATTTGTAGTTTTGTGTTCTAACCATTCCATTATTAAATATGCTATTAATAAAAAAGGTAATAATTTTATTGCATCTAGCAAAGTATCTAATAAAATGTCTAATAATTTTTCCACTAAAAACTCCTCCTATTATACCTTGCAATATTACCACTTTTTGCCTATAAAGTCAAGGTACGCTTGACTATTGCTCGTTTTTAATGTATTATTATTTATATTGATTTTAGACAGGTGATATAGATATGTTATGTTCAAACTGCCATAAAAATATGGCTGTGATTTTTACAAAAAAAATAGATGGTGATAAGAGCTCTATGGAAGGGCTTTGTTATAATTGTGCAAAGGAAAAAGGAATTAATCCCTTAGAAGTCCTTGCAAAACAAGCAAATTTATCAGAAGATGAATTAAATGACATGTCAAAACAATTTGAGAATCTTTTTGGAGATATCGCTCAAAATATTGATATAGAGAATATAAATCCGGAAAACATGAGTGAAGATGGTGGAATTCCTTTAGGCTCTATCTTTTCTAATATGTTTGGGGACAATTCGTCTACTGGTAAAGAAACAGAAAGTGACTCTTCTGGTAAAAGAAAAGTAAAAACAGAAAAAAGACCTAAAGAAAAGAAAAAAAGCTTTTTAGATATTTATGGTACTAACTTAACTAATAAAGCTAGAAAAAATGAGTTAGATATTGTAATTGGCCGTGATAAAGAAATTGAAAGAGTTATTCAAATTTTAAATAGACGTTCTAAAAATAATCCATGTTTAATTGGTGAACCTGGTGTTGGTAAAACAGCTATTGCACAAGGTTTAGCAATTAAAATAGCAGAAAAAAAAGTTCCTGCAAAGCTTTTAAATAAAGAAGTTTATCTTTTAGATATGACTGCAGTAATTGCCGGTACTCAATTTAGAGGTCAATTTGAGGGAAGAATGAAAGCTTTAATAGATGAATGTAAACAGGCTGGAAATATTATTTTAGTTATTGATGAAATTCATAATATTATTGGTGCTGGTGACGCAGAGCATTCTATGAATGCTGCAAATATTTTAAAGCCTTCTCTTTCTAATGGGGAAATTCAATTAATAGGAACTACTACTTTAAAGGAATACAAAAAATACATAGAAAAAGATTCCGCTTTGGAAAGAAGATTTCAACCAGTGCTAGTAGAAGAACCTTCTATTGATGATACTATTGAAATTTTAAAGGGAATTAAAAAGTATTATGAAGATTTCCACAAGGTTCAAATCTCTAATGATGTTATAGAAAAAACTGTAAAAATGTCTGAAAAATATATTCATGATAGATTTTTACCAGATAAAGCTATAGATATTTTAGATGAAGCTTGCTCTAAAATAAATTTGGATAATAAAGAATTATATGAGCTTGAAATATTAAAATCTCAATTAGCAAAGATTCAAGAAGAAAAAGAAGAAGCTGTAGAGTCTGACTCGATTGAAGATTATCAAAAAGCTGCTGATTTAAAAACAGCAGAATGTAACATCTTAGCAAGGATTGATGAACTTAATAAAAAATTAGTTTTAACAAAACTTACAGTAAATGATGTTGCAGAAGTTATAGAACATGCTACAAAAATTCCTGTAAAAAAGATTACAGAAGCAGAAACAGAGAAGCTTCTTAACTTAGAATCTACTCTTCATAAGCACATTATTGGTCAAGATGCTGCTGTACAAGCTGTTTCTCGTGCTATTAGAAGAAACCGTGCTGGGCTTCAAAGCTCAAAAAGGCCACCTTCATTTATATTTGTTGGTCCTACTGGTGTTGGTAAAACAGAGCTTGCTAAATCCTTAGCTTATGAAATGTTTGGAAATGAAGATTCAATTATTAGAATAGATATGTCTGAATATATGGAAAGTCATTCTACTGCTAAGTTGATTGGCTCTCCTCCAGGTTATGTTGGATATGATGAAGCTGGTCAATTAACAGAAAAAGTTAGAAGAAAACCTTATTCTATAATTCTTTTAGATGAAATAGAAAAGGCTCATCCAGATGTATTTAATATTTTACTTCAAGTTTTAGATGATGGTAAACTTACAGATAGCCAAGGAAATACAGTTAGTTTTGAAAATACTATAATTATAATGACTTCTAATGCAGGTTCTAACTTAAATAATAATTCAATAGGTTTTGGTAAGCAAACTGTTGATAAAGGCAAAATAGAAAGTGCATTAAAAGATGTATTTAGACCCGAATTCTTAAACAGAGTTGATGAGATTGTTGTTTTCGATAGTCTAACAAAAGAACAACTTTTACAAATAGTAGATTTACTACTAAAATCAACAGCTAAAGCTTTGGAAAACAAAGATATAAAATTAGAAGTTTCTAATGAAGCTAAGAATTTTGTGTTGGAAAAAGGAACTGATTTAAAATATGGTGCTAGACCTTTAAGACGTGCCATCCAAAGATACATAGAGGACGAAATTTCTGACCTAATATTACGTCAAGAGGTTGAAGCTGGTCAAACAATTTTTGTAAATTTTGATGGAGAAAAATTAGTTTTTAATATACAATAAGCGGGGAGAATATTATGTTTAAACATTTGCCAAATATTTTAACCATTATCCGATTTTTGTTAATACCAGTAATTGTATTATTTGCTCTTAACAATAATTATATTGCAGCAATTGTAGTTCTTACTATTTCTGGTATAACAGATATTTTGGATGGTTATATTGCAAGACGTTTTAATTTAATATCTGATTTTGGTAAGCTTATGGATCCTTT
>ERZ772883.2671-NODE-2671-length-10747-cov-3.385054_pt1 | contig 10747 bp, 6 predicted proteins | sample MGYA00580575_ERZ772883 | MGnify/ENA primary metagenome ERZ772883 (study PRJEB29015, sample SAMEA2737666) | human gut metagenome | biome: human gut; feature: human-associated habitat; material: faeces | place: China | collected 2012 ...
AAAAATAAAAACAATATTCCTGTTGGTGCTGTTGTTATTGCAAAAAAATCAGCTAAAGCAGGTGAATACGGTCATATCGGCATTTATATCGGTGACGGTAAAGTTATGCACAATACTGAAAAAGGTTCAGATAAAAAAGCAAATGTATACACTGACACTATTGAAGATTTTTGCAATACATATGGAGCAGATGCTTGGGCTTGGATTGACAATAATGATTTGTCAGCTTCAAAGCTTATTGATACATCGACATCAGGTACAGGTAAACTCGGTTATCCAACTTCAAGCAGAACAATTTCAGCAGGATTTCCTAATTATTCGTCAGGAAGATACCACGGCGGTATAGATTTTCCTGTTCCACCGCGTACTCCTGTTAAAGCTGCTGAAGATGGAACTGTTGCAATTCGGAAAGACCTTAATTATAGCTATGGTCATTATCTATTGATTACTCATAGCGGTGGTTTAGCAACATTATATGCACATAATAGCAAAATCATTGTTAAGCAAGGCGATCATGTAAAAAAAGGTCAAATAATTGCATACAGTGGCTCAACAGGTAACTCTACCGGTCCGCATTGTCACTTTGAAGTAAGATTAAATGGTAATAGAGTTAATCCTCTCAATTATCTTGCAGACTAAAATTATTGAAGGGAGAAATGTTTATGGCGAGAAAAGATGATGAAAAAAAGTTAGTATATATGATTCCAAAAAATTTTGAGGAAAAATCCGTAACTACTAACGGATTAAATTACCGTAATATTGCCGAAGCTGTATTTTTGGTTGGCATTGTTGTTTCTATTTTGTGGAAAATAGATATTTCATTAAAAGCAAAGTTGATAACGGGTATTTTAGTTGGTGGTCCGTTAGGGGTTTTGGCACTAATAGGTATTAACAAATGTTCACTAAGCGAGTTTTTAATTAACATCGTAAAATTCAAGATGAAACCAAAAGTATATGTCAAAAAAAATATTTTTCAAAAAAAATGAATTATTACTATATAAACTATGAAAGACAAATATTGTCTTATTCTATTTGAAGGGAGGAAAAACAATGCGTAATGAAGAAGAAAAGCGTTCTGTTTCTGATGACGGTAAATCTATAATGGAACGATTTAAAGAAAATATAAAAAATCCTCGTGCAATTTTTGGTATTGTTGCGCTTGCACTAATGGTAGTTGTCAGTATTTTAACAACTATTTTTAATTAAAAACTTAAAGTGCAGATGATTTTATAGTTATCTGCACTTGATTTTTTTGAAAGGAGGTAATTTATATATGAATTCAAAAGAAAAACAAGCGTCATATATTGACGAACTTATCAATGTAAAGCGATGCTTTTCAGGTATTCTTGTAACTAACGACAACAGGTATTTGACTGCTGTTGAAGTGTTACCAATAAATTTTAAGTTTAAAACAGGTTCGGAAATGGAATCAATTATTAATAATTTTGAAAAATATCTCAAAATTGCGCCAGTAAAAATTCAGATAAAAACTATTTCAAAGAAAACCGATATAAGAAAGCTTATTGAAAATTCTGATGAAAAGTTTGAATCTTATAGAGTGCATACACCTGCAACGGAAGGCTTACATAATGATGAATTAAATTTGATCAATACTCTTGGTTCTCGGCAAGGCGTTGAGCGAAGATTTTATTTTATTCTCGAATATGTTCCAACCGATACATATAATGCTAAAAACGAAGAAGATATTTTATTTTATCTTAATTCTGCAAAATCTACAATAAGGCAGTATCTCTATGCTTGTGGTAACACCGTTATTACACACAAAGATGAAGATTTGTTTATGCTTGAATTATGTTATTCAGTGCTTAATAAAAGTAAAACCAAACGAACTTTATATAAAAATTGGAATGCATTAGTTGACAAAGCACAAGAGTATTATAACTATGACGAAGAAAAAATTGAACAAATGCAAATTCCTTATGCTAATTTAATAGCACCAGAAGAAATAAAAATGTTTAGTAATTATTGCATTATTGACGGCGAGTATTATACTTTTTTATTCATACCATCAGATTCATATCCACCGTATGTTGCACCTGCATGGCTTTCTGGTTTGATAAATTCCGGCGAAGGTATTGATGTTGACTTATTTATTAAAAAAGAAAACACAAATAAAATTCGCGGCAAAATTAGACAAAGGGCAAGACTTAACAAAGCTCGAATTAAACATATGGATCAAAGCGGTGCGAACTATGAGGAAGTATCAAATGCGCTGGGAGCAACAGATTATATCAAATCAAAATTAAGTTCCGGCGATTTACTTTTTGAAATTAACACAATGATAACAATATCCGGTGATAGTTTTGATGATATGTATTCGAAATATGCTGCTGTAAAAGAAATGATGGATGCCACAGATGTTCAACTTATGGAATGTAAATATATGGTTGAAAATGCACTTAAATCTTATCTTCCTATAAATCAACTTGATAAAAATTTATATTCTAAAACATACAGAAATATTACTTCTTCTGATTTAGCTGGCTTTTATCCTCCAACTTCATATGAGGTTTCGGATGATGACGGTGTAGTAATGGGTATTAACAAAGATAATAACTCTCTTGTAGTTCTTGACTTGTTTAACACAGATAAATATAAAAATGCTAATATGGCTATTATTGGTACTACCGGTGCAGGTAAAACATATACATTGGGTGTTACTCTTAAAAGAATGGCTATGCAAAGTATAAGAACCTTTTTAATTGCACCCCTAAAAGGTCATGAGTATTATCGTATTTGTAAGTCTGTTGGCGGTCAAGTTATTAAAATTTCTTCCGGTTCATCAAACTGTATTAACATTATGGAAATACGACCTGAAAATATGCAGGTGAAACTTGATTTAGGTCTTGTATCCGAAGATGAAGAAGAAATAATCCTAAGTAAAAAAGCAGACAGTTTACTTACATTTTTTAAATTGATTATTCCTGATATGAGCTATGAAGAAAAGGAGTTACTCGATAGTGCCATTCTTCGCACATACGAAAAATTCGGAATTACTAAGGATAATGATTCGTTAGTTGATCATTATGAAACTCGTCTTAATTGTTATGGCGAAGAATATCAACAAGCAGTTTATAAGCCTATGCCGATACTTGCTGATTTACACGAAATCTTATTAGAAGATGAAAAAACTGTTAGAATGGCTAACATAATCAACAGATTTGTTAACGGTACAGCTTCATCATTTAACGGTCAAACTAATGTTGATCTTGACAGTCCATTTACTGTGCTTGATATTTCTGCATTATCCAAAGAACTCATTCCGGTTGGCATGTTCCTTGCTCTTGATTATGTATGGGATAAAGCAAAACAAGACATAACGGAAAAGAAAGTTATTGCAGTTGACGAAACTTGGATGTTAATAAAAAATAGCGAACTTGCAGCTAACTTTGTTCTTGAAATCTTTAAGATTATTCGTGGTTACGGCGGTTCTGCAATAGCGGCATCACAGGACATTAAGGACTTCTTTGCTCTTAATGGTGGCGAATATGGTAAAGCTATAATTTCTAACTCTAAAACTAAAATTGTTCTTAATCTTGAACCCGAAGAAGCGGAAACAGTTCAAGATGTTTTAAATTTGTCAAATAAAGAAAGAAAAGATATTGAGTCATTTGAGAGGGGCAATATGCTCGTTTCATCAAATTCAAATACTTTTACTCTTTCTTTTGTGGCGAGTGATATAGAAGAAAAGTTGATTACTACTGACCCTAAAAAACTTAAGCTTTTAAAAGATGATAAACGATTCGTTGATGGAATTTATATGGGTGAAACTATACCTGCTTGATGAAAGGAAAAAATATGTTAAAAAACAAATTTATAAAATTAACTGCTATCTGTATGATGATAATTACAACACTATCAATATCAACTCCTGCAATGGCTGCAACAGAATATATGAATTCAACAGGCTCGGTTGTAGAAGATGTTACAAGTACGATAAAACATGGTGAAGATAAAAATCAAAAAGAACAATCAAAATATGCTCAGTATACAAGTGATAGTTCTTCTACCACTGATGTTTATGTATCGCAAGCTTCTACATTTTCTGTAACAGCACCAGTAGTTGCAATACTCAATGGTCAACCTGATGCTAACGGCAACTATACCGGTGATATTAAATATTCTGTAAAAGGAAATATTGCCGCTGACGAAATGATAAATGTTGAACCTGAAAGTTCTTTTCAGCTTATACAATCAGGAAAAGAAAATGTTGATTGCAGTGTAATTTCAAAAGATACTACAACTACAAAAACAGAATTCACATACGCAGATGGTCTTCGTGCTGAAAAAGAGTTAAGTCAAGAATACACTATAACTACAAAAGATATTACAGCTGGTTCTTGGCACGGTCAATATAATACAAATATTTCACTTGAAAACAATCTTAAATGGTATGATATTACAGATAAGATTGATTTAGCAAACGGTGAAAATGCTCGATGGAATATGTACGGTATACTGATGAAAGGTGATTCAAAAAACGAGTATAAAACAGTAAATATTCCTGTTCAAGAAGGGGAAAAATATAGAGTAACTGGTGTCGTTTATGGTAGTGATAGATTGTTAACGGCAAGATCTGAACTTGGATACGGTTCTCAATATACAATTGATAATCAAATGATTCCGGCAAACAATATCAATGGATCAGGAACTATTAAAGAGCAAGTGTTGACTATACCAGAAGGTGCAAAATGGTTATGTGTATCATCACCGAAGTTTGCTTTGTCACAGTTCAAACTTGAAAAACTTAGTAATGACTCTGTAAACATTACTCCTTATTCAAGTGAAAATTTCAAATGGCAGTTTGATAAACCATATTTAACATTTACTGTTGATGATACCAATGACAATATTGACGAGATTGCAAAAGTTTTTGCAAAACACAATATGCCTTGCAATTACGCAACACAGTATTCAAGAATTGACGGCACTGCAAATAACGGCGAAACAAAAAAAGATATATTATTGAAAGCCCAAGAATCCGGTAGTGAAATTTTGGCTCATCATTATCTTGTTCTTGATGATAAATCAACAGAAAATGATTATACCGAAATATACGAAAATACAAAAACACAACTTGAGAAAGCTGGTTTTAATGTAAATGGTATTATTGTTTCGGGAGGCTCAACATATTCGAAACAAAATTTTTCTAAATCAACAAAGCATGCTTACGCTGCAGGTTACTTATATTCGGATTTAACAGCGACAAATAATGTATATAATCATAGATATTATAACAACAGAATTTGGAATGACTCTGCCGATATTAGTTATTGGAAAACTCAAATTGATAATTTGGTGAATGACGGCTCTGGCTGGTTAAATATTGGCTCACATGTTGATGCTGATTGGTTGAGTGGTCATACAATGAATCCTGAAATGATTGATGAAATACTTACTTATTGTGAAGAAAAAGGCGTTGAGGTTACAACTTGGAATTCACTTTACAATAATTGTGGCGTAAACAAATAATTTCTATTTAATTCAGGAGGTTTTATATGAAAATAAAAAAAATAATCTCTATTATTTTAGCTAATATAATTATTTTTTCTTATGCAACAACAGCTTATGCGGCAACAGAATACAAAAATTCATCCGGTTCTGTTGCGGAGGATATAACGAACACCGATATAGTAGGTGTTGATGAAAATCAAAATGCTCAAACAAAGTATAATGAATTTAATGTTGATAACAGTGCTATAACAAGAGTATATGTTTCGCAAACATCAACATTTTCGGTAACAGCACCAGTAGTTGCAATACTCAATGGTCAACCTGATGACAGCGGTAATTATACAGGCAATGTCGAATATTCAGCAGTAGGAAATATAGCTTCAAACGAAAAAATTGTTGTAACTCCTGATGACACTTTTAATCTTTCGCAAAACGGAAAAGATGATATTAACTGTTCGATCACATTAAATGATGATAATAATTCAAAAACAGATTTTACATATGTTAACGGACTTCGAGAGGATAATTCACTAAAACATACTTATACACTTTCAACTAAAGATATTTCAGCAGGTTCATGGCACGGTCAATACAATACAAATATCTTTTTGGCAAGTAATGAACTATATTATTCTTCAATTGATAAAGCAGTAAATGATGCTAACAATTTGACAACTCAAAATGCTGATGTTTTAACTAAAAATTCAAAAAGCGCAGAAGCAAGTGTATTTGTTCAAGACAATGTTACATACATTACTTTAATGAATGATGTAACTAATGCTGATAATATTGTTCTTACAAACGATACAGTCCTTGACCTTAATTTTCATACCTTGTCTTTTGAATCAGGTAAATATCTTGAATTTAACAAAAATTTGACAGTATACGATGGTGTTATAAATATTGATGATTCACATTACGGAATACTTGGTGCAAAAGATAATACAGAAAACTCATTTGTACTAAATAATGTTACATTTAATCAAAATATAAGTGAAAATATAAGTTATAATTCTTTTTGTATTGATATAAGCACTTCAAATAGTAATTGTTCAAATTTAAAAATTTATCAAAAAGGAAAAGGTAATTCATCATATGGTGTATACGGATATACGAACAGAAATAAAGATGAAAAAGCACAAGGATTTTTAGAACATTTTATTTTTGAAAGCACAGTTGAAAATCCTTTGAAAATTCGTGGAACTCAAAATGGTGGAAATGATGAGATCAGTAATGCAAAAATAAAAATAAATCTACAAAATAATTCTTCTATATCAACCGGAATATATAGTGCTAATACTTCATCAAACCTAAAAATATTAGATAGTGATGTAGATATTTATTCGACAAGTGGGTATGTTAGTGGAATAGAATCACGCTCTATTAATACAACCATTAAAAATTGTAGTGTAAATAGTGACGATTTTACAAAAAAATCAGACAGAGATGGTAGTACCGGAGTAGCCATCATTCTGCAAAACAAACCTACAACATCAAGTAAAACAATAGTTGAAGATTGCACCATTTATGGAAAACAGTGGGGGTTGGAAACTCCGGCTTATAGCGAAGTTGTAATTAAAAACTGTGATGTGACTTCCACAAATCATACAGCATATATTTGCGGTAATGGTGATGTCTATAATTCAACATTTAAAATTGCTAACAGAGATAAATATCTAAATGGCACTCTCGACACCCCATATGGATTCTATGCCGGAAGTCCATACGATAAAGTTAAAACACATATTGTTAATATCTATAATTGCGAAATTGGCAATCCGATTGACACATCAGGAAAAAACATTCCTGAAAATGGTGTAACGGCTAAAAATAATGGCTATTATCCACCAAAGGAAATAAATATTTATGATTCAGTAGTATATCAAGGTCGTCAAGCAGTATTTAATTTTAACGCTTCTTCGCCATATATAAAGAATTTTGCAAAATTTAATTTATATGGAAATACAAAACTAATGACAAATTCGAAAACAGAATTATCAAAAAATCAAGTTGCGTTTGATATTGAATGGTTTAAAAATCCAGATATTACTTACAATTTAAAAGGTGATTGGGAAGCAGCCAAGGATGATTATATTTATTATGGAATAATGAGTAGTCCGAATAAACTTATTAACGCAAATATGTATTGTAAAGAAAATGCTCCTAAATCTGAAGCTTATGAAGATTATGCAAATGTGTACGATTACAGATGATTGTAATAATAAAAAACCAGTTACATTTTGTAATTGGTTTTTTATTATTTTTTATGTAGTTTTTAATTTTTTTACTATATAATCTTGTAAACAAAGAAGGAAGTGAAAAAATGAAAAGAAATAAATTTTGGAAATTGATAGCTTTTTGTATGATGATAATTACAACATTATCAATATCGACTCCTGCAATGGCAGCAAGTAAATATATGAATTCATCTGGTTCGGTTATTGAAGATATAGTTAACAGCGTAAAAACAGGAAAAGATAAAAATCAAAACGAAGAAACAAAATATAAAAGTTATTCAAGTGATAGTTCGACAACAACAAGCGTATATGTTTCGCAAGCTTCTACCTTTTCTGTTATAGCACCTGTAATTGTCACAATGAATGGAGAAGCAGACAAAAATGGAAATTATACAGGTACAATTAAATACAGTGTTACCGGAAATATCGCCGGCAATGAAGTAGTTACAGTAGAACCGGATTCATCCTTTGAATTAAAACAACCTGAAAAAGAAAATATTTTATGTAATATTGTATCAAATGATGGAAACACAGCAAAAACTAAATTTACTTACGGTGAAGGATTAAAAATAGGTAATACAGTATCACAAGAATACACTTTAACTACAAAAGATGTAACGGCAGGTTCTTGGGTTGGATATTTTTCAACAAATATTTCTATTTCTGATTCGGAAAAATTTTATTCTTCAGTTAAAAAAGCCGTTGATGATGCTAATAATTTAACAACCGAGAATGCTGACATTTCTGTAAGTAATGTGAATAACGCAGCAGCAAGTCTTTTCGTGTCGAATAACAATGCCTATATAACTTTATTAAATGATGCAAGTGATGTTGAAGCACTAACATTAAACAATAATACGGTTTTGGATTTACAAAATAATTCATTATCTTTTAAAACAGGCAAAAATCTTGTTTTTAATAAAGATTTTACAATTCTAAACGGAAATGTTATTTCGACTGATACAAATAAAACAATTCAAGGCTCAACAAGCAATACTAATGGTGAATTTTATTTGAATGACATTAAACTTACACAAAATGTTACTTCATCAATCAGTTTTACTGCAATAGGCGTTGATATAAGCACTCTAAATTCAACATTTAGAAATTTTAGTATAATTCAACAGGGGAGCGGCAATAACTCATACAATACATTAGGAATTGCAACACGAAATAAAAGTACGGATTCAAACACACTAATTGATAATTTTAACTTTGATTCAACAGTAACTGGCGGAAATTATCAGACTGCTGTTCAGCCATTTGGAAATACTGTAATAAGTAATTTTAACATTATTATAAATACTGTTAATGCAGGTACAAGGGCATTTAATGCTCCACAATCAGCTGTTAATTTCACTGCTAAAAGTGGAAATATTGATTTGAAAACAAATCGTGAAATAAGCGATAATGGAACATTTGCAGTAAATATATGTGCTTCTGTGGCAAGTAATATAAAAGATGTAAACATAAATTTAAAAGGAAACACTTCTGAAATAAGAGGTATACAGATTCCATCTAATTCTTACAATAATAAGTTAGAAAATGTAACAATAGATCTCGAATCAAATTCAAATAATATATTCGGAATTGCAACTTTTGGTAATGATTTAACAATGATTGATTCAAATATTCAAGTAAACTCGAAAAATGCTCAAAATGGTAACGCAATTTGCGGAATTACCGGAAATAATAAATATACAAATGAATATTTAAAAGTAATCAATTCAAAAATTTCTGTTAATTCTGAAGGAAATAATCAACCTATTGTTAACGGAATAGAACTTTGGAAATATGATTTAGATGTCAATGGAAGTGAAATCACAACGAATTCTATCAACTCAAATCAGGATTACGGAATTCAAACTACTAATGAAAATATAAATATTGTAAATACTAATGTTACTTGCAATACGAAGAATGTAACCACCGGGGCTGCAGTTAAAGTTGAAAATGATTCAAATGTTTCAAATAAAAAAACCTATATAACAAAATCTGATATATATGGAACACATAATGGCGTTATTACATCGGAAAAAAATAAAACAGAAATTAAAAATTCAAATATTACTTCTGCAACTGAACCAATCACAATTAAAGAAAATACTGATGTTTATGATTCAAAAATTAAAACTATCAATAGAGATAAGTATAGTGCCAAAGAAATAGGTCCTTCATTTTTTTCAGTAAAAATCATAAGAAGTGATAATAATGATTCGGCTCGTAATACAATAAATTTCTATAATTGTGAAATAGGAAATCCTATGGATGATGTTTCAAATTATTCATATTACACTTTTCTTACCTATAATGATAGTTGTGCATCATGTCCTTTTGATGTTAACATTTATGATTCAATAACATATAAAGGTAAAACAAATTATATTTATTTAGGTACACCTATTTCATCTTTTGTTAAAAAGGGAACAAAAAAATCGACAACATATAATCTATATGGTTCAACAAAAATAATGAAAGATAATCAAACTGAAATATCGAAAGAACAGATTGCATCGGATATTGAATACTTTAATGATCAAAATAACTGGACTTATCCAATAAGAGGTAATGCAAGTGATTCTACACCAGATGATGAAAAGTATTATGCATCATTATGGACTCCTAATAGAATTATTGAAGCGCATTATTATTGTGCAGACGGCACACCAAAGTCATATGCATACGAAGATACATGTGGATTACATGATAAACGATGAAACAAAAGAGAGAAATCGTTATTGATTTCTCTCTTTTGTTATGTACTTTTTTGTTTTTTTTACTATATAAACATGAATAGCAAAGGAGGATTTTTATGAGTACAAAATCAATAAAAATAGTGACAGTTTTAATTTCGATAGCACTAATTACCTGTGTAGCGTTTTTGTTAATATTTAAAATAAATGTTAATAATTCGTATAAACAAACTAATCAAGTTATGCAGAGTGTATTGGTGAAAAATTCAAAAGATGAAAATGATGTCGATTGGGAAAAATTGAAAGCGAAAAATAAAGATGTTATTGGCTGGCTGTCGATAA
>ERZ772883.2675-NODE-2675-length-10743-cov-4.151665_pt1 | contig 10743 bp, 13 predicted proteins | sample MGYA00580575_ERZ772883 | MGnify/ENA primary metagenome ERZ772883 (study PRJEB29015, sample SAMEA2737666) | human gut metagenome | biome: human gut; feature: human-associated habitat; material: faeces | place: China | collected 2012 ...
AAAGTCGTGATCATCAGGGTCAAGAAGCTCACCCTTGTAAACTCCGCCCTTTCTCAGAAAAGAACCTTTCAGTTTTTCATCAACAAGCCCGAAAAAGCGTTCATTTATACCGCTTTCGTCGCTTGCAAGCTTTATAAGCTCCTTATCATAATATTTTATACCCATATCCTCTGACAGCATTTTTCCTACAGTTCTTCCGCCACTGCCGATGCCCCTTGCAATGGTTATGATCCTTGCCATAAAGCTCAACTCCTATTCACCTAAATATGCTTTCTTGACCGACTCATCATTGATAAGATCAGACGCCTTGCCTGACAGAACTATCTTGCCCGTTTCAAGAACATAAGCTCTGTCTGAGATAGCAAGGGCTTTCTTTGCGTTCTGCTCAACAAGCAATACAGTTGTTCCGCTCTTTCTGATATCCTCAATTATCTTAAATATGGTTGACACAAGGATAGGAGACAGACCCATTGACGGCTCGTCCATTACAACTATCTTAGGTCTTGACATAAGCGCCCTGCCCATTGCCAGCATCTGCTGCTCACCGCCTGAAAGAGTACCTGCTATCTGATTTTTTCTTTCTGCCAGTCTAGGGAAACGCTCGTATATATCCTGAATATCCTTCGGTATATTCTCCTTGTCTTTTCTTGTAAATGCTCCAAGCTTAAGGTTATCAAGCACTGTGAGGTTTTGGAATATTCTTCTTCCCTCAGGAACGTGTGCTATACCCATTTCCACGATCTTGTGTGCAGGAGTTTTTGTAAGCTCCACGCCGTTGAATTTGATAGAACCCGATTTTGCAGAGATAAGACCTGTAAGGGTGTGCAGAGTGGTGGTCTTTCCTGCTCCGTTTGCACCGATAAGGGAAATGACCTCGCCCTCGTTTACCTCAAAGGAGATACCTTTCAAAGCGGCTATCATGCCATAATTGACGTGCAGATCATTGATTTCCAACATTGCCATTTTACTTACCCCCTTATTCGCCCAGATATGCGGTGATAACTTCAGGATTTTTAAGCACTTCCGCTGTCTTACCCTCACAAAGGAGCTGACCGAAGTTCAGCACAGACAGCTTTTCGCAGATACCTGAAACAAGGCTCATATCATGCTCGATAAGCAGCACCGTCATATCAAAATTATCTCTTACAAAGCGGATAGTATCCATAAGCTCCGCTGTTTCGTTTGGATTCATGCCAGCAGCAGGCTCGTCAAGAAGCAGCAACTTCGGCTGTGTTGCAAGGGCTCTTGCGATCTCAAGCTTTCTCTGATCGCCATACGGAAGTCCAGAGGCAAGCAGACTCGCCTTATCGTCAAGCTCGAAAACCTTCAGAAGTTCCAGCGCCTTTGCGTCCATTGCCTTTTCAAGCTTGAAATATCTTGGAAGTCTGAAAACGCCTGTAAAGGTGCTGTATTTATAATGATTGTGAAGTGCGACCTTGACGTTGTCAAGCACCGTCATATCCTTAAAAAGTCTGATGTTCTGGAATGTACGGGCAATGCCTGCACGGTTTATTTCGATAGTGTTTTTGCCGGTAATGTTCTTTCCGTCAAGAACGATTGTGCCGTCTGTTGGCTTATAAACGCCTGTGAGCATATTGAAGATAGTGGTCTTTCCTGCTCCGTTCGGCCCAATAAGACCATAGAGCTGACCTTTCTCTATTGTTATGCTGAACTCGTCAACTGCACGAAGTCCGCCGAATGAGATGCCGAGATTTTTTACTTCAAGAAGTGCCATATCACTCAGCCTCCTTTACTTTTTCACGCTTGAACAAAGCCTTGAACTTAGCAGTATTTGCACTGATAAAAGTTTTTGTTTTTTCATTTGAAGTTATTATCATCATTACGATAAGGACGATAGAATAGATAAGCATTCTGTAGCTGTTTATGCTTCTTAGCATTTCTGGAAGCAGAACAAGCACGATAGCTGCGATAACACTTCCTCTGATACTGCCTATACCGCCCAGAACAACGAATACCAAGATAAGGATAGACAGGTTATAGTCGAACTTAGAAGCCTGGAGCGTATAGAAGTTATGAGAATAAAGCGCACCTGCACAGCCTGCAAGGAATGCAGTCAATGCAAAAGTAACAAGCTTATACTTTGTGATGTTAAGACCTACGGACTCGGCTGCGATAACATTATCTCTGATAGCCATTACTGCTCTTCCCGTTCTTGAATATACAAAGTTATAGGCAATGATAAGAGTGATAAGCAACATAACAGCGCCGATAATGAATGTAGAATCGTTAGGCGTGCCGCTGATACCCTGAGGGCCGTTCAGTATAAGCTTTCCGTCAGGCTCAAGGTTAAGGTTTGACAAACTTTTGAGAGAAACGTGAACACCCTTAGAATCATAACCAAGGTAAAGTGCTGCGAAAACGTTCTTTATGATCTCACCGAACGCAAGTGTAACGATAGCGAGATAGTCACCTTTAAGTCTGAGAACAGGTATTCCTATAAGTATGCCGAACACTGCGGCAATTATTCCGCCTATAAGTATAGCCAAAGGAAATCTGATCCACACATTTTCAATAGTTTCAGAAGTAACGATAGAGAATATCGCACTTGTATATGCGCCAACGCACATAAAGCCTGCCTGACCCAAGCTAAGCTCGCCAAGTATACCAACTGTCAGGTTAAGGGATACTGCAAGTATAGAGTATACACACAGAGGAACAAGAAGTCCTGTGAGCATACTTGAGATATATCCGCCGCTGCTGAGTATCTGCATTACCACAAAGGCAACTATCACCATTGCGTATGTGATAAAGCTTTTTCTGGTCTGCGGCTTAAAAAACTTTGTTTTTGCGCTAGCCCCTTCTTTTTTCACAAAAAACCAATCCTTTCAGATAAAACAGAACTGCAAAGCAAGTCTGCTCGAAAATTTTAAGTTGACTTTTATACCTTTTCGCTTATCTTCTTGCCGAGGATACCTGTAGGCTTGATGATAAGCACAAGTATAAGAACAGCAAAAACGATAGCGTCGGCAAGCTGTGGTGAGATATAGGCACGTCCAAGTATCTCGATAACACCGATAAGGATACCGCCGATCATAGCGCCCGGTATTGAGCCGATACCGCCAAATACCGCCGCAACGAACGCTTTGATACCAGGCATTGCGCCTGTGGTGTTCTGAAGCGTAGGATAAGCTGAGCAAAGCAGTGCGCCTGCAATTGCGGCAAGACCTGAGCCGATAGCGAATGTAAGAGAGATAGTGCGGTTGATGTTTACGCCCATGAGCTGAGCTGCACCTCTGTCCTCAGATACTGCAAGCATTGCACGTCCGCTCTTGGTTTTGTTGATGAACAATGAAAGACCAACTACAATGAGTATAGATACGATTATTGCAACTGATGTTTCTCCGGAAATAACTATCTGTCCGTCAAAAAGCTTGATGCTCGGCACGTTTACAACTGATGTAAAGTTTACAGGCTTTTCACCGAATATAAGCAGTGCGATGTTCTGCAAAAAGTAGCTGACGCCTATGGCAGTGATAAGCACCGCAAGCGAAGTAGCTTGTCTGAGCGGCTTATACGCCACCTTTTCGATGACTATACCGAGAAGTGTGCAGGCAATAACTGCAAGAACTATGGAAAGCCAAGAGTTTAGTCCCCATGTGGTCATGCAGGTGAATATAACATATCCGCCCACCATAATAACGTCGCCGTGTGCGAAGTTAAGCATTTTGGCAATACCGTATACAAGCGTATAGCCCAAAGCTATAACTGCGTATATACTGCCGAGGCTTATTCCGTTGATGAGGTTATTAAGAAAACCCATATACAAACATTCCTTCCTTTTGGAATAGACAAAACACAAGATGTAATCACATATATTACATTTGTCCTTGTCATAAACACAATATACAATAAATTATAACATAACCCCGTAGTTTTTGCAACACATTTTAATGAAATAAATCAAAAAAAACCGACAATTTTTCGCAATTGCCGGTTTTTTCATATTAAGCGTACTCTTTGTACGCACTTCATTTCAGCTATTACTGAGCAGTAGAAGCGGCAATGTCATCAGCTGTCAGTGCTGAATAAGCACCATTCTTGATGATAACAGCCTTAGGGTCCTTAGATACGGCACCGTCTTCACCCCACTTCATGCCTGTACCTGTAAGTCCGTCATATGAGAAGTCCTTATCAGAGATAGCCTTTTTGAGCTTATCGCAGATATCAGAAGCAGACATATCGGCTGTGATGCCTTCCTTCTTCATGAGTTCTGCAAGTACCATTACGCCGTCATAAGCGTCTGCAGCGAACTGGTTAGGTGTTTCGCCGTTGTAAGCGTCCTTATACTTCTTAACGAAATCCTGAGTTGCCTGATCCTGAGCGTCGGCAGCAAATGGTGTAAGGAGCATTACGCCCTCGCAAAGTGAAGTATCAAAGTTCTTGATAGAAAGAAGTCCGTCAAGACCGTCACAACCGAAGAATGTTGGGTTGTAGTTAGCTGACTTGCACTGTGTAAGGATAAGTGAAGCCTGCTGATAGTAGATAGGCAGGAACACGAGGTCTGCGCCTGCATTCTTAGCTGCGCTTATCTGAGCTGAGAAGTCAGTCTTGCTGTCCTTTGTGAATGACTGCTCTGCAACGATATCAAGACCCTTAGCCTCAGCCTCGGATTTGAATGTGTTGAAGATACCTGATGAATAAGCGTCAGAGCTGTCGTAAATTACAGCTATCTTTGTAGCAAGCTTGTTTTCTGCGATATAGTCGGCAGAACCTTTACCTTGGTTAGGGTCAGTAAAGCAAACCTGGAAACAGTTATCGTTCTTGATAACGTCCTGAGCTGAAGCAGAAGGTGTGAGCTGGAAGATGTTATCCTGCTTTGTCTTTTCAATAACTGCGAGGCAAGAACCTGTTGTTACTGTTCCGACCATTACCTGCATACCATTGTCTTTCAGTGCGTTATAAGCATTTACAGCCTTATCGCCTGAGTCAGCCTCATCGTCCTCGAAAACGTATGAGAGCTTTGTTCCGTTTATTCCGCCTGCGTCATTTACGTCCTTGACAGCAAGCTCGATAGCATTCTTAACAGCAACGCCGTACTGTGCAGCGTCACCTGTGAGCGGACCGCTGCAGCCGATAACGATAGTATCGCTGTTCTTTTTTGCACCGTTTCCGCAACCTGCAAAGCAAGAAACTGCAAGGGCAGCCGAAACTGTTAATGCAAGAATTCTCTTGACATTTTTCATAATAATCTCTCCTTCGTTCACATATGTCACTGCATATGCTTTTTTTCAATAGTATTAATATAACACGCAGAAGCCCGATTTGTCAATATTAAATCTTACAAATTTAACGTTATTTAAACTATGTTTATTGTTACAAACAATATGCGTGTTCACAGAAAATTAATTTTGTGTATTTTCAATGAACGATTTGCAAGTTTTTTGATAATATCCTGCATACATACACCACTGACTTATAAGCTGCATATGATAAAACAGCCACACGAAACCTGTGGTATATGAGATTCAGACAACATAAGGAGTGAACTTATTTGGATATGTTTGACAATCTGTCGTTAGGCAGGATACTTGCTGACGACACAGAGGATAACACACCTGCCTGCCCTTTTCCGAAAGGAAGATTTCCTGAGGATACACCGCTGGCAATGGCATATGTGCCTTTTCAGATGTGGGAGAAGCCTTATGAAGCAGATGTAGGACTTTCAAGAGGAACTATCTTCCCGTCCATAGACAAACCTTTTATAGGAGAGGAGGCTGTAAAGAATGCCCATACTAAGTGAAAAGGAGAGGCTTCTTAGAAAGATACAGGCGTGCAGCTTTGCCCTTGTAGAGGCTAATCTTTACCTCGACAGCCACCCTACCTGCAGAGATGGTCTGGCATATTTCGCACGACACAAGGCAGAAAAAGAGAAGCTTATTGCTCAATACAATGAGAAATACGGACCATTGACGATCACGCAGAACAATTCGTCCAAGAAATGGGAATGGGTAACATCACCTTTTCCGTGGGAAAGGAGTGTTGACTAATGTGGCAATATGAAAAAAAGCTGCAATACCCCGTTAAGATCGCTAACCCTAATCCTGCTTTGGCTAAGGTCATTATCTCGCAGCTTGGTGGGGCCGACTTTAAAAAGTTGTATACAAAAAAACGAGAAGTAGTACAAACTACTTCTCGTTTTTTTTGGTTCTAGCTTTTTCACATTGAAATACAATAATCACATTAAGTAATTATGCAATATTAACAATTATTTCTTGCTAAAAAGATACAAAATGCTGAAATTCCAAATTTTATAAATGTTTTTGTTGAGTAAGGATAATTTATTATGCTATAATTAATACAAATAGCAAAGGAGTTGACATAAAATGAATATTCTTATAATTGGAAACGGATTTGATCTTGCTCACAAATTGCCGACAAAATATACTGATTTTTTGGATTTCTTAGGAAATGTACGTGTTCTGAAAGAAATTCATCCAGAAGAAAGAAAAAGACTCATTCGCAAAATAGATAAAGATATGAAACAATATCTATTTACTGATGAGAATAATTTTAATATCAACTCAAAGCGCTCAGAATATATAGACGAAATATACCAATTATCAAAAGACAACATTTGGATAAATTGGCTTTATCAAAGAAGAGCAGACAATGAAACACTTGGGGAATATTGGGTTGACTTTGAAACTGAAATATCTGGAGTAATACAAAGTATTGAGCAGTTATCCCCTATTTTATCTGAAAGTTCTGGCGTATTTAACTTAATTGGTATACAAGCTAAAGTTTTTACATTCTTTATAAAAAAATACTATACCGAACACAAAAGCCAAGATGCAACTATGAAGTATTTAAAAGAAAGATTACTTCTAGATCTTAATAAACTTATTAGATGCTTTGAAATTTACTTAGAAGATTTTGTAAAAAATATAGACAAACGGTTATTGTCATTGGACATATATAATCTTAAAGTTGATAAAGTTCTAACTTTCAATTATACTAACACCTACCTTAAACTATATAATGATGATGTCGAGTGTGATTACATACATGGCAAAGCTGATATTAATAATACAATGGTAACTGACAATATGGTGTTGGGCATAAACGACTATCTTAAAGAAAGTGAACGTTTCACAAATACTCAATTTATTGAATTCAAAAAATATTATCAAAGGCTTATAAAACTAACCAACAGCCATTACAAAAAATGGTTAGATGAAATTAATAACAAAAATCAAAATGTAATTCATAATGTCTATATCTTCGGTCATTCATTAGCCGATACTGACCATGATATTCTACGGGAATTTATTAATAATCCTAAATTAAAAATCACGATATTTTACAATAATAGTAACCAGTATAGTTCACAAATATGTAATTTAGTTCACTTAATTGGCCCCGATAAGCTTAATGAATGGGTTCATCAGGCAAAACCAAAGATAAAATTTGTAAAGCAGCAACCAATGATAAACATAGATGATTCAGGATGGCGAATAATGAGGGATATAAGAGACTGTTCTGAATTATTTAAACTATCTGGACAAGAAATAGAATATAAAATAAACGAAATAAAAGACCATTTAGACAATAGCGATAAAACATATTTCAGAAAACAAAGAAATGTTATCGACTTGTTTGTAGCCATAACTACGAGTGGTTATATCGACAATAATCTAACAGATCAGATGTTAAATATGGCAAAAGATCTCTATGGCTCTACAAAAAACGAGACTTACTCGCCTTCTGAATTTAAGAGAGTTGGTAATTCACCTCAAAGATACCAAAAAATTATTTCAAATTTCATAGATTTAGTAAACACATACAATGCCGATAAAAAAACAAAGTCATATCATATATCTGATTCTGATAGCTGTGAAAAAATATTTAGCCTCTTGGAAGCGGGAATGAAAATTGATGAACAGCAAGCAATTTTATTGATTGAAGACATAATAAAGGGTTCAAAACATTCATATAAATCAAACAAAGAGATGTGGAGGTGTGTACTTTATTTGATATCTTATGCAAATTCTGAAAAACTTATAGAAATAATGAGTAACCACATATCTGGAGATAACAATTTATATCGCATAAAATATACTTTTTTACTAAACTTACTCAAAGAGAATGAATATTTTGATAACAATCTATTAGCTAAATATCAGTTAAAGTGATACCACTAAACTCTTAGTTATATTGATTATTTGAAAATTATAATTATTGAAAACATCATAGAGGAATGATAAAATGAGTAAAAAACGTATTATAGTTAATAACATTTCTGAGTACATAGACATAATCCATAAATTAAATAAGGTAAAAGGTCAAAATACACTTTTATACAGAGGGCAAAACAATTATAAATATAGCATAATTCCGTCAATATGTCATAATCTTCCGAATAGCAAACAGACGTATTTAGAATTTGAATCTAAGTTAATAAGACAAGCCAAAAACAAATACCCCGAAATATTTGGGACCGCAAAGAATGATTTGGAGCTACTTTCAAGGCTTCAACATTATGGCATTCCTACAAGATTATTGGACGTTACATCTAATCCGCTGGTTGCACTTTACTTTGCCTGCAAAGATAATGGAAATTCAATAGATGACGGTGAGGTTATAGTCTTTTCTTACGATAATTTGTCATATGGTGATGATCAAGATACCATTGCTTTGTCAAGCTTTTATAAATTTGACTATAAAATCTCGGTAGAAAAATTTATGAAAATTAATGGATTAGATTATAGGGTAACTCCAAATATGCATTCATCTGGAGTTGACGAATATTGCAATTCACACTATAAACCAATATGGGCACAATTACCGGAGTACACTACTCGACAAAAAGCTCAAAGTGGAAGCTATTTGATTTTTCCTAATGAAATTGTCTATTCCAATTATGTAGAATCCTTTGCAGTAGTGAATGAAGATTTTTGTTTTATTAATAACATCAAAAGCTTATCTAAGAAAGACACATTAATCAAAAAGCTGATAAGAATTCCAAAGGAAGATAAACTTGATATTTTAAGTCATCTCGAATCTCTTGGTATAGACGAATCTACATTGTTCCCTGAAAATTTGGATATTGGTTGCAAAATGATCAAACAAAATATTGGCTTATAACAAAAAAATCAGCCGCCTCAGACCCATAAAAGTCCGAGACGGCTGAAATTCTACCTACTTTATCTTCTTTGTAATCTCGTCGCTGAGCTTCTTGATGAAGTTCACACCTGCGATACCGTTCTCATAATATCCCCACTTTTTCAGCAAGGTATTAACTGCCTTTGCAGTACCTTTTCCGTATGTACCATTCTTATCCATACCTACGTTGTGAAGCTTGACCGCCTTTGCAATAAGCAGCAGTTCCTTGAGCGCAAGCACACCGTTTGTTTTGTTGCCCTGCTTGTAGCCTGTCTTGTCAAGCACTTTCACACTTATCTTACTCTGTTTCTTTGGTCTCAGGAAGCCTGCAATATGGTCATAAGTATGCTTGACCTTAGTGCAGGCTTTTCCGCTCCAGTTCTGGTCATACGAATAAAAATAATTCGTGTTGCCCTCACCCGTGCAGATTGCTATGTGACCCCAGCCGCCATTCAACGTGCCTGACCATATCGCTACATCGCCCTTTTTCGGCACGAAACTTGGCGTGTTCTTTACCTTTGTGAAATTTGCTTTCAGCCAAGTGTTCTTATCGAATAAATCCCAAAAATGGTGAGCGTCATACCAGAAATTCTTGATACCTGATCCGAAGACCTCGTTGAAATATGCCGTTGCAAGGTCTACACACTGTTTGCCTGCTGCGCCGTCATAGTTAACAGCTACACCATTGTGCTTCTTGATAAACTCATCATATGTCATTTTCTATTCCTCGCTTTCGTTTGTATCCACTTTGTTTTCAACTGTGATTTTAAGCTTGTGTACTATCTTCACCAAGAATGACGGCAGTGGTATACCTATCACCGCAAGATTTTCCAAGATTGAAATGCACTCGTTGATGATAAACCATACCGTCACGATAAGACCGAAGTAAAAGCTGACGTTTACTTCAATGCCTATCTGTGAAAGTCCTGAGATAAAGAGCCAATCAAGCACGCCCGACACCGCCACCACAAATATGTAGCCGACCTTTTTGAAAAGCCCTTTAAGTCCGACACGGCTTGACAGCTCGCCCCTGTTCCATGCTTTCCACATACCTGTAATGTAGTCAATGATCATCACAAGCACCAGAATGACTATAGGTATCGCCATAACACGGAAATACGCTGACAGCCCTGCGGCTATCGCTGATATGATGATTTTTGCTGTGTTTTCTTTCATTACTGTTCCTCTCTTTCGTATGTTTGTCCCGTGATTGTTGTATACTCCTCAGCCGTGATCTTGCCCCTGTCAGCAAAATCCTTGACCTGTTCGGCGGTGTACAACCCTAAATCGTACAAACGTTTGACTTTCCTATACATTGTCGTCACTCTCCTCAATTAGTGTATCGGTCATCAGCGCAGTATATAGCACCTGTGCTTCTAGCTCGTCCACCTTTGTAGCCTTCTTTGGCTGAAAGTCTTCGGTGGATAGTCCCATGCTCTCGACCATTTTTTTCTGTAGCTCCGTCATGTTGTACCTCCTATCTCTGACAATTTAACGATATATTCTTCTTCCGACGGCACTGGTATGCGATAGCTGTCATTACCACCCTTGAATGTCACTGACCCGCCTGCTTCGACCTCGATGTTCCGCAGGAAATCATCAGCGAACGCTTGCGTCGGG
>ERZ772883.2679-NODE-2679-length-10719-cov-6.354557_pt1 | contig 10719 bp, 7 predicted proteins | sample MGYA00580575_ERZ772883 | MGnify/ENA primary metagenome ERZ772883 (study PRJEB29015, sample SAMEA2737666) | human gut metagenome | biome: human gut; feature: human-associated habitat; material: faeces | place: China | collected 2012 ...
TCAAGCTCGCGGACATTGCACAGTACTTCGGCGTATCGACCGACTACTTGCTTGGGCTCAGTGACACCAAAAGCCCGGATGCCGGTGCGAAAGCCGCGGTCGAATACACCGGTCTGTCCGAAGAAGCCGTCGAGCGGCTGCACATCGGTCTGGATCATTTCATATGTGACGGTGAAGCAATGTGCGAGGAAGCAAGAACCGAGAACTTGCATACTGCATCGAAGCTGATCGCCAGCCGTGAATTTTCGGAATTGGTCAGTCGTTTGGCTTATGCGCAAGAGGCCGCCTTTGGTCAGCAGCTACTGCAGCTTATCTACGAACAACATACGGAAAGCGCCAACAACAGTGATGACCTTGACGAGGACTGCGCGTTCGTATTTGCGAACCCTGAGGATCGCGCGCTAACGGAAAGCACCATCCAATATCTTGTCCTCCGCAAGTGGAATGATAATGAGCGCTGTCAGAAGATACACGAAATGGATGATGAGGAACTGCTCAATTGCGTTATCGACGGCGTAATTACAAATAGAAATGACTGCGAATTGTACCAGTTTCATGCCTCGAAAGAATTAAACCGCTACATCGACCGCCTAATAGGAGAGACAAAAGAACACGCCGCTCGGGATTTCCCCGATGTTGTTCTCAGTCATGAATAAAAACTAACGCAGCCCCATACCGGGGCTGCATTTTCGTTATTAAAATATATGTTCTGAAATAATTAGCTTTTGCGTCTCATTCAATTACGATGCTCATGTAATAAACCCCTGAGTAAGAGGAAATAGCGTATCGAATTCCGTTATATGTATATTGATCACTAAAAAACTTTGCTGCTACGCCCTTAGCATCATCAAAATCAAGTATTGGATCGACTGTCATAACGAGCGGGATTACGGCTCTCACTATCTCAGCCTTATCCGTTGATTTGAAGCCTACAATCATTTTAACTATTCCGTGCCCGTCCTCGCTACTTACAAAATTGTCATCAGAATCGTGAAATAAAACCGTTCCAATATGTTTACTTCCATTTTTAAATATAACACAACCCACAGACTCACTATCGGCCGATATCAGTTGAGTACTATACTCGGAAAAACTGTTTTCAAGCATTTCCCCATACCGCCGCGTGAACTCGTCTGGTGTTAGCAGAAATTCCCCTTTTTCGCAGAGGGTGCTTAGTTCTTTAAATTGAGAGTCGATAACCGCACCGCACGTTGTGCATTTCTGCCTCAACCATACCCCCGCCCTAACATAATCCGTTTCTTCCAGTTCCCATTCACCGGGCGTATGCCCCAAAGCTTCGCCTTCCGTCTCGCCACACTCGGTGCAGATTTTAGGCTCGGTGCATGTTGCCGCTTTCCATCTGTGATGATGTGTGTCACCACTTGTGCATATAATAACCACGATTAGCACTATGAACATCCCTAACGCTATAAGTAAAGCTACAAGCATTTTTTTACCGATTTTCTTGGCTTTCGCGGCTTTACTATTGGGATTGAGATATTTAGCTCCACATTCGGTGCAGAATGTCTGTCCGTCTGATATCGGTGCACCACACTTTGCGCAGCTTCTATTTTTATACGCATCTGTATCCGCTCCGCATTTCGGGCAAAAGCGCTGATCATTACGCAACGGCTCACCACATTTTGGGCAAGCGGTGCTTAATTTAGTATTGTTCTCTCCCACGACTTACACTCCTTTCGCATCTTCATCTGATGCTTTTCTCCGCTTTTTCATAACAACTGCGCTGATTATGAAGAAAACGCCAAATGCCGCACTAATAATTGCCCATATGGTCAAATCGGCATAACCAGTTGAAATAGTTCCAATGAGCGCTCCTAAGAGGTAGAATACCGCAGCCACTATCGAGCCCACTTTACTGTTTCTTGCTGCTGCACCAACTACTCCGCCGATAAGCACGCAGAATGCCAGCATAATTCCACTGAATCCGCTAGTCCCACTATTTTCCGCAAGCGCATCTCCCACTGTAACAGCACAGGATTGGAATGCAATTACAATGAAGAACACTCCGCTAAGGATACCTAGGATTAGTTTTGTTGTTTTCATGTTCTCTATCTCTCCTATTTCTTCAAGATAATTTCATTATAATTCTAATTCGGAATCATTTCAATAGATTTAGTTATTATACTTCCTATGTAGAATTAAAATGGATGTGAGGACATGAAACCGCGCAAACAGCCGTACGGCACAAAAAACATATGCGGCGCTAAAATTGAGCAAATCCGCAAAGAGCGTGGCATGAAGCAGCGCACCTTAGTTGAGATGCTACAACTGCGCGGTGTTGATATGAATCCAAGCAGTCTTTCAAAACTAGAAGGACAGCAGCGAATAGCAACAGACATCGAGCTAAAGGCCATTGCAGACGCTCTCGGCATTACGGCCGATAGCCTCCTCTGCGAGCATGAAATGCCATGAGCGGTACACAATTATATCGAAGAAACAAAAGAACACGCCGCTCGGGGTGTTCGCTTAGGATTATTGAAAACGACGAAATTATTGGGTGATGTTTTCAAGCGGTGCCAACGGAAAGACCACACAACTGACTACAATGTCGGCTGTGTGGTCTTTTTTGCTTATGTTGCTTATGCTGCAATCCATCCATAACCTTGAATTGCCATATCGATGAAGTGATTAAGCAAGAGGTTTGTTTTAGCCTCAAATGAGCCCCTGTCGTAGCACATTGGTAAATCCTCGTTCAACGCATACTCGATTGCGGATTTCACTTTCATTTTAGGTTGGTCATCTTTATACCAATCTACCACCAAAAGTTCGGCTTTTTCTGAGGAGAGCTTCTTAAAGAGATTCTTAGCGGCAAGTTTCACTTTTTGTTCCTCTGCCTGCGTGAGTTTTTTGCCACGCACCAGGAGGTCGTATACTTCTAACTCTTCTTCTGTTAAACCTTCGGCGTTGGGACGTTCCTGCTCTTTCTGCAGTTCTTCGAGCAGTTTCACAAGCTGTTCGTAATAGTCCTCGTTTTCGGAACCGCCTGCATTATAGCGGTCAATGATAGCTTTGAACCGTTGCGAGAATCGCATTCTGGTACAATTCCGGCTTATCATATCCTGTAAAGCTTTTTCGAGGAATGCTTTGAGATCGTCAATCTCAATAGCCTTATAAACGGCATTCTTGATTTCTGCCCTGAGTTCATCCGGATTGATTTTTGAGAGGTCGATGACCTTGGTGCCGTGGATTGCATATTCCTTCTGCTTATCCTCGGCAGTAGCGGAAGAAACGCTACTATCAAGTACATTGGCCATACGGTTTCTGGCGCGTCTGATTTTTTCATCGTCAATCCTGTTGTGCATCAATCCGTGGAGATATGCCAGCGGTGAAAATTTTTCATTTTCCCAATGGCGTTCAAAGATTTCTGGTTTGGATGCCTCATACAGGTTAATCATCGTATTGGTGATAACCTTGAATTTATCCTTGTTTTCATCGTTGGTGACTATAGTGTCATACGCACATCGCAGGGCATCCAACTTGTCAAAAGTGGAGTTTTCACCAATAATGCTGTCCAGAGATACACCAAGGGTCTGCAGGAATGCATCACACTCGTCAATGCAGGAATTGAGCAGATATATCAGCTGCTCAATGTCCTTTGCAGGCATAAGGGTATCATCATCAGGCACAGCATAATCGGACAGCGCCTTCTTCATATACTTGAAAACATTTACATAGTCTACGATGATGCCGCACGGCTTATTGGGATACACGCGATTTGCTCTCGCAATAGCCTGCATAAGTGTGTGGGATTTCATAGGCTTGTCCAAATAAAGTGTAGACAAGTTTTTCACATCAAAGCCAGTGAGCCACATAGCGCAGACAAATACGAGCTGCAGATTATCGTTCGGGTCTTTGAATCTGTCCTCAATATCCTTACCGTCTGCGGTAACGGCATTCATTTTTGCCCTGTGAGTTGTAATATCGAGACCTTTATCTGCGAATTTCTTGACCTCGTCTGCCTCTTCGGAAATGATAACAGCCATTTCTACACTATTCATATAATCGAGAATGGCGGTAAGCTTATCGCGCTCTTCTTTGGATTCTGCGGTGTTTCGTTCTGCAATAACAGACTTCTTTTCCTCTGCCCAGTAATGCTGTACCTTGTTGTACATAGTAACGGCGGTGTATTTGTCTACGGAAACGACCATGCCTTTGCCCAGAAAGCCACGGCGAGGGAAGTGATGGGCAATATCCCGTGCAATCTTATCAAGGCGGTCATCACGTTTGATAACCTCCAAAATGCGGGAGGAAGAGTTCTCCAGAAGCCGGGTCTCGTCCTCATTGAGGTTTTCGTCCTCAATGATATCCACAACATCATCATCGAGGAAATCGTTTGTGAGGCCGACCTCCGGCACGCGGCGGCTGTAAAACAACGGTACAGTAGATCCGTCTTCAACAGACTGTGCAAAGTTGTACTCGGAAACATAGTCGCCGAACCACTGGTTGGTCAGTCTCTTGGCGCCTAACAGCGGAGTTCCTGTAAATGCGATAAAGTTTGCATTCGGCAGAGCGGCTCTCATATTTTCAGCTAAGTCCTTATACTGAGTGCGGTGCGCTTCGTCTACCAGCACGAAAATATCGTTCCGTGTGGACAAAACTGGGTATTTCTTGGTTTTATCGTAGCGAAATTTATGAATAAGCGTGAACACGAATTCCTTGTTTTTCTGCAAAAACTCACGGAGCTGCTCACCATTCTTCGGGCGACACTCATCATTGTTGCCGATAACCTCGGTGCGTACAAAATTTTTATGAATCTGTGTGTCGAGGTCTTCACGATCCGTAATGATGAGAAACGTGAAATTACCGGCAATTTTACGCTTCACCTTTCGGGTAAACATGACCATGGAATACGATTTGCCGCTGCCCTGCGTATGCCAGAACACGCCAAGTTTACCCTTGAGTTCATCTTTATGCTCTACGGCATGGATGAGGTTATTTACACCGAGGTATTGGTGGTTCTTGGCGATAATTTTATATTTGTGATTATCAAAGAGAACGAAATTCTCGACATAATCAATAAGACGTTCTTTTTTCAGCAGGCCGTCAATGAAGTACACAATGGACACTCCACCGTCACGAATGTCGGCGCGATTCGGCTTTTCCTTTTCGCTGTCTACCTTCAGCCACTCAAAGAAATAATCGTATGTGGCATTGAATGCGCCGAGCCGTGTTTCCAGGCCGTTGGACAGAACGCAGATCTGGTTAAAAGCAAACAGATTAGGAATGTCCTTTATGTAGTCCTGCAGGTTTTTGTTGTAGGCTTCTTCTACCTTCACCACACTGTTTTTCAGTTCGATAAATACAAGCGGAAGCCCGTTTACGAACACAAGTACATCCGGCCTGCGCCAGTAGAGCTTGCCCTGTATCCACATCTGAGAAACAGCCGTAAATGTGTTGTTTGTCGGGGTGCCAAAATCCACAAGCTTTACAAAGTCGAAATCATCCTTGCCGTTCCTGCGCACCTTGACCTTGATTTGATTTCGGATTTTATTGTACAAATCATAGTTGGTCGCTACAATGTCCGTTCCGGTAAAATCGCGGGTCAGCGTTTTTACCACATCATCGATGATGCTCTCCGGAATGTGCGGATTTATCCTCACAAGGGACGCCTTCAAAATGCACGGTAAAACGCACTCCTTTTTAGAGGAGCGACCGGTACCGTCATGCAGATTTTCTCGCTTGTTCGGATCGGGATCGCATTTTATAATATCGTAGCCGAAATCGGAATGCGACAGCTTGGCCAAAACGGCCATTTCAATATCATCCTCTGTAATGTACTTTGCCATTTTGACACCTCCAATCGTTCACACTTCCAGCTTTCCGCTCATCAAGCGAGGCAGGAGCACATCCCGCTGCTTGGTGAGATTTGCATTCTTTTCTTTCAAAATGCGTATTTGCCCATAAATGGGCTCAACCTTATTACAGTACGCCTGTACAGTATCATTATCAGGAATAATCGTACAGAGCTTATTAATGTTTTTCGGGTAAACGTGAGGCTGAGCTGCGCCTACCTGCAAGTTACTGATGACCGGCTGCAGGAATTTCAACGCATTATATACAAACCATAATTTCCCATCATCTTGGAAATAGGAGCAGTCAGCCGCCCATATGTCTGATAGATGATATTTTAAATAGCCCGCATTCGCGCCCGATGCGCTGATTGTTAGTGATTTTCCTGTCACATTATGAGCATTGTGATATCCGGATGGCTCCAGACCAGCAGATACAACCGGAATATCACCTTCGACCATTTCTGCGGCAGTAATGTTTTTCCCACGGGCAAAGCTGCCAAGACGAGAGAGTGCTCCGTATTCCCACCATTCCGGGCATACCATATTAGTTGCTCTAGATGATATTACCCATCCACCTGGTGTTTGTTCCTTCAATGAGACGTCTTCATATCCCGGAAATCGGAAGTGGACAAACCACTCTTTGTACAGACTTTCTGCCACCTGCTCCAATACCTTGATGCGTTTGTTGTTGTTTTCTATAAGGGCGTCATATCTGGAAAGAATATCGGCAATTTTATTTTGCATTTTATGTGGTGGAACAGGAATTTTTATTTTTGCCAGTTCCTTCCCGCGAATACCCGCTTGTGCACACTGATTAACTATTGTTTTAATCGGATTGTAGGGCAATTGGAAAAGATAGTAATAATACCAAGGATTGTACTTTTGTTCATCTAATCTAACTCGTATCAAATGAGATTCAAATGTTGTTTCCTCACTCAATTGTCTAACAATAGAACATTTACCTGCACCAGAAGCTACTAGCGATTGCCTTGCAAACAGCAAATCATTTTCTTTTACAAGGTACTTTTCTTTTTCTTTTGAGGAAAGCTGAACCCTCTCCATTGGCATATCAGAAATAATGTCATTAGCAAAAAGTTCTCCCATATTGATCATTTTGTATCCTTCGCCTCTAACCGCACTCGGTCTGGATACGCCATTGGATGAAGGTATTATATATAATTCACCAAATCTTGCATACTCCATATCATTCACCAAACAATCCCGCGATATTTGCAGCAATTGCCTCCTCTATAGACTTCGCTTCTGCATTGAGTGCAGCAAGTTGGCCGTTCAACGCCAGCATCTCAGCCTTAAACTCCTCCGCGGTCAGTCCATCGTCCTCAATAACCACACCGACATAGCGTCCGGCATTGAGGGAGTAGTCCTGGTCGATGATCCCATCTTCGCCGTCCAGCTTGGCAGCCTTGCAAAGACCGATAACATCACAGTACACGCCATCAGGGAAACGCTCAACAAGCCAGAGAATATTGTCGAGGAAATATATAATGGTGTTGATTGCTTCTTTTGCGGTTTCCATCAACAAGTCATATTCTCTTATTTTTTTGTCCTGATTTTTTGAATAGTACTGTTCAAAATGTAGTCCAATAGATGCAAATATAAGCTCATCGTTTTGCTCTTGAACCGTTCTTTTAAACGCAGTTACATTATCAACGCTTAATTCGCTTAACAAATCAGAATCCATTTTTACGAATTTCGGAGCACAAGAGCGAAGACGTGGCTCATCATATGTTTCTTTGCCATCGCCGTCAAAATAAAACTCATATTTCATTAATTCCGATATGTTTTCCAGCAATCCGTTGAAATTCCTGAGGACTTCGGTTTTATAGCTTTGCAAAAGCGAATAAAACACTTCGTTTTCACCGTTATAAAGCCTTGTAATAACACCCAGGTTTTTGATCTGCTCGTCACTGAATTTGCGATGTGCTCTGTCAATCTGTGTGAACACATTTCTCGCATCAATAAAGAGGATTTCGTCCTTTTTATCGGTGCGAGCCTTTGCCTTGTCAAAAAACCACAGTGTTGCCGGAAGCGTAACCGATGAAAACATATTGGACGGCAGGGTCACCATTTGGCTGATGATGCCATCCTCAATCATTTTCTTGCGGATATCATATTCACTTTTTCCGGCATCTGATGCGGAGTTTGCCATAACAAGAGCAGCCTTGCCGGTATCCTTCAGCGCAGAGGCAAAATAGGAAATCCACAGGTAGTTGGCGTTGGGCACGGTTTCCTTCTTGTCTCCGGCTTTCTTGGCCGACTTGGATTTGTTCTTCGGGATACCGTAGGTGTTGAAACGGGCATCGTCCTTTACACGCTCATAAACGACCTCATCTACATTGAAAGGCGGATTTGCCATAACATAGTCAAATTTACCCACAGCATCGTAAGGATCGGAGTAGAAGGAGTTTGCCTCGGTGATCTCTCCGCGTACATTATTCAGCAGGAGGTTCATCTTTGCCAGTTTGACGGTGTCGGGTTCTTTCTCCACACCGTAGCAGCGGAATTTCATCATGTCCGCTGCGCTGACATTATGGTTGTGCATATATCGAGCCGCTTGAACAAACATACCACCGGAACCGCAGGCAGGATCGAGGAACATCTTGTCACCAGATTCCGGCTGAAGCACCTCTACCATGTAGCGAACAACAGTAGCAGGCGTATAGAATGTACCGCCGTCCTTGCCTTCCTGCAGAGCAAAGTTGCTGAGAAAGAATTCATAGATCTCACCAAAAAGGTCAACGCTGATATTTTCAGGAATATCCTTGAACACACGGACGATTTTGGAGAGCAGTTCCGGTTCTTCCTCGGGAACAAGCTGTCCGTATACTTCCTTGGGCAGGACACCGTCCATTTTCTCGTTATTATCCTCGATGGCCTGCATAGCCTTTTTTACAAGGTTAGCTTTGTTTGCATCATCGGGAGCATTGTTGATTTCATCGTAATACGCCTCTGGCGGCAGATAAAAGCCACAGACCTCAATAGCAATCTCTTTCATGGATTTTTCCATACGGGTACCTTTGAGTTTATTGTACCTGGCTTCAATCTCGTCTTTGTGCTGCTTATACAAAATATCTGCATAGCGCAGAAAAATCAGTCCGAGAATCGGTTGACCGTATTTGTTGGCAGCCAAGTGTGCACCGGCACGGAGCATATCTGCAGAGTGCCAGAGGTCATCCTTCAATTTTTTCAATTCTTTATCAGTCATTTTCTCTTTCCTCCGGCACAAATTCCAAAATATCGTACACACCACAATTCAGTGTGTGGCCTCTCAATTAGCAGATGGAACATCCTTTTATATCTAAGAGCCATATCACACCTCCGTGTATGCTTCCAATCATACACAAAAACGTTATATCACGCAAGCGTGAACTTTTCAATATGAGTTGTCCTCTTGCAGAATGCTCCCGCGTCATATGCAAGCAATTCGGACTTAGTTTTATCTTTGAGTGTCTCAACTTCGGACGCGCCGCATATAGCTGTGCCATGTTTGGGCAAAAGATGTAGGGCGGTGTATGCTCTTAACGCTCATATAATGGATAAATGAGCGGCCGCACAAAACATTTTCCCATACACCACCTACACCCGGCAGTGCTACAAATTGCTGATGACGCTCGTCTCGAAGCATCGAGGATTGGTGCGTCTTGAATTCTTTCGTGATATCTCCAAAAGCTAAGGCGCATTGTCCGAACAGAAATCGCCAACGTGATAACAGCAAGTTGCAACAAATATAATACCGCGGCGCCTTCTCTTCAAAAAAGAAGGCGCCGCGGTTTATCGCATATTCATCAGCACGCTTTTCTGCTTGGCAATCTCAATCACTTCCTGGTCGCGCAGGCTGTTCAGGTAAGTCTGCGTGATCCCGATATTCTCATGCCCCAGCAAACGACTGATCGTATAGAGATCCGTTCCCATTTTCACCTGCTGCTGCGCAAAAAAATGTCGGCATGTATGCGGTGACACGCGAACACCTTCTATCCCCGCTCCGCGCTTGCGAAGAACATACTCCACAGCTCCGTCCGTCAACTGCCTGCCATGGAACGACAGGAAATAAAACGCATCATGCGGGCGAAGCACAAAGTACTTCTCTTTACAGCTCTCATATCTGAGCATCGCCTTTTTCAGAACAGGCGTAATCGGCACCACGCGCTGCTTATGGTTCTTGCCATTGATGATGATAAAATCGTCGTGGATATCTTCCTCACGGATGCAGCACAGCTCCCAGCAGCGAATTCCGGTCTCAAAGAGCAATGTCAGGATCGCATAGTCACGCAGCGAGAGATAATCATGCCCACGGCAGCTTTGCAGCATGATCCGCACCTGCTCCGGAGAAAACGCAGTGATAACCGGCTTCTCCTCCTTGCACCACTTGAACGTCTTGCGCGTATCAAAGCCGCCGTATCCTTCCTCATAACAATACTGAATGAACGATTTGATCGATTTGAGCACGCCATTGATATAGGTGCCCTTGCGCCCTGCCTCACTCATGCAGCGTGAAAACTGCCGCACAACTGCAGGCGTGAGCGCCTCGACAGTCTCGACGTGCAATTTCTCTGCGCAAAAACGCAAAAAGAGATTGAGGTTACACCGGTAACTCCGAATCGTCTTCGGGGTATACTTGCGAACCTCAATCTCAACCAGATACTCTTCGACAGCACTTTGCATCTTCATACCTATGTCCTCCTCATGTATGTCACAACAGAGGTGGCCATGTATGTCGCAGCTGACGCCGTGTTTTCCCGCAGGAAACGACGTTTGAAGCCGCAAAGCGCCATGTTATCCGTCAAATATGCTGTTTTGTGTCCGGAAACGCATGCGTTTCACAGGCAGATCACTCTTCCCAGTTGTGCCACACGTTCTGGACATCTTCGTTGTCCTCGAACATGTC
>ERZ772883.2682-NODE-2682-length-10706-cov-3.195568_pt1 | contig 10706 bp, 8 predicted proteins | sample MGYA00580575_ERZ772883 | MGnify/ENA primary metagenome ERZ772883 (study PRJEB29015, sample SAMEA2737666) | human gut metagenome | biome: human gut; feature: human-associated habitat; material: faeces | place: China | collected 2012 ...
TGCAGGGCTTTGCGCCATCCGAAGTGAATGAACTGATCAGCATTTTTATTCTGATTATGATCGCTCCGGCAGGGTATGTCGTCTGCCGTTCACTTAAACAGGGCAAAAGAGCAGATAGCATGTAAGGTTTTTATACAATGTACAGTCAAAGGATGACATTCCACTGATGTATTCTGCTTCATCCACAACCATACTCGACGGTATCCGTAAGTTTGCTTCGCCAGCACTTGGCATTCGATGATAATCTGATCCAATTCGCTGCGCTGCTGCGACGCTGCCCGTTTTCTCCACTTATAGAATCCGCTTCGCGATACTTCAAATAACTCGCACATTTTCCAGATCGGATACTTATTCTTGAATCTTTCAATAACCCTATATTTGGCTCTCACATCCTTCCACATTCGGATAGAAAATTTTGCAGAAGTTCCACCTTCATTTCAAGCTCAACAATTCGATTGCTCTGTAGTTGTTCTTGTGTAGCTGGTGTCTTTCTCGGACGACCCTTTGGCTGAGGAATGTAACCTTTTTCGATTTTGCGCTGCTTTCTTCGTTCTCGGCTGCACAACTCTTCAATTTGTTCCTTTTCCATCCCGATTTGATCTGCAATCTGGCGATATGTGTATCTCTTCTCCTTCATTGCTATTACGCTCGGCAGCAATCCTTGTACATGTGTGTATTGTCTGGACATGAAACGACCCTCCTCTTGTAGTTTTGATTTCCTCAATTCTACAACAGGAGGGTGTTTTGTTTCACTGTCTATTTTCTTTTAAGCAGTCCACAGATTAGCGTGATAGCCATAGGGTTTCTTTTCGTTTTTGGGCGCAAGCTCAACCGAAGAATGCCGCAGGAATTCTTTACAACCGCAGAGCTTGCTCTGCATTACAGGGGATTGGGGGCAGGGCCACCAACAAGCAGAGTGCAAAAAGTCCGACGATTGCCCTGCTTGCGAGTATTGAGAACAGGAAAACGTTCCCTTCTCTCACAAATTTCCGCTGGCAACTCATCAAGAGGGCTAAGCCTTTATTTCGTAACCGCTCAATAATTCCGTGTCCTGACAACTTCCTCTAAACATGCGATACTTATCCATAGTAATTGAAAAACTGGAATCCAGAAATAAACTATGTCTTTTGAATTTGCGCAATTTATTGTACCTTATCGCTGTCGACAAAAAGTTATTCTCCCCCGAAGGGGGAGAATAGCCCTTTCTGCAAATGAAAGAATAGCTGAATTTCTTGATTTTGCTATTCAAACCAATCTTGCTTATGTCAACAAGCTGAGCCACCGGCGATGCCGGTGGCTCTTGTTGTAGCAGTCAATTTCTTTTAACCGCATTTATCCCTTATGCGGCTGAGATATTTTGCCCATTACGGCGGGATGCTCCGCACCGGTGACGCTGGGCAGCGTATTCGCCCTGCCGCGCATGCAGCAATCCGCCATCAGCGCAAAGGCGACGGCTTCCTTGGCGTCGCTGCTCAAGCCGAGATCCTCCTGCGTGCGCACGGCAACGCCATGCGGCGCAAAACGCTCTTTCATAAAGCGAAGTAGCGTCGCGTTATAGCTTCCGCCGCCGCCGACGATAATCTCGCTCGCCTGATACTTCGGCAGAACATAGCGTTCATACGCATCCGCAATGGAGTACGCGGTCAGGTCAGTCACTGTCGCGAGAAGGTCTTCCACGGGGATGGGGTTTTCCTTCCGCCAGCTGAGAATCTTCTCGGTATACTGCACGCCGAAATGCTCACGTCCTGTCGTTTTGGGCAGCGGCTGGCGGTAATACGGCTCCTCTTTAAGAATGTCCAGCAGGGCATTGCAAACCTTTCCCTTTGCCGCCGTTTCGCCGCCCGTGTCATATGTCTTTTCGCCGCCCGTGACAGCGGAAATCACAGCATCGATAATCATGTTGCCGGGGCCGGTATCAAAGGCAAACACGTCGCGCGGCTTTGCGCCCGCGGGCATGACGGTCATATTGCCGATACCGCCGATATTTTGAAGCAGAATCGTCTCTTTTTCTCTGCGGTAGAGCAGGTATTCGGAGAACGGAACGAGCGGCGCGCCCTGTCCGCCCGCCGCCATGTCGGCAACGCGGAAATCAGACACGGTCAAAATACCCGTGCGTTCAGCGATTACGGAGCCTTCGCCAATCTGAACCGTATAGGCGACCGGAATACCGTCCGGACTTTCGGGGATAGGCGCATGCCAAATGGTCTGACCGTGAGAGCCGATGACGTCGATTTCCTCCGGCTTCATGCCCGCCTTCTCGATGACGCTCAGCGCAGACTTCGCGTAGATTTCTCCGAGCAGGAAATTCATATAGCCGACTTTATCCACCGTCGCATTCGCAGGCGTAAACAGCGAAAAAATCTTTTCGCGCACCTGCGGCGGATACGGTTTGTTTTCAAAAGCCAGCAGCTTGACCTTCGGCTCGCTGTCCGTGCCGCTGATTTCCACCAGCGCGGCGTCCACGCCGTCTACCGACGTGCCGGACATCATGCCGACAACACGACGAACCTCTTTCATTCGTTCTTTCCTCCTGCCGCTTCGATGGCTTCACGGAGATGCCCGCCGCTCTTTTCAAGCGCGAGCTTCGCCGCCTGCGCATTCATGCCGGTCTTAATCATCAGGATAGCCAGCTTGACGTGTCCGTCCGCCTGATCCAGTGCTGCCTGCGCCGCGTCCGCTTCAACGCCTGTCGCATGGCACACGAGGCGCACCGCGCGGTCGCGGAGTTTGACGTTGCTCGCGCGCAAATCGACCATCAGGTTGCCGTAAACCTTGCCCAGCTTGACCATCGAGCACGTGCTGAGCATATTCAGCACCATCTTCTGCGCCGTGCCGGATTTCATGCGCGTCGAGCCGCTGACGACCTCCGGACCAACCTCCGGCGCAATGGTCACGTCGCAGAGGGCTTCCAGTTTATTGGGCTTGTTCGTGCAGAGCCCCACCGTCACGCATCCACGTTCCCGCGCCCGCGCGAGCGCACCACGGACAAACGGCGCACTGCCGCTGGCGGAAATGCCAACGACTGTGTCATGTTCGCCGGCATTCAGGCTGTCCACCAGAGCCGCGCCCGCCTCGGCGTCATCTTCCGCGCCCTCAACGGCGTTGCGCAGTGCGGTATCGCCGCCCGCGATAAAGCCCTGCACCAGTTCGGGCGATACGCCGAAGGTCGGCACACATTCCGATGCGTCAAGCACGCCCAAACGTCCCGACGTACCCGCGCCCAGATAATACATATGACCACCCTTTTCAAGCCCTGCACAGATCAAATCGACCGCACGGGCAATCTGCTTTTTCTCCTGTGCGACGGCGTCGGCAACCTTTGCATCCTGCCGGTTAATTATGTCCACCATATCCAGTGTGGAACACCGATCCAGATTCTGGGTTTCTTCATTGACATGTTCCGTCGCCAGACCAGAAAGATAGTTGTCCATTCCGTTCAGCTCCTTTTCCATAAGATTACCGCATCGGCATCGTTCTGTCAATTCCATTTCACCTAAAATCAGAAATAATGAAATTAAGTTTCAAATCAATCCCTTCGGCTTTGCTTTTCTTCGGAGATCTGCCCTTTACTTTTTTTCGTCGATTTTGTATGATAAAGATGAACAAACGTCAAGGGGATGATTCTCATGAGCTGCACCCTGCTTATACGTGCCTGTATGGACAGCATGACGGACACCGAAAAGCGCATTGCGGACTATCTGCTCATCCATGGAAGCGATGCCATGCACATGAACGCCAAGGAACTGGCGGTTTCCTGCGATACCTCGCCCGCCGCAGTCGTCCGTTTTTCCAAAAAGCTGGGCTTCAAGGGCTTTACCGCGCTCAAGCTCGACCTTGCCCGCGAATCCGCACAGGTTGCGCCGGACGCTTTCAACAGTGCCCTTCTGGAAAATGACGATCTCGCCGCCATCATCCGCAAAGCGGAAAAGACCCATCAGCGCAATACCTCTCTGACCTACCAAATGCTCAACATTGCAACCCTTCAAGCCGCCATCGACGCGCTTTGCGGCGCACACCGTATTTTCCTCTACGGCGTAGGCGCGTCCGGTCTGCTTGCCATGGACTTCCAATATAAATGTTCCCGCATCGGCATTCCTGCTTTTTATCAGATGGATTCCCATACCAGCCTTGCCAGTGCCGCGCTGCTCGACGAGCAGGACGCCGTGATTGCCATCAGTTATTCCGGCGTGACGCGTGAAACGCTTCTCGCCGCGCAGAACGCCAGCGCCTGCGGTGCCAAGGTCATCGCCGTCACGCAAGGCAACCTCAACCCGCTTGCGCGGCTGGCGGATTTTCCGCTGTGTATCCCCAGCGAGGAAAGCACCCTGCGCATCGGTGCGATGACCTCGCGCAATTCCGGACTGCTGGTGCTTGACCTGCTGTATCTGGGCTGCGCGCAGAGAAACTCGCTCCAAAGCCAGCAGTCGCTTGAAAAAACGCGCGCACTCATCCACGAACTTCGGAATGAATAATTGTTTCAGTCTGCGCATACGCTGGGTTAACGCGAAAAAAGTCGCTTTCTTTCGTCAAAAACAGAAAACGCTTTGAAATCCAAAGGATTTCCCGTTTTATGTTTTTAAGACGGTGATCCTTCCAAAATTAGAGCATTTTCCTTGAAAACAAATTTCACTTATGTTACAATGTTACCAGATTCCAGCTTGATAAATCATGTTTCTGTTTGCAAAAGCATGTCGGCTTGGCAAGCGGTTTTGCTTTGCAAAGAGCGTTTACAGGATTTTTGAATATTTGGAGGTCCGTCATGGATTACAACCGGATAGACGCCATTCTGAAAGATTACTGTGTCCGCGGCTATTACCCCGACGCGGTTTGCCATGTTTTCAATGAAAAGGAAACGCTGCATGTCAGCGAAATCGGCAGGGCGAAGGACAAGCAATACTTTGACCTCGCCTCCGTCAGCAAGATTATCTGTACAACAATGATTCTGACGCTCGTGGACGAAGGCAGGCTCACCTTCAATACAAAAATCTGCGAGCTTCTGCCGAATCTAGGCGAGGTTTCCCGTGAGCGGCTGAAGGCTGTGACCGTCCGCATGCTGATGACGCATACATCCGGCATCGTGCCGTGGTATCCCTTCTACGCGGATGGACGCGATTTCTACGTCGTGCTTGAGCATGTGCTTTCCACAACGCCGAAGGAAGTCGGCATGGCATACAGCGACCTGAACTTCATGCTGCTGGGGCAGATTGTCATGGAGCTGTCCGGACTGACGCTGCGCGAAGCGCTCAAGCAATACGTCAAGGAGCCGCTGGGCATTTCCGAAATGTTCTACGGTCCGATGGAGCCTTCGCTCTGTGTGCCCTCCAGCTACGGCAACCCGATTGAAGAAAAAATGTGCGCCGAGCGGCAGATTACGTTCAACGGCTGGCGCGACAAGACCCTGCCCGTGTGCGGCGAATGCAACGACGGCAACGCGCATTATTACTGGCGCGGGGCAAGCGGTCACGCCGGTATATTCGCTACGGCGGGTGCGCTGCAAAAGCTCTGCCAATTCTATATGACGACCGAAAAGCCCGCGTTCCTTGAGGCGATGAATACCAGCATCTTTGAGCGCGGGCTGGGCTTTGACCGCAGCGATGTCTTCCCGGATGGATGCGGTCACAGCGGCTTTACCGGAACAAGTATCTGGTTCAGCCGTGAGCATCACATCGGTGCGGTCATTCTGACCAACAAATTCTACCGCATCGAGGGCGAGCCGCCGGGAAATTCCAACGAGTTCCGCCGTGCCGTTCACTACGCGCTCATCGGCAAAGAGTTGCCGATCATTGCATGAGGGGACGTTGGGGCAGCGCCCCCAAACGTTCCCCGTCCCACATTCCCGTTTCCACGGTATCGGCAGAGGGTGTACCTCTGTTTCATACGAAAAAAATACTTAATAGGGAGGTCGTTCCATGAAGAAACTGTTGGCTCTGGTGATGGCTTTGATGCTCTGTCTGACCCTCGGCGCAGGTGCGCTGGCAGACGGCCGTCAGATCCTCAAGTACGGCACGGACACTTGGCCGGCGGGATTCGATCCGCACACCATCTCCGCCATTGCCGCGACCCGCGTTTTCAACCAGGTCTATGAACCGCTGCTCACCTTCAACAAGGACATGACATTCGGCGGCGTGCTTGCCGAAAGCTGGGAGAATCCGGACGACGTAACCTATGTCTTCCATCTTCGCCATGGCGTCAAGTTCCACAACGGCCGTGAGATGACCTCTGCCGACGTGGTTTACAGCTTTGACCGCATCCTCGGCAAGACCGAGTACGGCGATATCGGCGCGCTCGGCTCCAGCGCCAGCTACTTCGGCGGCGTTGAGTCCGTCGAGGCTCTGGATGATTACACTGTCAAGTTCTCCCTCTCCGCCCCGAATGCGGCGTTCATGGCGGGCATGACCTCCAGCTACGGCGCGATCGTCTGCCGTGAGGTCGTCGAGGCGAACGGCGGCAGCCTGTCCTCTGTTGATACCATGTGCGGCACCGGTCCCTTTAAGTACAGTGAGTCCGTCGTTGACAATCACATCACGCTGGTCAAGAACGAGGATTACTGGAAAGAGAATGCGCCGAAGCTGGACGGCATCACCTTCTATCTGCTCGGCGACGAGAGCGCACGCCTTGCCGCTCTGCGCACCGGCGATATCAACCTCTGCTCCCTGAGCGCGATGAACCTTGCCGACGTCGAGCGCGACGCCAACATCAAGGTCATCTCCTATCAGTCTAACGACTACACCTACCTGGGCTTCAACCTCTCCAGCGAAAAGCTTCAGGATAAGCGCGTCCGCCAGGCGATGAGCCTTGCCGTGGATCGCGACATGATCATCGACTACGTTTACAACGGCGAAGCGACGGTTTCTACCTTTGTTGCCCCGGCTATGGGTCACTGGGTATGGGACGCCGTGAAGGAATCCCCGCTGTACACGCAGAACATCGAAGAAGCCCGCAAGCTGATGGAAGAAGCTGGCTATTCCAAGGATAATCGCCTGTCCATCACCATGGCTGCCGGTCTGCTCGACTCCATCCGCGACACCGCGGTCGTCCTCCAGCAGCAGCTCAAGGAGATCTACATCGACGTCACCATCAGCAACCTCGAATCCGGCGAATATGTGGACACATGGAAGAAGATGAGCACGCCGGAAGCCGGCTTTGACACCATGTGCGGTCAGAATGGTTCCGGCACCGACCCGAACCGTGCCGTCAGCTTCTTCTACTCCAGCACCGGCAACGCCAACGTCTGGGGCTACAAGAACGACCGCGTGGACGAGCTTTGTGCGCTGGGCATCACCACGCCTGACGAAGAGACTCGCGAGGGCTACTACAAGGAAGCTCAGCAGCTGATTATCGACGAGTGCCCGAACCTCTGGTTCGCCAGCCCGATGTCTTACCTCTTCACCAGTGCCAGCCTCAAGGGTTATGAGCCGTTTGCCGCGAACGCAGGCGACTTTACCGAGGCGTACTTCGAGTAAAAATTGTTTCCCATGCGGCGACAGGGTTTGCCCCTGCCGCCTTTGTCATCCTTCCCCGTCCGGCTTCGGCTGGGCGGGCTGAGGAAGCCAGCGCAGGACGTGCTGGTTTCCTCAGCCTGTCCGCAGACTGCCCGAGCTTTGTTGAAGCAGGGTTATTACGCAGGGAGTGTGAATCATGAAAAATTACATCATCCGCCGCTTTTTGCAGCTTATTCCCGTTCTATTGGGCATCAGCATCGCGATTTTCGCCGTGCTTCGTCTGATTCCGGGCGGTTTTGCCTCCGGTATGCTGGGCATTGACGCAACGCCCGAGCTGATTGAGCAGGTTAACGCGCGCTATGGGCTGGATCAGCCCGTCGTCACCCAGTATCTCAAATGGATTGGCGGCGTCCTCCACGGCGATTTCGGTCAGTCCTTCCGCTCTGGCGCGGATATCCTGCCGGAAATCCTGACCCGTTTCAAGGTTACGGCTGAGCTGACGATTCTCGCGGCGATCATCTCCTGGTGCATTGCGCTTCCGCTGGGCATTCTCGCCGCCGTAAAGCGCAACAGCGCGGTTGACCGCGTCGTTCGCGTCGTCGCGCTGCTGGGCGTATCCATTCCGGGATTCGCGCTCTCTATTCTCATCATCCTCGTATTGTCGCTGACGTTTAATTACTATCCCCCGCTCAACTACGTTGGTCTCTTTGAGGAGCCGCTCAAGAATTTGGAGATCATGCTGCTGCCCTCGCTGATTCTGGGCACGAGCATGGCGGGTTCCGTCATGCGCATGACACGCTCCTCCGTGCTAGAAGTCCTGCGGCTGGATTTCATCAAAACCGTCCGCGCCAAGGGTGCCAGCGAACGCATCGCCATCTTCAAGCATGCGCTGCGCAATGCGCTCATCCCGATTGTCACGTTGGTCGGCATGCAGATTGGCTCGCTCCTGGGCGGAGCAGTCGTCATTGAACAGATCTTCTCCCTCCCTGGTTTGGGACAGATGACGCTGACCGGCATCAACAACCGCGATTACCCCGTCGTGCAGGGCTGTGTGCTGTTCATCGCGTTCGTTTACGTCATCGTCAACCTCGTGGTGGACGTGCTTTACGCCTATATCGACCCGCGCATCTCTTATGATTGACGGAGGAAAGACAAGATGAAGAGCTTTGCTAAGACCATCAAGGAGCTTTGGAAAGACCCGATGGGGCGCATCGGCATCATCGGCGTCGTGTTGCTGGTGCTGATGGCAATTTTCGCTCCCTTGCTCGCCCCTTATGAATACGACGCCATCGGCAGACGCTTTCAGGCTCCGACCGCCGAACATATCTTCGGCACGGATAAATTCGGACGCGATATCTTCAGCCGTGTACTCTACGGCGCGCGCGTGTCGATGGAGGTCGGCTTGATTGCCGTGGGCATCGGCGCATTCTTCGGCTATCTGTTCGGTCTGACTGCCGGCTATTTTGAAGGCAAGGTCGATCGGGTCATCATGTGCATCATGGATATCCTGTTCGCCTTCCCGTCTATCCTGCTGGCGATTTTCATCTCCGCCGTGCTGGGCAAAGGCATCGGACCGACCATGGTCGCCATCGGCATCGTCAACATTCCGGTCTTCTGCCGCACGGTGCGGGCCGCAGTCATCTCCGCTAAGGGGCTTGAATACGTCAAGAACGCCCGCAGCGTCGGCGTCAAAACGTGGCCCCTGCTCGTGCGCCATATCTCCCCGAACGTTGTCGCGCCATTCACCGTGCAGGCAACGCTGGCTCTCTCGGGCGCGATTCTGACCGAGGCGACGCTCAGCTTCCTGGGCATGGGCATTCAGCCGCCGAACCCGTCTTGGGGTTCGATGCTCTCTGAAGCCCGCGCAGACATGGTTCGTGCGCCATGGGTCGCGATGTTCCCGCTGCTGTTCATCGTCGTCACGATTCTGATTTTCAATATTCTGGGCGACTCGCTGCGCGACGTCCTCGACCCGAAGCTCAAAGTATAAGGAGGGGATGGCATGGAACATCTTCTTGAGATGCGCAATCTCTCCATTGACCTGTACAAGGGCAAAAAGGCACCCGCCGTCAAGCTGGTAGAGGGCATCGACCTGATGCTGGAAAAGCGCCAGAACTTCGGCGTAGTCGGAGAATCCGGCTGCGGCAAGAGCATCACCTGTTCCTCGATTATGGGCTTGCTCTCCTTCCCGCTGTCCGTCGGCGCGGGCAGCTCCATTCGCTTTCAGCGCGAGGACGGCAGCGTCAGCGAGCTGACCTCCCTGCCCAAAGCGGAGATGCGCAAAATCCGCGGCAAAGAAATCTCCATGATTTTTCAGGAGCCGATGACCGCGCTTGACCCGATGTATACCATCGAGGAACAGATTCAGGAAACCCTGCGTTTTCATACGGATATGAACCGTGCGCAGATGCACGATGCCGCGCTTGAAATGCTCAACCGCGTCAAGATTCCGCGTGCGGCGGAAATCCTCAAGGATTACCCGCATCATCTGTCGGGCGGCATGCTCCAGCGCGTGATGATTGCCATCGCACTCATCAATAACCCGCGCCTGCTCATCGCCGACGAACCTACGACTGCGCTGGACGTAACCATTCAGGCGCAGATTCTCGATTTGATGAACGATCTGCGCGAGAGCTACGATACATCTGTCATCATGATTACGCATGACCTCGGCGTTATCGCGGAAACCTGCGAACAGGTCGCCGTGTTCTACGCCGGTCAGGTCATCGAGCAGACGGATGTGAACACGCTCTTCCATGCCCCCGCTCACCCATATACCGAAGGACTTCTCCGCTCGGTGACCTCGCTCAGCGGCGCACAGAAGGAGCTTTACACCATCAGCGGCACGGTGCCGACAGCCGGCAACTTCTCTTCCGGCTGCCGCTTTGCCGACCGCTGCATTCGCTGCACCGAACAGTGCCGCAAGAGCATTCCCACGCTTTCCGAAATTGAGCCGGGTCATCTTTGCCGCTGCTTCCTGCACAGCAAAACGGAAACGGAGGGACAGGCATGAGCGAGATTTTACTCGATGTCAAGCATCTGAAAACCTATTTCCCCATCAAGGGCGGCGTCATTCGCAAAACGGTCGGCTATGTCCGCGCCGTCGAGGATGTCTCCCTGACGATTCACGAAAAAGAAACGTTCAGTCTGGTCGGAGAATCCGGCTGCGGCAAATCCACGACCGGCAGAACCGTTCTGCGCCTGATTGAGCTTTACGCAGGCAGGTTCCGAGGTCTCGGCCCTGCTTGGCAGAATGCCCTCCGC
>ERZ772883.2685-NODE-2685-length-10683-cov-2.243131_pt1 | contig 10683 bp, 10 predicted proteins | sample MGYA00580575_ERZ772883 | MGnify/ENA primary metagenome ERZ772883 (study PRJEB29015, sample SAMEA2737666) | human gut metagenome | biome: human gut; feature: human-associated habitat; material: faeces | place: China | collected 2012 ...
TGCAAAACAATTTTCTGAAAACTGGCCAAAAAGCGCTTTTGAAATTGTAGTAAGGGTAATCTTCGTTTTGAGGAAAACAGCTAAAGCAGATCGCTGTGCGTTCCTGTTCGGATCAACTGTAAGCCCAGCATCTCGTGCCTGATCCGGTAGACCAACAGCCAGTCGGGGTGAATACGACACTCACGCACTCCCCTTATAATTATGGGAATTTATCCGCGCTTGATCTTGATGCTCGGCTGAAAGAGGCTATTCGGCGCACAGCATAGTAATGAAAGTCTCCACTTTCTTGGGGGCGCAGTTCAAATGTCCTGAAAACTGCTGTTTAAGCATTCAGCGCTTTCATTAAATCGGCTACCGTCTCAAATGATCCGTACATTTTGTCGGTTTCCGCTATTTTACATTCGGCAGCTGCGTTCTCGATTTCAGTACAAACCTTATTGGCTGAACCTTCATCGTGCTCGGAAACTGCTGTATTGCTTTCCAAGCTGGTGGTCTGCGTGTCAGATTGGATTTCTTTCATAATTTGTTTCCCTCAATTGTTGTATTTATCTCATCATACATGATTGAATTGCGGTCTGCAAGCGCTGTTATCATACTCGCTGGAAAACCAGACCTCTTACAATCTCATCACCGGTCAGCTCGCTGGTCCGATAGATCTTCTGACAAAACGGTGTCAGGCTAAAATCCATGCCGGGATTGCCTGCGTCCAGCAGGATGCCGGTCACGGTGAATTTTCGGGCGGTCTGCTCCTTATGGAGCTTTGCCAAATAGTCCTCCGGCAGCTCACACAGGCCGTCGGTCAGAAATACAATGTCGGCGTTTTCAAAGCCGGTATCCATGAGCTGGATCGCCTCATCCAAGGGCTGTTTGAAATTGGTGCCGCCGCCTAAAAACGTCTCGGCGGCATTCATCTTATCCTGCACGGAATACTGCCCAGGCAGAAAAACGTCCACCTTGCACTCAGAAGAGCCGGCAAAATGAATGAGCGCGAATTTGCGCCGGTTTTCTGTGGCAATATCCAGCAGCGTCAGCGCCACAGCCTTGCCCCATGCGGCAGCGTCGCCGCGCGTGGAGCTGGATTCGTCGAGGCAGCAGATGATGTCGCCCATGCCCTTGTGGACGGGCTCACGCCTGCGGTACTGCTTGAGCCGCCGCTGCTGATACTTCTTCACAAACAGCGGAAGCGTCTGCGGCGAGGCAAGCATGGCAAACTCCGAACCGATAGCACGGGAAAGATCATTGCCCAGCTCCAGCGCGTAGGTTTCTCCGCGACCATAGGCGTAGCCGTTGCGCTTGCCTTGCACGAAGATCTCACGAAACCTGCCAAGGTGCTTTGAGATCTCCAACAGCGCGGGATTTTGCCGCACCTTTTGAAGAAGCTCGGTGTTCACCGCGTTTTTTTCCATGGTACCGGCATCATCGCCCCACGCGCCGAGGATCGTCTGGACTTCCTTTGCCTTCTCCGCGGCTGCGCCGACAGCGACAGTAACACTCTCAGATATAGCGGCTTTGTTTTGCCGTTCCGTGGTATCTACCATCTTTGCAACGGCCCCAGCCTGCTGCGTTTTGCTCTCGGCCTGATTTGCCGCGTCGATCACCGCCTGTTCCAGCGTGGGATTCTGCACGGAATCCCGCATTTGCTCCAAAAGCTCTGTAAGTTTTTGCTGTGCCTGATTCCGCGCGACTTGCAGCTTTTCGAGCGTTTTCAGCGTACCATCCTTGCCGCCAAGCTCCGGCAGCAGTTTATCCAGCTGCGCGCCGATTTTTGCCGTAAATTCAGACGCAGCCTCGTAAGCGGGCAGCTCCCGCCCCTCGCAGATCGACTTGATCGTGGGATAGTCCGCGTCCTCGGTCACATGGTCGAGTAGCTTCGCGTTGAATTTCTGCGCTTCTGCTGTAAGCCTGTCCGCATCGGTTCGCTTTGGGAACAGTGAGTAGAACGACTGAAAAATATCTCTGGACAGCGCGGGAAAGCTATGCAGCTTAGATGCTGCCTCCTGCTGGATAGCCTCCAGGTTCTCATCATCCTTGCTCAGATCGCGGTAAATGCAGTCTTCCAGCTTGGAGCTTTGCAGCACACGATCCGTTTTCTGTGCTGTGGACGTTCCGGCATACTGAAAATTGCCCCAGCGGGAATCCATGACGTTTTGTATCGTGCGAAAATATTTCTTCATCATGCACCTCCATAGAAAAGGCAGGGTGGGAAGATCCCACCCTGCACTGTCAGTTTAATAGTTTCCACCGAAATTCGGCACAAAGCTGCTGGGCTGGGCGCTGCCAAAGGTAGGCGTAAAGCCGCCCGCCTGCGCGGGCGCGCCACCCATAAAGGTTTGCGTGGAGCCCTGCGTAGAAGCAGAACCGCTGTCGTCCTCCTTCTTGCTGTCGCCAAAATAGATGTTTTCGGCAAGAATTTCTGCCGTGCGGCGCTTGTTGCCGTCTTTATCCTCCCAGTTCCGGATCTGCAAACGTCCGGACACGACTGCCATGCGGCCTTTCGTAAAATACTTCGCCGCAAATTCAGCCGTGTTTCTCCACGCGACGACATCAAGAAAATCGGTTTCCTTTTTCCCGTCCTGCTGCGAAAAATCGCGGTCTACTGCCACGGAAAATGACGCAACGGAAACGCCGGAGGCCGTCTTGCGAAGCTCCGGATCGCGTGTGAGCCTGCCCATAACTACAATGTGATTCAGCATAAATTACCCTCCTTGAAAATTAGTCCTGTTTGGCTTTCATTTCTTCCAGCTTCTTTTTTATCTCGGAAATTGTAAAGATGCCGTGAAGTTCCTTTCCTACTTTAGGATGCCGAAGTCTCACAGCCCACATGAACACCTTGCTGTTGAACTTTGATTCCGGCATACGCTCAATTTCATCTGAAGAGTAGCGGCGGTCTCGAATTTCCATATATCGAACACCGCTCTCTTCTTCGAAAAACATATTCATTTCCGGAACTGTTGCTCTGATCTTAATTTGACTCTCCATTCCTGAACCTCCCAACAATTACTGTAATGCTGCCAACTGCTCCAACGGCGTGTAAGTAAAGCCAATGGCCTCATGCGCCGCCTTGCTGATGCGCTCCAGTTCGAAAAGGAGTCCATCCGTAAGCGCCCTTTCGCTGTCAGAGCCGGCGTTTGCAGCCATCTCGGTCTGCATCTGGTAGAGGCGCACCAGTTCCCCGCGGAATTTGCGGAGCGCTGCCTGCTTTGTGCGTACATTTTCCGCTGCACCGCAAGCGCTGTCGAAATCGTCCTTTGCGTCCTGTGCCATGGCAAGGAGGTCTCTGACCTTTTCCTGCATCGGATTGACGCACAGGCGCTCCAACGTGCCGGTTACAAACTCGCGGTCGCTCGGCTGCTGCCAGAAGTAATTCCGCAGCACCAGAAGATCCGTCGATGTGACCTCCGTATGGCCCTCCAACCACGCCTTTGCCTGCGCAATAGAGAAGTAGCTGAGGAATTTACGGTCGGACACGGGAATTTGGGCACGCAGTGCGCAGAGCACATCGTCCATCAGGTCGTGGATGCTGTCCGGTACCTGAATGGCTTTAACCTCCTGCTGCATAGCGCGCAGCTCCTCCAGCGAGATCGTCGCATGGATAGCGCCGAACGAGCCACCGAGCTTGTCTTTCAGGATCGCAAGTCGATGTGACTTCTCCGAAATATTTTCCGTGACGACCTTCAATTCCAGCCGATCATAAAGCGCCGTAAGAATCTTTTCCTCCGGGTCATTGAAATTCGGGATCTCATTGGACGCGGCAAAAAAGGAGATCGTCGGAATGGGATAAGTGCGTCCCTCGTTGGTGTACTTCCGCTCGTTGAGTGCCGTCAGGAGCGCGTTCAGAACACCGTCGTTGCATTTGAAGATCTCATCGAGAAACACAATGTCAGCCTCCGGAATTTTGCCCGCGGTCTGTACGACCGGTTCGCACGGATGCAGTGCGGCGACAGCTTTGCGATAGGCGTCCAGCTTGCCGCTGATCTCCGCCAGCTTCTCGAATGTCGCCGTCTCGTTTTTCATCTTCGGCAGACCATTCAGGAAGCTCTGCAAATCAAAGCGCAGATTCTGGTAGATACCGTCGCCCTCGAATGCGGATTCCGGCACAGAGCCGGGGATCAGGCTGGAAAGATCGAGCCGCCCGAATAGCTGTTCTTCGTCCGTCTGCTTGGAAAGGAGCCGTTCAAACTGTTTCGCACCCGTGATGCGGCTGCGGAAGGCGTTGATCGCGTAGCTCTTTGCCTGACCGGGATCGCCCAGGATAAACAGGTTCTTCCGCGTCAGGAGCGCAATGGCAATCAGTTCGACCAGTTCTTCACGCTCGGAAACGGCGCTATTTACGTCGGCCATGACAGCCAGCATTTTATCTCGTAAGCTCATGCGGCATCCCTCATGCGGTAGGCGTCCAGCGAGATCACACTGCTGTGCGCTGTTTTCTGCAGCTCCATGCGGAGCTGTGCGAAGATATGCTGCTCCAGATTGCCTTTTTCCGGGTCATACGACATGACCGCCCGGATGAGCCGCAGCGCAAGCTCCTGATACACGTCGTCCACGTCCAGCTTCGCCGCACGGATGAGCGCGCGGTTCTGCTTCATCACGGCCTTGATGCACCACAGATGGTTTTCCACGATAGCGTTTCTCTGAGAAATGGTGAAATTGTTTTTCATGGTCTTTCTCCTTTGTATTTGGGGAGGCAGACGCCTCCGGTTGTGTTTTGTCAGGCGGATGCCTTTTTCTGTTCTCTGCGGTTCTGTCTGGCGCGTTCGGCGTCAAACGTCGGAGCCGGGATAAATCCGTCCAGCGTCTTATAGAGGATAACGGACTGTACGCCGTCAAATACCTCCACGACCTGATGCAGCCCCAGATGCACATTCAAAAGCTCCTCCACAGGTGTTGTGCGAATCTGCTTTTGGAACGCACATGCGTCCAGATCAAGCTGCCGCACCTCGGAGAGCGTGTATCTGGATGCCGTGGGGCCGATCTCCCGTCCGAGAGACTTGCAGAGATTTTCGTGCATGAGCCAGCTTTCCGTGCTGGCAAAATCATAGATACGCACCAGGCTCGGCCGGATGCGCTTCTTGCACCAGTCCGGAACGCGGAGCATATTGTGCCAGCACTTCAAAAGGCGCGGCTTTTTCTTCTTCGTGCAGTAGGCTTCTCCAAACTGCACCACCACGCCGCCGAGCTGACCGGGGTTCTGTCCCTTGTACTCAAAAACGTGGTCGCAGTCTGTGCATACGGGAACCTTGGGCCGGATCTTCATACGACATTCTCCTTACTTTTTATCCATTTTCGCGCGGCAGAGGTCGATCACGCGCTGGCAGGTATCAATTTCGAACCCGCCGATGTGCGTCTCCTCCTCCGGGAGCTTTAATTCTCGTGCCAGCCACTGATAGGCTTTCGTCCGGCTGATGTGCTGCTTCTGCCAGTAAGCGTCGAACACCTGATGGGCTTCGATGCGCTTGAGCCGCAGAATCTCATTCGCCACATCGCCGAGCGGCCGCGTGGTACCCTTGTGGCAGCCGACGCGGGCGTTGCAGTTCTGGCACTGATACAGATATTCGTTCTGCATTCCAAGCCGTTCCGTCGAGCTGCCATAGACATCAGCAGCCGGAACGAGCCGGATGATCCCGCCGCAGTAGCGGCAGATGGTCGGTTTCTTCAAATAGGCGTGTCCTCCTTTTTTATGCCGCCTCCTTGCGCGGCTTTTTTGTCTTTTGGGGTTTCGATTCGATTGCCTTCGGTTCACGCACCGCCATCTGGAAGCAGACAAGCTCGTCTGTTTTGAGAAGCAGCGCACTGTGCTGCACGACCTCCAGCATAAGCGTTCCGTTCAGCGCCTTCAGGCACTCCATGAGCTGCGCCGGATTGTACCAGTACACGCCCGTGGGCTCGCCGCTCAGCGCGACCACGTCCATAGCTGTCTCCGAAACACCGTATTCGCTTTCACAGCGCACAGTCAGCCGGTTTCCTGCAAAGGACAGGGAAAATCGGTTCTGCGTGCCGGTGACGCTCAGGGCTTGCAAAATGGTATCACGGAGCAGGGCGGCGTCGGTCAGGACAGTAAACTGCTGCTTCAGATTGGACAGCACCTGCGACACGGCAAGATATGGCCCTTCCATAATTCGCGCGGCGAACAGGAAATTCTCCTTCCGAAAGACAATGGCTTTCCCGGTCGTACCGACCTGCAGCTTCTCGCGGTCGCTTACCAGACCTGCCAGCTTTTCCAGCGAAGCTGCCGGAACAAGGAAACTGATGTTCCCGCGGCTCTCGCGGTCGCCTTTGGCAGATGCGATACGGAAGCTGTCCGTGCTGACCGCCTGCAGGCCATCCGCGCCGAAGATCAGGTTCACGCATTTGAGCATGGGCCTTGCCGTGTCCTCAGAAACGGCAAACGCCGTTCGTTTGGTCAACGACGGAATGCCGCTCACAGGCACGGTCGCCGCCGGGCAGGGAATCTCCATGCGCGGGTATTGTGCCGCGTCCATGACGGGAATGGCGTATTCCGCGTTCCCGGAGGAAACAACGAGCTTTCCGTTTTTCATCTGGAAAGTCACGCGCTCGCCATCCAGCAGGCGCAGCATTCCAGAGAGAAGCGGGGCTTTTACGACAACGCTGCCATCACGATCGATCTGCGCGGGGAGCTGCTGCTCCAACGCGATCTCCAGATTCCCGGACGCAACGGTGAGCGTGTCCTGCTCGGCCTGCAAATACGTGCATTGCAGAATTTCAATCGTAGACACCCTCGGCGCAATGCGCTCGGCGTTCTGCGCCGCGGCAAGCAGCTCTGTTCGGTTGACGGTGAATTTCATAGCATCCTCCTTTTTTACGCAACGGAATCGAATAGACTCAGCTGGTTTTCCACCTGCTGCGTTTTCTTCGTCCGTTTGGCTTTCTGCTGTTCCAGCTGCACCATGGCGGCTTGCAGCTTTTCCTCCTGCTCCGCCGTAAGCACGCGCTTTGGCTGCTCGATCACGGTAGGCGACGGTAATTCTGCTTCTTCGGCGGGGACTTCCGGTGCTTCTCTGTCCGGATTCTCGAACGCCATCTTCTTGAACGCTGCCGCAATATCCTCCACATTGTCGCGGATGCCGAGCATCAGCTCCTTTGCCATCTGCGAGGTCATGTCCTGCACATCGCTCATTGCGGCAAGTCCTTCCTCGGAGAAGTTTCCTTCAATGAGTCCAGCAACCGCCAGCTTCGAGGCCATGAGCTTCAGACATTTCTGCTGCATGGTGTCCTCGTAGTAGAGCATATAGACCTTGACCGCGGGCGCTTTCTGGTTGATGCGCCAGCTTCGGCGCGATGCCTGCCGCAGCGTAAAGAGCTTGTAGCCCATGCTATAGAACACCAGCGTCGTAAAAGCGTTGAGATCCAAGCCGGTCTCTACCAAAGACGGGTTTACGATCAGAACCTGCATTCCGGCGGCGAGCTTTTTCTGCACCCATTCCTCACGGTCGGTGGTCTTGATCTTGTCGGTCAGGATCTCTGTGCGATAGCCTTCGTCCGCCAGCATCAGCTGCGCCGACGTGCGGTAGAGCAGATGAAAAATGCCGGAGCTGTAGCCGTTGATGAGCGTAGCCGTCATGCCGATGACCTTTTTCGCCGTGCCGAACAGCTCCGCCATCGCGTCGCCCTGGCCGCTGTCGTTGTTGTACTCGTGCAGCTCATCCACGATAAGCCCGTCAAGCCTGCCGCGGTACCGCTTCTTGATGTAAGAGCTGAGCGGATACCGCCGGCACGCGCCGCGCGTCGGAAAGTACCCGTCCGGGTTCTCGCGAAGCGTCTGCAAAGCGTCCAGTGCTGCGGGGTTCTTTGTCTTCTGCATGGCATGGACTGCCAGCTTCCGATGCACCCAGCCGTATTCCGGGATCTTGACCCACGGAGACGGCACGCTTGGATTCACCGCTGTCCACAAGGGACCGGCGCAACTCATACATTGATGATTGCGCCGGTTTTCCATGCGGAACGCCTCCGGTTTCGCGGCCGTCCAGCCGTCTGTGTCGTCGCTGCTGGGCAGCTCTATGATTCCCCCGCAGTTTGGGCAGCGGAACGCGCCTTTTCGCGCGTCAAGCAGAACCGCCGGGCGGCGCATATAGCCGTCTCTAGCTTTTTCCTTGCTGATGACGGCGTAGATGCTTTTATCGCCCTGCTGGTACTGTGCGTACAGGCTGTCCAGCTCTGTAATGCTGCGGACGATGACGCCCGCAGTCTCTGGCAGCGTTTCGGCAAGTTCGCGTACCCACTTCTTCGCAACGTGCGACGGGCAAAGAATAATGTTGAACGTCTTTTTCCGTTTCTGCGCCTGATACGCCGCCAGTGCGGTCGCACCGATCTTCGTTTTGCCGCTTCCACACTCTGCCACGATGAACGCAGACTTTCCCTCCGAGAGCTTGCGCTTGACCGATTCCGCAACCGCAAGCTGCGCCGGGTAAAGGCCGTAGCCCGCGTGTGCGCGGATATAGTCGTTGATGCGCAGGATCTCCGGGGAAAGCTGCTCCGCAGCGGGGTCAAACAGCGGTTGGAACTGATTACGGATTCGCTCTGCCACGGTCACGCCGAACGCGCTTAGGTAGCTGGTGACAGAATGCACACTGTCAAAGCCGTTGAGGTTCTGAACTGTTCCGGGAATACGAATTGCGCCGCTTTTCAGGCCTTCCTCCAGCACCTTGACGATATTGGCGTCGTCCTTCTTGCACAGCAGCAGCCACGCCTCCAGCCGTTCCCGAATGGAGATGACGCGCAGCGGCTTGAGAAGTCTGCGCCGCTGCAGTTCGTCCAGAACATAGTTCTGAAACTCCGGGATGAGCGGCACAGCCGTTTTCCGGTCCAGCGCTTCAAACAGTGCCTGCCGGTCTCCGGCTGGACAAAAAAGGATGCACTTTCTCGGCGGCAGCTCTGCTGCCGTTTGTCCGTCTTGCTCCTGCTCCTGCGCGCTGTCCTCCTCATCCAGAGAAAGGATCGTCGCCTCGGCATAGATCCCATCGTGGCTCAGATGGCATTCGTACTTCTTTGGTTCGCAGGCGAGCATGGCTGGGTCACCGGCAAATTCCGTTTCCAGCGTCGCGCCGGCATAGATCGCATCCGACATGGCGCGCACCATCTCTGGATACCCGCCGAAGCGGATCGCCCGAAGATGCTGCTCGCGTCCGTCCGGTTCAAGGACGATTGTGTCCGCATACGCGCTGAGACGGATCTCCTGCTTGGGATTGTAATAGCTGATTGGCATGAGTCTGCTTTTCTCTGGCATTCATGGTTTCACTCCTTTCATCGTTTTTGGACGCAAAAAGACCGTAACTGCCAGATGGCAATTACGGTCTTATAGGTCCTGTTGTATTTTGGTATTCACTGGCCTGCGCGCGGAACCGGGGCATACTTCGCCCCGAGAAATCACCTCCGCCCTTCATCTGCTCCGCCCTGATACTGCTCTGACCTGAATACAGGATGATTGTAGCGGAAATGCGTACAGATAGCTACTTGCAAATAACACAACTCCAAATATTTATGTAGCATGTGTGGATCTTACGAATGCAGACTTATTTTGCACATACACGGATCGAACAAATATAAAATCCACCATTATAAAACTCAAACGTATATTCCTTCCGTGCGATTTCTTCACCGTTCCCATCCCGGACAGTTCCTTCAATTATGCATTTGCTCCCGTCAGACTGCATCTTCAGATCATCGACATAGAGACCACCGCCGAAGCCTCCGACAACCGTGGTGACGATCGCATCATAGCTTGGATCGTAAAATGGATCTTCCTCGATTCGATAGGTGTAGCCATTATAATACCGATGTAATGTGGAACAAATCATATCTTTTGTATAGCAGTAGGCTTGCGCAGCTTCGTTCCAACAATTCAGCAGATCATCTTCGCTTGAAAAGAGCTGAAATGAAGTGTACAGCTCAGCCTCTGTCAATTCCCCCACATTTTCAAAAGAAAGCTCTGCAGAATAGGCGGCTTCCATACTGGATAATATCACGCTGAAGTACGCATCCGGTAATTCCTCTGGGAAAACAGCGTCTGGCTTTTCGTATTCATTATACGCGATCAGCCGCTGTGCGCCATCCGCTGATTCTAATTTTTCTGTGCTTTGGTTTATCGCAGAAACAGCAAAATAAGCAGATGTGCGCTTATCTGAATCTTCCAATATGGCAAGGTATTCGCCGATCTCAGGCAGGGAATACAGATTTGCCTGATATGCGGCATCTTTTATAAAGGAAGCATACGCCGGAAGCTGTGCGAACAGGAAATCCCGCCATAGCGAGATCGCTGCCTCATCAAAGAAATGGAGATCCAATTCAGGGTGCACCGTGTGCAGAGAGATATGCTCGCGGAAGCTTCTCAGAAACTGAGTCTCTTCCTCGGCAGAAACGGATGGGTCAGGCATTTCTTCCGGCGGCGCGGATTCCGTTACCGCCTCAGCTGATTCAGTGTTCTGAATTTCGGATGTGTCTGCCGCAGAAGCTGACACTTCAGGCTGACCTGTAAAATGAGTGGTATCCTTGGAAGCACAGCCCATCAGTATCAGGCATAACGCAAAGCAAAGACTAAGAAAGAATATGTTGTTCTTCATATTTACTTTTTGCACCTTCTTTTCTCATTAAACTAGTGATGACATAAAATATCGAGGCTCCAATGCTGGCAGGTGATCACCAATGCTCTGATTTGAATTGTAAATATTT
>ERZ772883.2692-NODE-2692-length-10646-cov-8.060334_pt1 | contig 10646 bp, 7 predicted proteins | sample MGYA00580575_ERZ772883 | MGnify/ENA primary metagenome ERZ772883 (study PRJEB29015, sample SAMEA2737666) | human gut metagenome | biome: human gut; feature: human-associated habitat; material: faeces | place: China | collected 2012 ...
TCTTTGGTACTTTCTTTCGCTTCGAAAGAAAGTACTGCCCCCTTCGGGGCGGCAGTCCCACTACCCGCGCCGGAGTCGGCGCGTCAAGCCCCCAGCGGGATTTTTTACAACCAAGTTAGTGTATACCGCCGCAAGCAGGGGGCTTTCCGCTCGCCCCCTGCGCCCCTTCGGACCGTAGTCGTCGATCTAATCGATTTTGATAAAATGATAGTGACTTTCCTTGAAGCAACCACTCAGCGCGGCCCGCACTGCCGTGCGCCCCGCTTGTTGTTTGCCAAAACATTCAGTTTGCTTATCGTAATAATTAAACGCTTCACGAGGTTGCATTCCCCCTTCCGCGCCGAAACCAGCGCCCCACCCCGGCAGGTGAAACCTCCCGCTAGAACTGCCGCTTACCGATGCGAACGAAGGCTTCTCAAAAGAGCTGCATCTCCCTTTCCCCCTTCCTACTCTTGACCTTCCGCTCAAAACAGGTTACACTACCTTTTGTTCTGGATTCTACCAATGATCTCACTGGGGAGGGAACAAACCATGAGCGAAGAGGCAAAGAAAGAAACGCCGAAGAAGAAACCATCCTCCATGTGGCAGCGGATCGTCACAGGCGCCTGCCTGATCGCCGTTTTGACGCTGGTACTCTGCCTTGGCGGCTGGTATTTTGCAGTAGCCGTTTTTCTGGCCACGATGCTGGCGATCCACGAGGAACTGAACGCTCTGAAGGTAGGCGGCCACCGCCCGGTCTGCTGGACCAGCTATGTGGCCCTGTGTCTGGCCGTCCCTGCGATGAGGTTCTATTCTTCGCTGGCCATTATCCCAATTCTGACCGTGCTGGGCTTTTTTGTGGTGCTGCAGGTCATGCGCCGGGAGGACCCTGACCTGATCGACATTCTGGTCAGCGTTCTGCCCATGATTACGCTAGTGCTGCCCTGTATGTGCCTCATCGGCCTGCTGGATTCCCCGGCCTCCCTGCAGAAAATGCTGCTGGTGATGGTCTTTGCGGTGGCCGTGGGCGGCGATACCTTCGCCTATTTCATCGGCAGTGCCGTGGGCGGCCCCAAGCTCTGCCCCCATATCAGCCCTCATAAGACCGTCGCTGGTTCTGTCGGCGGACTGCTGGGCAGCGTTCTGTGCGCCGTGGTGGTGGGACGGCTGTTCTCGCTGGGCGGCGCTGCGCCCTACCCTGCTCTGTGGGGCGACGTGCTGGTAGGTCTGCTGGGCGGCTTTGCCGGTCAGGTGGGCGACCTGTTCGAAAGCATGGTAAAGCGTCACTGCGGCATTAAGGATTTCGGCACCATCTTCCCCGGCCATGGCGGGATGCTGGACCGGCTGGACAGTATTTTCTTCACCTGCATCATCGTGTACAGCTACCGTGCGTTGCTTCTGTATATTCTTTGATCTTTTCGAACCCTCATATGTAAGGAAGGATTCTCATGCAGTCCAAGCGTAAACTCGCCGTTCTCGGCTCCACCGGCTCCATCGGCACGCAGGCGCTGCAGGTGGCCGCGCTTCACTCCGATCGTTTCCAGATCACGGCGCTGACGGCCAACCGCAGCAAAGAAAAGCTTTTTGAGCAAGTGCGCCAGTTCCGTCCCCAGCTGGCCGGACTGGTAGAGCCTATTTCAATGGAAGAAATTCCGGATGACCTGAAATTCTGCCAGTGGGTCTTCGGCCCGGAATGTCTGACGCTGGCCGCACAGACGGACTGCGACGATGTGCTGGTGTCCGTGGTGGGCATGGCGGGCCTGAAAGGCGTACTGGAAGCCTTCCGTCAAAACAAACGGGTGCTGCTGGCCAATAAAGAATCACTGGTCACCGGCGGCCATCTGGTGATGGAAGCAGCCCGGAAGGCGGGCGAGCATTCCCTCCTGCCGGTGGACAGCGAGCACAGCGCCATTTTCCAGTGTTTGCAGGGTGCGGCGGGCAATCCCATCGACAAGATCATCCTGACCTGCTCCGGCGGGCCTTTCCGCACGTGGGATAAAGCCGCCATCCGCAGCGCCACCAAGGCACAGGCGCTGAAGCATCCCAACTGGGTCATGGGTCAGAAAATCACCATCGACAGCGCCACTCTGTTCAACAAGGCGCTGGAGATCATGGAAGCCAGGTGGCTTTTCGGCGTGGAGGACGACCGCATTCAGGTGGTCGTTCATCCCCAGAGCGTCATTCACAGTGGGGTTCAGTTCGCCGACGGTGCGCTGATCGCCCAGTTGGGCACGCCGGATATGCGCCTGCCCATTCTGTACGCCATGAGCTACCCGGAACGCCTGCCCACCGGCGGCGCGCCGCTGGATCTGTTTTCCCTGTCCGGCCTGACCTTCGAGCGGCCTGACCCGGAACGCTTCCCCTCCCTGCGGCTGGCTCATGAGTGCCTGCAGGCGGGCGGTGCTGCCTGCTGCGAGCTGAATGCCGCCAACGAGGTGGCCGTGGCTCATTTGTTACAACAACCGTTACAATCCGCAGGCGGGAATCCCATGACCATCGGTCGAATTTATGATATCGTGGAGGAGACCCTGAACCGTCTGGGCGTTCTTCCCGCCGGTTCGCTGGACGAAATTCTGGAGGCCGACCGCCGTGCCCGGGACGTGGCTGCGTCCCTGCTGGCGGCGGACTGACCCTGTGAATCTGTCCATGCCGGGCCGCATATACTAGCTTTACGGGGACGCTTTTTTCCGTCCCCCGGAAAGGAAATCCGTATGACGATCCTGTATGTTCTGTTAGCGATCCTGTTGTTAGGCATCCTGATCATGGTGCACGAGTTCGGCCACTTTGCGGTGGCACGGCTGTGCGGCATCGCTGTCAAGGAATTTTCGCTGGGCTTCGGCCCGGTCATCTGGCAGCACAAGAGCAAGAAAAGCGATACTACTTTTTCCATCCGTCCCATTCCGATGGGTGGCTACTGCATGTTCTACGGCGACACGGACGACGACCCGAACGGCAGCACGAAGGACGATCCCCGCAACTACAATAAGGCCCCCGTTTGGAAACGGATGCTCAGCGTCCTTGCGGGACCGGGCATGAACTTCGTGTTGGCCTTCGTCGTGGCCATTGCGCTGATGGGCGTTTACGGCGCGGTCGCCACCACCCCTGTGGTGCAGGAGGTCGAAGCCGGAATGCCCGCCGCCGAAGCCGGGCTGCAGGCCGGGGATATTTTTGTCCGAGTCAACCAGACCGAAGTGGAAAACGGTACCGTGCAGGACGTGAGCAACGCCATCGGCGCGGACGCTTCCTCCGCCCCGGTGGAAATCACCGTTCTCCGGGACGGTCAGGAGCAGACATTCACCGTGACTCCCCAGTACGACAGCGAACTGGAACGTTACCGGGTGGGCGTGACCATCGCTCAGGGCTATGAAAAAATGCCCGCCAGCTCCATTCTGCCCTCCGCGTGGTCGCTGTGCAAGCAAGCCAGCGTCGCCATTGTGGAAAGTTTGGGCAAGCTCTTTACCACCGGCGAGGGGCTGAACGACGCGGCGGGGCCTGTAGGCGTGGTGTCGCTGGTAGCGCAGCAGACCCAGCAGGGCGGCCTTGAAATTTACCTCTATCTGCTGGTCATCATCTCCATCAACCTGGGGCTGATGAATCTGATCCCCATCCCCGGTCTGGATGGCAGCCGTCTCATTTTCATGCTGATCGAAGCCATCCGCCGCAAGCCGGTCAATCAGAAGATCGAAGCGGGCGTTCACCTGTGCGGCTATGTGCTGCTGTTTGGCATCATGATCTTCTTCACCTTCAAGGACGTGCTTCGGCTGTTCGGCAAATAAGGCATATGAAAAGGCCGGGAAACGTACTTTACAGCGGTTCCCGGCGCTTTCTTTATTTCACAAACAAAATCCGGCAGGAATAGCCATTCAGCCCAAAGGTCAGCCCGACGTCCCGACCTTCCAGCATATCCCGCGCCTGCGCGACCGGCTCCGGGAAGGAAACCGTCACCTTTTCCACAGGCTTTGCGGAAATATTGACCGCAAACGCCAACAGCTGCGGCGCGCCGGACAGATCGGTGTAGCGGTAATAGCTGATTCTGACCTTTTCATGATCGGCCCGAGCGTTGTTCGTCCAATAGGGCATCCATTCCGACTGTTCGATGGGGAACGCGCCGAAGACCTTCCATACCCGGCTCATCAGCTCCAACGGATGGTGAATTTCATTGGGCCGGGGCAGAATGCCGTGCAGCACAGCGCAGGCCAGCGCCTGTTCAAACGTCCACAGGGGACGGTTCTCATAGGCGATAAATTCCACCGGCGCGCCAATGTTCCGCCCCAGATACTCCGCCCGGAAGTATTCCAGATTCAGGTCTTCCGTGTCGCCGTGCATTCGGTCGAACTGCAGATTTTCTCCATACCAGTTCTGGTGAATGTAAGGAATCGTCATAAAATTCACATATCCGAAGGAATGCACGTTGATCTCCCCGCCCCGGGACTGCACGATCTCGTACAGCCGGCGGAACATCCGCCGCAGCGTTCCAAGACAATAGCTGCCGTGCAGCTTTCCCCCATGGTCGTACCAGCCGCACCCGTGCTCTGTACTGTAGCACAGTCGCGGGAAGGTGATGGAATCCAGATAAACGCCGTCGATATGGAACTCGTCCATCAGTTTTTCCACGCCGCTTAAAAACAGCGCTTCATACTCGCTGTGGTAGCACACCACATAATCCCGCTGGAAGGGCACCCGCCACCAGCCGCCCTCCATCGCGCCTTTTTCGTCTACCACCTTCACTTTGTCCTGCAGCTCGCTCCATTGGGGAGCCATGGTGGAGAGCTCATAGCCGAAATAGGGCAGCACCTTGATGCCCCGCTTGTGGCACTCGTCCACAATGGTATGCAGCTGATGGGCGGTGAACTCGCTCAGCTCGAACCAGTTCTGGCACTTGTTCCATTTTTCGTGCAGGATGAGCGTGGTAACGCCCTTTTCCTTCAGCTCGTCATAGCGTCCCGCCAGCACGTCGATGTAGTTTCCCTTGACCTTGGCCCCGCAGTCGATATGGAACGCATTGTGAATGTACGGCTGTTTGGGGAAGGGCTTTACCGGCGTGGCCTGCACCCCGAAGCAGAACGTGACGGGATGATAGGCGTATACGCCGTCCGCAGGGTCAGCCGTCCACGTTTTGGGCTGGCTGTCCAGCAGGCGGACGCGCAGGATCAGCTGTTTGCCGTCCCGCACCAGTTCGATGGCCTTCTCCGGATCCTCCGGCTGCCAGCAGCGGTCGCTCTCCGCGTACCAGCCCAGCCCCCGCTCCTCATTGCCCAGCCACAGCAGGGCCTTGAATGGCATGGCCGCGTTCTGCGCGGGGACGGCCCCGCTGGCGGACATGGTTCCCATGGGCCGCTCCATTCCGTCAGCCAGCGAAATCACGCTGTTTGGGAACATATGAAACAGCGTGACAGCTTCCGCACGCAGGGGAATTTCCAGCCACAGCCGATCCAGCTTGAATAGCATCGGCCTGGCCTCCGCCACGCCGAAGACCTGCGCCACTGTCCGCCCTCTGGGCATCCATTTCAGGTCGATATCCACGCCGCCATCATAGCCGATCCGCGTGCAGCTATCCACAATAAAACGGTCGGACTGTTTCGCGCCGCATACGATGATTTCCTCGTCATTCCGCCGCTGAATGAAGCTCTCGGCCTCGTTTTCGGAGTAGTTGTCGTCCCAGTGGGACGGCTCCCCGTCCTCAACGGCTACGACCCGCACCGGCGCGGCCAGCAGTTCCACCCCCTGCGACCGAATGGAACAAAGCATCCCGTCCGCGCCGACGGTATAATCCCGGTCGATCACATGAACTGTGTGTTCGTTGTTCCGACTTTCCGCCCGCACCGGCAAAAAAGGCTGAGGAATTTTCATGGTCATTCTCCTTTTGGGAAGGCATTTGGGAAATCGTCAGTGCATCCGAAAATCCAGCGTTTTGGGCAGCGGGTATTTTTCATCCGCCGCCCGAAGCAGCGCTTCGTCCTCCGGGTCGTAGGGAACGCCCTGCTCTTTGGCGTATAGGCGGCGGTACAGCTCGAACCAGAGATAGGAAACTGACAGTTCGCCTTCCTTCACGTCGGGCATGACAAAATCCACGTTCAGGATCGCGGCAGCTTCTTCCAACCGGCCGATGTGCAGCAGCGCCACAGCCCGCAAAAGCCGCAGCCGTCCGTAGGCCTGTAACTCCGGCGAAAGCTCGTCATAAAGCTCCAACCACTTTTCGTCGTTGCCGTCCTCCGTCAACTGCATGGCCGTTTCGACGGCCAGCGCCCGGCAGTCCGGCTTCAGCCGAAACGCATTCAGCAGCATTTCGTGCGCCTTTTCCGGCAGGTGATATTCACTCTTATACAGCATGGCCAGATTCCGCAGCGCCCACGGGTTTTCACAGGCGGCCAGCGACTGCTCCCACGCCTGTTTCGCCTCGTCCACGGAACCTTCTCCGTAAGCGGCCAGCGCATAGCGAATCACGCCCAGATGCAGCAGGCTGTACCAGTTCTGCTTTGGCAGGGCTTCCAGCTTTTCCAGCCACGCCCGGCCCATCACATAGCCCGCCGGTTCTTCCAGCGGATCCGGGCAGGGAAATTCGCCCTTCTCCAGCAGGGTCAGCCAGGCTTTCGTTTCCGGGTCCTGAACCTTCGGGAAGGTCAGCGCAACGCTGAGGGGCTTCCCCCGCAGCACTTCCTCCACATGGCCCCAGCCGGAGCCCTGCGACAAAAGTTCCGTATGGGTCACGGTTTCGTCTGCCGGGAAAGGCAGCTCGTCCGGGTTCCCCACCCGCCGCTTCAAGCATGTCTCCACGGCATGAACGGCCTCGCCGTAGGTACCGTGCAGCGCCTTGGGATCGCCCTCCAGCAGGGTATAGGCTTCCTCCCATTCCCACACGTCCTGCGCCGCCATCGGAATATGCTCCAGCTGGGTATGCGCCAGCCCGGCCTGAATTTCGATATAGGCGGAGCCTTTCTCGCTGAGCCACTCGCTCCAGTGCCTTCCTCCCTGCCCCATGCCCCATACAAACATTTTCCGTCCAAACAGGCGGCGGGTGGAGCATTGCAGCAGGCCATAGCCCTCTTCATTGGCGGATGCGATCCACTTGGGCGACGTTTTTGGAATCTGATAGAAGAAGTCCCGGGAGGAGGGGATATGAGCGGGATAGCTCACGTCCACGCCGTCCGCCATGGGAATGTCCGTCTTATCCAGAATGTAATGATCGGCGTTGTAGAAGCTGAGGAACGACCGCCCCGCCGGGACGATCACCCGGGTGCCTGGCGTTTCCGGCACGGCGATATTGGACCACCAGTACATATACTTCGTCTCGTCCGTGCGGTTTTCGATCCGGCAGCGCAGGTACAGCGTGGGCGAATCCTCCCGCACCCACGCGCTGACGGAATACGCCACGCCCCGGATGCGCTCGAACTCATACAGCCGCAGCACCTCGCCCTCGGGCGTTTGATCGACCGCCGCAAAGACCGGCGAGCAGGTCAGCGGATTGTGTCCCTTGATGCCCACGTTGAACTCGACGCCGCCGCTGAACCACGCGTTGCGCAGGCCCAGATTGCCCGGCTGAAATACCGGATTGACGTACAACAGTTCCTTGCGCTCATCCTTGTTATAGATGGAATACAGCCGTCCGCCCAGCTCCGGCAGGAACACGGCGCGCACGTGATCGTTTTCCACCACAGCCGCCTGAAACGCCCGGGGCTTCTTTTCCCGGTCGTAGCCGTCCTGCAGCCGGTAGGGCAGCATGGTGGGGATCATGCCCTTGCCGATATATTTCTTTTCTTCCTCCGCCACCTTATCCGTCATTTCATATCCGGCGTGGATATAGCTGACGTTCTTGATGTCCGGCATGGGGTTCATCGGCCCCATGGACGCGGCGGGAATCACGAGCTTTTCAAAATGGACCATAGGATTCTCCCCTTTGTACAAATACCGTTTTTGCCGGGAGGCCCCCGGCTGGCTATTCACTTCATCGCGTTTTTCATCCTGATCATTTTACCATGACCGCCGACCCGCCGCAAGAAAAAACCGTCCTGTTTTCCCGGATTTTTCCGAAGAAATCAGAACGGCTTTTTCAACGTTCGTCTATATTTCCGCTTTTATTTCTCTTTCCGAAAATACTCTACGCCCAGAATCACCAATCCCAAAGTCAACGCCATCAGGGACGCGGCCAGCGGTATGGCGACCCCCAATTCTTTGGCCGACGCCCAAAACCGGCTTCCATACCAGTCCATGACCAAATTCAGCTGCACATAAACGCTGATGGCAATAGCCCATAGGGAACTGACCAGCGTCAATACGCTGCCGATCAGCACCTTCTTCATCCTATTCTCCTCCTTGCTCTTTCCTTGCCGCTTATCATATTCTCTTTTCCCCGGCGTGTCAATCACGCTCCTTCCCCATAGAAAAAGGCCAGCACGAACTTCCGTTCATGCTGACCTTTTCTATACAAACATCGGGAATCTGCACCAGACCCGCAAGCCGCGAGGCCCGTCGCCAAGCGGCGGCAACTCCACAGCCAAGCCACTTTCCCTCGAGCGTTCCCGCGCCCAAAGGGCGCGCAGTCCGGGGTGCAGGGGCACTGCCCCTGCTATTTGGCAAATTCGGTGCTGCGGGTCTCGCGGATGACGTTGACGCGGATCTGTCCGGGATATTCCATTTCCTTCTCAATGCGCTTGGCCACTTCCTTGGCCAACACCTTCGTACCCTCGTCGGTGATGTCCTCGGGCTTGACCATGATGCGCACCTCGCGGCCGGACTGGATAGCAAAGCACTTTTCCACACCCTGGAACGAATTGGCGATCTCTTCCAGCTTCTCCAGACGCTTGATGTAGTTCTCCAGAGACTCGCGGCGAGCGCCGGGCCGAGCCGCGGAAATCGCGTCCGCCGCCTGTACCAGCACCGCTTCCACGGTCTGGGGCTCTACGTCGTTGTGGTGTGCCAGAATGGCATGGATCACGTCGGGGCTCTCGTGATACTTCCGGGCCAGTTCAGCGCCCAGCGTCACGTGCGTGCCCTCGGCTTCGTGGTCGACGGCCTTGCCGATGTCGTGCAGCAGACCGGCGCGCTTGGCCAGTGCCACGTCCGCGCCCAGTTCCGCGGCCATCATGCCCGCCAGATGGCTGACCTCAATGGAGTGTTTCAGCACGTTCTGGCCATAACTGGTGCGGTACTTCAACCGGCCCAGCAGCTTGACCAGCTCGTGATGAATGCCGTGCTGATGGGTCTCGAAGACCGCCTGTTCGCCCGCCTCGCGGATCTGATTGTCCACTTCCTTGCGGGCCTTTTCCACCATTTCCTCAATGCGGGCGGGATGGATGCGGCCGTCCATGATCAGGCGCTCCACGGCGATGCGGGCGATCTCGCGCCGCACCGGGTCAAACGCGCTGACGATGACCGCCTCGGGGGTGTCGTCGATGATGAGGTCGACGCCGGTAGCCGTCTCAAGAGCGCGGATGTTCCGGCCCTCGCGGCCGATGATGCGGCCCTTCATGTCGTCGTTGGGCAGGTTGATGACGCTGACGGTGCTTTCCGCCACGTGGTCGGCGGCGCACTTCTGAATGGCCAGCGCGATAATGTTCCGCGCCTTCTTTTCGCCTTCTTCCCGGGCCCGGGTCTCAATGTCCCGAACCATGGCGGCGGCGTCGTGATACGCGTCCTTCTGCACCCGCTGGATCAGCATCTGACAGGCCTCGTCCTGCGTCATGCCCGCAATGCGCTCCAACTCCTGCAGCTGCTTGTTCTTGCCTTCTTCCAGCTGATCCGCTTCCTTCTGCAGATCGGCGGCGCGCTGGGTCAGCGCTTCCTCCCGCTTTTCCAGACCGTCCTGTTTCTTGTCGAGGGTCTCCTCCCGCTGCAGGATGCGGCGCTCACTGCGCTGCACCTCCGCCCGGCGGTCCTTGCACTCCCGATCCAGCTCGGTCTTCAGGCGAAGCACTTCTTCCTTGGCTTCCAAAATGGTCTCTTTTTTCTTTTCATCTGCCTTGCGCTGCGCGTCTTCCAGCAAATTCTTGGCGTACTGTTCCGTGCGGCCGATCTTCTTTTCGCTGGCCTGCTTGCGGTACAGATAGCCGCCCGCCGCGCCTGCCGCGCCGACCAGCAGCGCAATGACGATTCCCAAAAATACAGGCATTGGTTGCACTCCTTTCTCTCTGTCAGTTTTCCGTTCAATGTCAATTTTCACCCGGGGATGCGGCCTTCCGCCGCGGCTTTTCTTCCGTGCAGTGCTTTTCTGGTTCGCCCTTTTCAGGGCAAACAAAAAAGCCGGGGAGCAAAAAAATGCCCCGTCGGCTTTCTGCTGCTTTGTATTGCAAAACATTGCAAACAATGAGCTTATCCTGCGGCGAATCCCGGTTTGCTTTTGCAAACCCGGCGGCCCATCCGCATTCCAAACTCAAAGCATATACTCAAGAAACGTTCCCGGACGCTTCTGCGCCCCGAAACCTCTCCATACGAACAACCGACGTCCTCTTCCGCCGCTCCAATAACGAACCGACGCGGGAAAAAGCCAGTCACCAACGTATATCCGAAAACAGCCGGGTTCCTGTGCCTGCACAGGCTCTCCCATTCAGCCGACACTTTATTATAGCCCCGGCAGGACATACTGTCAAGCGCCGGCAAAGCCGTGAAGACCCGCGAACTGTAGGACTACAATACATCTTGGACAAACGCAAAAAAGGAAAGAGAGATAGAGT
>ERZ772883.2694-NODE-2694-length-10641-cov-6.429246_pt1 | contig 10641 bp, 5 predicted proteins | sample MGYA00580575_ERZ772883 | MGnify/ENA primary metagenome ERZ772883 (study PRJEB29015, sample SAMEA2737666) | human gut metagenome | biome: human gut; feature: human-associated habitat; material: faeces | place: China | collected 2012 ...
TTGCTGCCATTGGTGATTTTCCGCAGCTCCCGGCCCTGCCAGCTGTAGCTGGAGCCGTTGTAGCTGGTCATGTTCCCGATGGCGTCATGGCCGATCGTCTTGCCGTTGTACTTGGTCAGCAGGTCGCCCCAGCTGCTGTCGTAGACGTAGGAGCGGGTCTCCAGGGCGGAAGACGGCAGGGTTCCAGTCGTAAAGGCGTAGCGCTTTACAGACTTGATGTTCCCGGCGCTGTCATAGGTATAGACGAAGGTGGCGTTCTGGGTCTTGCTGTCGTGGCGGGTCAGCTGGTTTTTCTTGTCGTAGGTGTATTTCTCCCGCAGAGGCTTGGTGTCGTCGGTGGTCCAGACCCGCTCGGAGGTGATGTTCCGGGCCTCGTCGTAGGTGTAATACAGGTCCGACACATCCAGCAGACCGCTGGTATGGGTATAGTCGATGCCCCGCACCAGGGAGGTGGTGCGGTTTTCGTCGCTGGTCCAGTTCACATACGAGTAGGCCGCCGTGGCGTCGCTGTAGTCAGAGCCGGTCTTGTAGGTGGTCTGGTACGGACGGGTGAGGCCGTCGTAGGCGGTACTCACCTTGCCGATGCTGAAGAAGGACGCGCTGGCGGGGAGGTTGTCCGGCGAGGTGTAGGTATAGGACGTGGTGCGGGTCACTCCATTATAATGATAGCGGAGTTTGGTGGATTGGTCAATGGTGTTGTACCCGTACTGCAGCCAATTGCCGTCCGAGCAGTCCGTCCGAGTGAGGCGGCCCAGGGCATCGTAGGAATAGGTATAGTACCGATTGCTTACAAAGTCCCAGTGGCGGCCCAGCTGCCCGGCGGCGTTGTAGGTCCACTCGGCCTTCTTCTCCCCGTTATAGGACTTGCCCGCCAGCCGGTCCAGGTCGTCGTACTCGTATCCGACCTTCAGCCCGTTGCCGTACTCCGACCCGGTAAGGTTCCCGTTGTTCTTCTCGTAGGTGTTCTGCACCAGGGTCTTGCCCCCGGCGGTGGTCTTCAGGGGATTGCCGAAGGTATCGTAGGTGAAGGCGTATTTGGTGGAGGGGGTGGTGACGCTGGCCAGATCCTCCTTGCTGTAGGCATAGCTCACGGCGGACGCGGCGCTGCTGTCGGAGGTGCTGTTGTAGGCCGCCACCTTCTCCAGCCGGTCGCTGTTTGCGTTATAGGTGTACTTCGTCACGCCTCCGGTGGGGCCCTCCACCGAGCTGAGGGTCCCCTTGGTGGAGTTGTACGCGTACTTGGTGTAGTGGCCCCAGTCGTCCATGCTCTGGGTGACGAAGCTGCCCTTGCTGTCGTACTTCGTGTACTGCTGGATGTACTTCTTGCTGCTTTCCACCCGGGAGGTGGTCAAATTGCCGTAATCGTCATAGCCGAAGGAGAAGGTCACCTTCGGCGTGGTGGTGCTGCTGTCGGTGGCGCTGGTGGCCGAGACCAGCCGGTGCTTATTGCTTGTGTCATAGGTGAACTTGTATTTCTTGTTGTCGGCGGTCTTGGCCTCGGTGATCTCGTTGACGCTGCTGTAGGTGAAGGTCTGGTTGCGCCCGGCATTGTCCTTGGCCGAGATCATGTTGCCCTTGGCGTCATAGGTATAGCTGACGCCTGTTTCGTCCAGATTGACCTGCACGCAGTCAAAGAGAACCGAGTTGGCGTTCTTTTCATACGCGCAGAACACATCCACACTGGCGATGGTTTTAGGCGTGTCAAACCCGACGGTGCCGGAGGTATACTGCCAGCCCGCCGAATAATGGGGATTGAATTTGATCCAGCGGGTACTTCCTGTGGTGCCGTCCGTGTAGTGGGCGACCACACCGATGCCGAAGTGCCGCCCGCTCTCCAGCGGCACAGAGCTTCCCTTGGCCTGGGCGCTGACGGTCAGGAAGGTCTTGTTGCCCACGCGGTTTATGGGAATGCTCTGCTTCACCCGCTTGGCAGCGTCGGGGCCGCCGGTGAATTTGTAGAATCCGTCGCTGTCGCTCCAGGTAAGGCCGTCGCTGCCGGAGGCGCCGCTGGCGGACCAGACGGAGCTGTTGCCGCTGTCGTCAAAGCTGCCGTTTTCGGCCAGGTTATAGGCGTTCACGCACACGCCCTTCTCCAGCTGGGCGCAGTCGAACCAGGCGGTACCGGCGCCGCCTGTAGTGCAGCGAACGCGGATCTTGGCCGTTCCGTCCGGAATCTTTCCGGAAATGGAAATCCGCTGCCAGTCCGTGGTATAGTCGATGGGATTGGACTTGACCGTGGAGAGGGTATTGCCGCTGGCGTCCAGGAACTTCATGCTGACTGCGGCGTCAGCATTGTCTCCGCCGGTCTTCACATAGGCGGAAAAGGAGTAGTACGTATAGCCGGAGAGCACCGTCCGGGTCTGGCTGGCATACGCGCCGGAGCCTGTGAGCTTCACGCTGCGTGTACCCAGATAATGGGCATCGGTGGCATAGGAGGCAGCGCTCAGGGACCAGCTTCCACCTCGCTCAAAGCTGGGATCGCGGAGCATATTCCGAACGAACTTTTCGCCGCCGCCTACGGATTTCAGCGCGTTGGCGGTCTTGTTGTTCTCCTCAGAGCCGGACACATAGGAATATGTGCGCATGTAACCGGTGCTGCTGCGGATGCTCACAGTTCTGCCGCTGTTGTCAAACTGGTAGGTCTCCGAGCGGCCCTTGTTGTCGGTAAATACCGTGCGGTTCATACCGGAGTAGTCCATGGTGAGGTGGGTGCCCTCTGCGGTATCGGTCCGGTTTTTCTGGAATACGCTGACAACGCGATTATCGGCAGCTGCCTTCTTGGTGGCCGCGTAAGTATACTCTAAGCGGCTGCCGTCCGTCCCCACAGCGGCTGTCATTTTGTAATTATTGTCAAACCCAAAAGTCGTTTGCTTTCCGTCCGGAAACTTTATGGCGGTCAGGCTGCCATATTCCGAATATTTAAACTCGGTGATGCGTCCGGAAGGATCTTTTACGCTCAGCAGCCGGTCTTCTTTTTTCCCATCCGGCCCTGTGGTGTACGTAAATACAATTTGCCGGTTGTCTCCGTCCTTCACCCGGTCCACTCTTCCGTCGCTGAAATAATCGATTTTGATAAAATTATTGTCGCTGTCGGTGATCCTCAGCAGATTTCCATTGGCTGTAAACGACAGCTGCTCACCCGCATCCGAGGTGATCACATATTTGACGTAATTTTCCACGGTGCCCTTCACGGTGAGTGTAAGACCCATGCCCTCCTCGTCCTCATAAACGGAAGAGGAGCCGCTTTTTAGCTTGAAGTAGTGCGCCGTGCCGTCGCTGTCCTCGTATTTGAATCTATAACCGCTGTTGTAGAGCGCCGCCTGCAGGCCGGAGCCTCCGCTGCTGATGGGCGTGAGCTTTTCCTGAATGCTCAGACGCCAGCCCTTCCCGACGGTGTAGGGTCTGTCCACAACCTTCCCGTGCTGGAATCCGTTGTAAATGAGACTGATGGACACTGGCATCCGGCCGCCTGTGGTGGCGGCCACCGGAGCAGCAAAAACCAGGTTTCCGGTGTAGTCATTGATATAGCTGCTGCCGCTGCGGCCCAGGGATTGGGTGTGGGTCGTCCAACGCCCCTCCAACCCCTTGGCATTCAGGTAGGAGACTTCCAGCGTCGGACGATAGCCCGGATAGTCGGTGTTGTCCGTGGATACAAACCGTGCGATCGCATATGCATCCGTGTCAGCCGCCTCCAGACATACGCCGTAGTTGGCGCTGCCTTCATACCATTTTTTTGCCAGTGCCGTTACATCGAAGGCAGCCCAGTTTCCGCGGGTAGAATCAGATACCGTCTGGAAGTCCACAACAGTCATATTTCTGGACGGCAGTCCGGAAAATGACACGGACTGTATGATGTCGTTTTCTGTCCATGAGCCGGTTACCTGATAAGCATTGATCTGCAGGGAGCTGTTATCCACATGACTGTATCCATAGCCGTCTGTATATTGTCGGATGTGTACCGCGCTTCCCACGACCACATCCCCTGCTGCCAGTGTGGGCAGATCAAATTTAATGTAGGTCCGTGTTTTTCCATAGTCATTGCCCTTGTCGTTTCCAAGCACCAGCGTGCCGTTTGGATAGGAATCCGTCTTTTGATACATGGCCGTTGCATCCTGATTCGGATTCGTAGTGCCCTGAAACACATAGGGGTCGATTTTGACCGGATAGCTCCGGTCAGCATCCTGCAGCCACTGCTTGTCGGCCGTCAGCAGCACCGCCATCTCCCCGTTCTCCACCGATTGGATCTCCAGCGAGAGGTCCTGGCTGCAGGCCATGGCGGCGTCCTCCATGTAAGGCGCACAGACGGTAAACGCCGTCTCGCCCGATTCATCCAGAAGCGCGATCTCCTGAGAAGAGACCTGCTTTGCTTCCATCTCGCCGATCGCATAGGTCAGCCGGAACACGTTGGCGGCGTCTGCGGACTTTAAAACCAGATTTTCCTTCAGATAGACGGCATCGAGAATGACCTCCAGATCCACATTGGGCGCGATGTGGGGATATACCAGACCCTCTGTCACCTTGCAGACGGCCTTTGTTTGCGCGTTGTCCGCGCCGTCCGCTGCTTCGCCCAAGGAAAGGGGCTGGGCGCTGGCAGAATACAGGACCTCAGCGTCTGCCGCTGCCCGGGCGGACTTCAAATCTGCGGATACCGCCGCATACCGCCACGACAGGGTGTTTTTCCCGTTGGTCATGGACGCCAGATAGGCGCTGTCGGTGCTTTTGGACAGAACGACATCCAAGGGAGAGCTTTGAGGGACATACACCTGCCGTCCGTTTGCCGAGGCATAGGTGTCCGCACGGGCCGGCAGTTCTTTATCCACCAGCTCCTTCTCGTCGGTCAGAACAAGCGAGTTGTCGATGTCCTTCCACGGTGCGTCCGCGCTCGTCTGATAATGGACAGGCGTAGCATACTTGACAGCCATATAGCTGCCATCTGCGCGGTAAAAGTGCTTGGTGTCTGCGCTGCGGAGAGACTCATCCTCCCCCAATATTTCGGCAGAAGAATCTGCAACCTCTGCGGATGCGTCCGTTGTCTCTGCGATGGCCACAGGCTCGTCCGCAGCAGCGGCAGCCCAGACCTGCATGGGGACCAATTCGGCAAGGAGCAGCAATGCAAGGAAAAACGATAGCAGTTTTATGCTTTTGTGCATGTTGTATCCGCCTTTCTATTTCTTCTCTCTCTTTTTAGTTTATAATGGCATTATAGCATATAGTTTTTTGCAAATAAAACTATTATTTCATAAAATAAATATATTTTTATAGATACTCTAATCCCAAATACCGCTGCGCGAAGGACTGGAGCAGTTAGGTGCAAACGCGCCCTTGCGGCCTGGGACGTGTATGCTGAACCAGCAAACTGATCTATCGGTGAGCCGTTTAATCTCTGTTTAACACTTCCGCAGTATATGTGGTATAATTAAAATATATATGGTGGGGAGGGATGGGCACGACCATCAAAAAACGGCTGGCGCAGTCCAATATTATTGCTATGCTGGTGATCCCGCTGCTGGTGGCTGCGGCGCTGGTGCTGCTGGGCATGGGCGCTGCGGCGCTGCTGCTGGCTGCTGACGGCGGCGTGGCTCTACCGCAGCGCGGTGAACGTGGGGATGAGCAAGTCCCCTTGGATGATCCTGGCCCTGGTCTGCAACCTGCTGGCGGTAGCGGCGTTCCTCATCGTGCGGGACGCGCCCCAGCGGACGAGAAAGGCGGCATGATGACCATGGGCTTTATGACCCCCTTTCACGGCTTTTGCATGGCCCTGGCAGGCAGTGTGCCCGGAGTATCCGGCGGAACGGCGGCGTTTATACTGGGCTTTTATGACCATTTCATCGGTGCTCTCCACGATATCTCCTGAAGCTGGGCGCGGGCTGGGTGATCGGCATGGGCCTGTGCGTGTCGCTGCTGGCAAATCTGTTCTCTGCACACATCTACTTTATGAGCAGCCTGTTTCTGGGCCTGACGGTGGTCTCCATCCCCTTTGTGGCCCTGGCGGAGAAAGCCGCTCTGCGCCGCCGGCAGAATCTCCCCTTCGCACTGCTGGGTACGGCGTTGGTAGTGACTCTGACCATTCTGCGGGGCAGCACGGGGCCGTTGACGGTGAACATGGCAGGGCTGCGGCTGGTAGACGCGGCATACCTGTTTCTATCCGGGGTGGTAGCCATCACCGCCGTGGTGCTGCCGGGCATCTCCGGCTCCTCTATAGCTTATCACAAAACGGTGTTTTCTCACCTTCAACCCGGCAGCCGACACAGTTGATCATTTCAGGTAGGATCGTTACCCCGTTGAGCTCTGTCCATAGGGCGGCGGTTTTTTTACGCAGGGCGTTGTCGTTTGCGAGTGTTGCGATTCTGGCATCGCATTTTTCGCAGTCCAGTCCGCAGCAGCCAATCAATATATCCGTGTATTTCATCGTTACCTCCGTAAGCTTTAATTCTTCCTAACAGCAAGGCAGTAATTGACATGCTCAAAGGCTTTCATATCTGCCCCGGCCTTGTCGATCACATCCCTTTGAATATCATCCGACGTCATCAGCTCTTTGGCAAGTTGATCTGCAAAAACCGGATGTTCTTCGTTTTCTGCATGAAACACCCGTCCGAAGGAACTCATCAGGGCAGTAATACTGGCTTTGTTATTCATTCTCATGGTCTTCTTTCCATTGATTTTCCGGCAGTGTTCTTGTCAGGATCAGTGTATAAGTCACCGTAATGGCAATCAGAACGGCGAGATGGAGCAGGAAAAACGAGAGGCTCCGCCGGACAGCGGAGCCTCTCAGAATTTCTTCTTTAGTTTTGCGGTGCGGCCTCAAGCTCCATCAGCAGCTCCCTAGCCTTGACAGGCTGCCCCTCCTTGATCCGGATGGCCTTGACCGTGCCTGCGGTACGGGCGGTAATGGCGGTCTCCATCTTCATGGCCTCGATAACCGCCAGCACCTGATCCTTTTCCACCCGGTCGCCCTGCTTGACGCAGAGCTTGGACACCATACCGGGTATGGATGTGCCCACCTGCAGGGGATCTGACTCATCGGCCAGCGTAGCCTGGCGGGTCTGCTCCGAGACATGAGGATCGCGGACAGTGACCTCCCGGCGCATACCGTTCAGCTCAAACTGAACATTGATGGTGCCGTCGCTGTTGTGGTCGCCCAAGCCCAGATACTTGATGACGAGGGTCTTGCCGTCCTCGATATTAATCTTGTTGGTCTCACCCAGAGCCATGCCGTTGAAGAACACATGGCTGCCCATACGGGTGATGTAGCCGTACTCCTTGCGGTGGCGGCAGAAGTCCTCGTATACCTTGGGATACATGGCGTAGGAGATGATATCTTTCTTCTCCGGTGCCTCATGAAACTGCTCCACCTCATGCTGCAGCTGCTCAAAGTCCACAGGAGGCAGCAGCGCGCCGGGGCGGCAGGTGATGGGCTGCTCCCCCTTGAGCACCACCCTTTGCAGATCCGTGGGGAAGCCCCAAGCAGGCTGCCCCATCATGCCTTTGAAGTAGGACACTACGGAGTCCGGAAAAGCCATTGCTTCGCCGCGCTGGACGATATTCTCCGGTGTCAGGTCGTTCTGCACCATGAAGATGGCCAGATCGCCCACCACCTTGGACGACGGAGTGACCTTCACAGGGTCGCCCAGCATATCATTGACGGTCTTGTACATCTCCTTGACCTCTTCGAACCGGTCGCCCAGGCCCAGGGATTCCACCTGCGGGCGGAGATTGGTGTACTGGCCGCCGGGTATCTCATAGCGATAGATGTCGGTGGTGGAGGACTTCAGCCCGTGGTCGAAGCTCTCGTAACGCAGGCGCACATCAGACCAGTAGTTGCTCAGCTCCTGCACGCGGCGCAGGTCAAGCCCGGTGTCGCGCTCTGTGCCTTGGAGGGCAGCCACCACCGCGTCCAGAGAGGGCTGACTGGTAAGGCCCGCCATGGGAGCACAAGCCACATCCACCACATCCACGCCGGCTTCGGCGGCCAGCAGCAGGGCAGCCACCTGGTTGCCGGTGGTGTCGTGGGTATGCAGATGGATGGGCAGCCCCACCTCCTGCTTCAGGGTGGACACCAGCTTCTTGGCGGCATAGGGCTTCAACAGGCCGGACATATCCTTGATAGCCAGCATGTGCGCGCCCCGCTTTTCCAGCTCCTTAGCAAGATTAACATAATATTTCAAGGTGTACTTATCCTTCGTCTCGTCCAGAATGTCGCCGGTGTAGCACATGGTGGCCTCCAGCAGCTTGTTCTGCCGGAGTACCTCCTCCATGGCTACCTCCATGCTCGGTATCCAGTTCAGAGAGTCGAAAACACGGAACACATCGATGCCCCGCTGGGCGGCCTCCGCCACGAAGGCACGCACCAGATTGTCGGGATAGTTTGCGTAGCCCACCAGGTTGGAGCCGCGCAGCAGCATCTGGAAGGGAATGTTGGGGATCTTCTCCCGCAGCAGGCGCAGCCGCTCCCAGGGAGACTCATGCAGGAAGCGGTAGGCCACATCGAAGGTCGCTCCACCCCACATCTCCAGCGAGAAGCAGTCCCGGAGAATGTCGGCCACGCCATCGGCGCCCTTTACCATGTCCCGGGTACGCATACGGGTGGACAGCAGACTCTGGTGCGCATCGCGCATGGTGGTGTCGGTGAGCAGCAGCTTCTTCTGCTCCAGCACCCACTGCTTCACCGCATCGGGGCCCTTTTCGTCCAGAATCTGCTTCAGGCCGGGGCCAAGGGGTTCTTTCGCCTCCGGGAAGCGGGGAATGTCATACTGGTGGCGCTCGGCGTTGGGGTTGGCCACCTGAATCTCAGAGATGTAGCGCAGCACGCGGGTAGCCCGGTCACGGGAGTCCACAAGCTCAAACAGCTCCGGCGTCTCGTCAATAAACTTGGTGTGGCACCGGCCTGCGATGAAGGTGGGATGTGCCAAAATATTGGTGACAAAGGGAATGTTGGTCTTAACGCCCCGGACGCGCACCTCGTTGATGGCCCGGGCTGACTTGCGACAGGCAGCGGGGAAAGTGCGGTCCCAGCTGGTGACCTTTACCAGCAAGGAGTCGTAGTACGGAGAGATAACGGTGCCCACGCCCACATTGCCGCCGTCCAGGCGGACGCCAAAGCCACCGGGGGAATGATAGGCGGTGATCTTGCCGTTATCGGGGGCGAAATTGTTAGAGGGATCCTCGGTGGTCACGCGGCACTGGATGGCGTACCCGTCGAAATGTACATCCTCTTGCTTCGTCAGGCCGATTTCCGGGCAGTCCAGGGGGTATCCGGCGGCCACCAGCAGCTGGGCGCGAACGATGTCCACGCCTGTGACCATTTCAGTCACAGTGTGCTCCACTTGAATACGGGGATTCATCTCGATGAAGTAATAGCTGCCGGACTTGTCCACCAAGAACTCCACCGTCCCGGCGCTGACATAGCCCACGGACTTGGCGATCTTCACTGCGTCCCGGCGCAGCGCCTCCACCGTCTTCTGGGGCACCGACCACGCAGGGGCAAACTCCACCACCTTCTGATACCGGCGCTGGAGGGAGCAGTCGCGCTCGCCCAGGTGATAGACATGGCCGTATTTATCGGCCAGGATCTGCACCTCGATGTGCTTCGGCTCCACCAGATACTTCTCCATAAAAATGTCGCCGCAGCCGAAGGACTTCTCCGCCTCGCTGTGTACCAGCTCATAGGCGGTCTTGACCTCCTCGGGGGTGTCGCAGCGGCGCATACCGCGCCCGCCGCCGCCGGCGGAAGCCTTTAATATCACCGGGAAGCCGAAGCTGCGGGCCTTTTCCAGCGCATCGTCGGCATCCCGCAGCGGCTCGGTGCAGCCGGGGATGATGGGCACACCGCATTTGATGGCGATTTCCTTGGCGCTGAGCTTATCCCCCATTTGCGCCAGCACCTGGGAGCTCGGCCCCACGAACAGAATGCCGTTTTCCTCGCAGGCCCGGGCAAAGTCGGCGTTCTCAGACAGAAAACCGTAGCCGGGATGGATGGCGGTAACGCCCCGGCGCCGGGCCAGGCCGATAATGCCGGGAATGTCCAAATACGCACCCAGCGGGGACTTTTTTTCTCCCACCAGATATGCCTCGTCCGCCTTGGTACGGAACAGAGAATAGGTGTCTTCATTGGAATAGATGGCCACGGTGTGTAGGCCCAGATCATAGCAGGCGCGGAATATGCGCACGGCGATCTCACCGCGATTGGCCACCAGGACCTTTTTAATTTGTGTGATCTGCTGCATACGGCTATCCTTTCATTTATAAAATGATATACTTGGTATCAATATACACTTTTTTTCCTCATAGCGCCATATGCAAAATAGCTAAAATGCCTGTCAGAATTAGCCGGATGAAGCGTGAGAGTGCCAACTGCACGGAGCAGTTAAGCGCCTTTTTCCGTGAAGCCAAAGAGAGCAGCGTATAGGTATGCTATTACATTGGTCCCACCGAAAATCAAAAACACCTACCGCACTCTGCCGCTGCCGGCAACTGCGATAGGCGTACTGAAAAAATAAAGGGGTAAAGTGTTGGAAATAGTGCCGATGCCAACGGGCAACAGGGCAAAAGAAAAACCCCGGAACCGTTTAATTTCAACGGTTTCGGGGTGGCACGCCGTGAGGGATTCGAACCCCCGGCCTTCTGGTCCGTAGGTTGTCTCAA
>ERZ772883.2698-NODE-2698-length-10623-cov-37.164364_pt1 | contig 10623 bp, 8 predicted proteins | sample MGYA00580575_ERZ772883 | MGnify/ENA primary metagenome ERZ772883 (study PRJEB29015, sample SAMEA2737666) | human gut metagenome | biome: human gut; feature: human-associated habitat; material: faeces | place: China | collected 2012 ...
GCCTGACGTCCGACTGCACAATAAGAAGTATTCACGCTTCTATTCTATCACGGATGCGAGAAAAAGAAAAGTGATGAATGTAAAAAATAGGCTGTTTTCGGCTGGAAAATGCAAAAAAAACAGTTGAAGTACAGGTGGTGTACAATTTGAATACAATTTGCGGAAGAGGCTACTTTGAACGTTGCGGAACATGAAGAAAAGGTTACACGGCTGTGTTTAGGACAGACGAGGGTGTAATAGCGCGTCTTAGGGGGCGCGTCTGCGGACGTGCGAAGTTCCCCTTTTGACCCCTCTGCGCGATGGAGACGGCTTCTTCTCCATCCTTTTTCCGCGTGTTTAGCCCCTTTGTGCCGCGCCTATTCTTTTTCTGTTTCTTCTCCTATCCAATACCACTGATACACCTGCAAGACCTTTGCGCCTTCCAAGTCCTTCGCATACGGGCAGCGCATCACCCGCTGGCGATTCTGCGCAAACGACAATTCATACGTCCGCACCGTATTCCCCTGAAATCCGCGCGGCGACGGATCAACCGCCACAAACCGTTTTCGCTCCGCATTATACCCCACAATCAGCAGCGCATGGCCCACACCGTTCGTCCGCTTCATATATATATACAGCGGCGAATATCGCTCATCGTTGAGATACTGCGCCATCATTTCATCAAATGTCGCTTCGGTCAATCCACGCCGCGCCAAACCATCCACCAGCGCCGTGATTTCGTCGTACGGCTCATTCAGCGTGCGCCGCTGGACAAGGACGCTCATATCCACCGGGGTCATATCCACGCCAAGGTAGGACAGCGCCATCGAGTACACCGCACGCGTGCACATGGTGCCGATGTAGTAGGTATAAGGCGCGCCGTAACGGTTTTCCTTCGCAGTCAGGTCAAATTCGCCTTTTTCCTCGCCCGAACGCCAGTAATCAGCGCAGAACATGTCGTCGCGCCGCGTCTGGACAATCAGGCGGACTTGCCCGCTCACAACATTCAAGCGTTCGCCGGTATCAGACTGGATGAGCAGCGCGTTTGCCTCTTCAGCGGACTGCGCCTCGCGGATGGAGGCGGGCAGCATTTCCTCCGCCCATGCCGCGCCGATAAGCGCCCAAATCAGCGCCAGTATCAGCAGGTCGCGGATTCCATGTTTCTTCAAGCCGCTCACCCCTTTCCGGCAGATTAACTTGTTCCATTATATCGCGTTTTTCGATGAATTTCAACATATTTCCGGGAATGTTGCATTTTCGCGCAGCAGGAAGCGGGTGCGCTCCGCTGATGGCAGGCACACCCGCCTCGTCAATTTTTCAAATGGTGATTCGCTTCGGAATCGGATTCGCGCTGACGGCATCCGCATTGCGCGGCAGAAATCAGCGTTTCCCCAGCATCTTCTTGAGGAACTGCCCCGTGTACGACTTTTCGCACGCGGCGACTTCCTCCGGCGTGCCTTCGCAGACGATTTCGCCGCCTTTGTTGCCGCCTTCCGGGCCGAGATCAATCAGGTAGTCCGCCACCTTGATGACATCCAGATTGTGCTCGATCACCAGCACGCTGTTGCCCGTTTCGGTCAGGCGCTGCAAGACACCGATGAGCTTGTCCACGTCTGCCATGTGTAGCCCGGTCGTCGGCTCGTCCAAGACATAGAGCGTCTTGCCCGTCGCGCGGCGGCTGAGTTCCGTCGCCAGCTTCACGCGCTGCGCTTCGCCGCCGGAAAGGGTCGTCGATGCCTGCCCTAACTTCATATAGCCCAAGCCGACGTCGTAGAGCGTTTCGAGCTTGCGGCGGATGCTCTCGTGGTTCTCGAAGAAGGTGATGGCTTCCTCGATGTTCATGTCCAGCACGTCGGAGATATTCTTTCCCTTGTAGGTCACTTCCAGCGTCTCGCGGTTGTAGCGCTTGCCCTTGCACACGTCGCATGGCACGAAAATATCCGGCAGGAAGTGCATTTCGATTTTCAGCATCCCGTCGCCGCAGCAGTTTTCGCACCGCCCGCCCTTGACGTTGAAGGAGAAGCGGTTTTCCTTGTAGCCGCGCGCCTTCGCTTCGGGGGAGGCGGCGAAGAGCTTGCGAATCTGGTCAAACAGCCCGGTGTACGTCGCCGGATTCGAGCGCGGCGTGCGCCCGATGGGGCTTTGGTCAATGCAGATGATTTTGTCCAGCTGCTCCACGCCCTCCATGCTGCCAAACGCGCCGGGACGGGTTTTCGCGCGGTTCAGCACCTTCGCCAAGTGCTTGTAGAGGATTTCGTTCACCAAGCTGGATTTGCCCGACCCCGACACGCCCGTCACGCAGCAAAGGCAGCCCAGCGGCACTTTCACGTCAATGTTCTTGAGATTATGCTCCTTCGCGCCGCGGATGGTCAGGAAGCCTTTCGGCTGACGGCGCACGTCGGGAATCTCGATGCGCTTCTTGCCCGACAGGTACTGCCCGGTGATGCTGTTCGGATTGCGCTTGATATCCTCCACCGTGCCTTCCGCGACGATGTTTCCGCCGTGAATGCCCGCGCCCGGCCCGACGTCCACAATCCAGTCCGCCGCGTACATCGTGTCTTCGTCATGCTCGACGACAATCAGCGTGTTGCCCAAGTCGCGCATTTTTTTCAAGGTGTTAATGAGCTTCATGTTGTCGCGCTGATGCAGGCCAATCGACGGTTCATCCAGAATGTACAATACGCCCATAAGCGCCGAGCCGATTTGCGTCGCCAGTCGGATTCGCTGCGCCTCGCCGCCGGACAGCGACCCTGCCGCGCGCGCCAATGTCAGGTACCCCAGCCCGACGTCCTCCAGAAAGCCCATGCGCGCGTTGATTTCCTTCAAAATCTGCGCGGCAATCATGCTTTCCTTCTCCGTCAGTTCCAGCGACTGAAAGAACGCCCGCGCGTCCGTGATGGACAGGCTGGACACCTCATACAAATTCTTGCCGCCGACTGTGACCGCCAGCGCTTCCGGCTTCAATCGCTTGCCGTGGCAGACCGGGCAGGGTTCTTCCGCCATGTATTCCTCGTAGGCGGCTTTCATGGCTTCACTGCCTGTTTCCTCATAGCGGCGCTCCAAGGACGGAATCACGCCCTCGAACGTCGTGGAATACGTTCCCCTGCCGCTGGGCGTGTCATAGGTCATGGTCAGCTTCTCGCTGCCCGTGCCGTAGAGCAGGGCATGGATGCCCGCTTCGGGAATCTCCTGAATCGGCGTGTCCATCGTGAAGCCGTACTTGTCGCATAAGGCTTGGAAATACTGCGCCGTCACGCCGTCGCCATCCGCCGAGCCGAAGCCCATCGCGTTCAGCCCGCCCTGCCGCAGGGACAGCGACTTATCCGGGAACAGAATGTCCGTGCTTACCACCATGCGGTAGCCCAGCCCGCTGCACGCCGGGCACGCGCCATAGGGGCTGTTGAAGGAGAACATGCGCGGGCTGAGCTCCTCGATGGAAATGCCGCAGTCCGGGCAGGCGTAATTCATGGAGAAGAGCAGTTCGCCCTTGTCCATCATGTCCATGATGACCAAGCCACCGGAGCGCTTCGTCACCGTCTCGATGGAATCCGCCAGACGGCTCTGGAACTCCTTGCCGGGGCGGACAATCAGGCGGTCAACGACGATTTCAATCGAGTGCTTCTTCTTTTTGTCCAGCGCCGGCACTTCTTCCAGCCGGTACAGCTCGCCGTCCACCCGCACGCGCGCGAAACCGCTCTTGCGCGCCTCCTCGAACACTTTGACATGTTCGCCTTTTTTGCCGCGGATGACGGGAGACAGCACCATCAGCTTCGTGCCTTCGGGATAGGCGACGATTGCGTCCACCATCTGGTCAACGGTCTGCTGGCGGATTTCCTTGCCGCACTTCGGGCAGTGCGGATGCCCCACGCGCGCATAAAGCAGGCGCAGATAATCGTGGATTTCCGTCACCGTGCCGACGGTCGAGCGCGGATTGCGGCTGGTGGTTTTCTGGTCAATGGAGATAGCGGGGGACAGGCCGTCAATCTGGTCAACATCGGGCTTCTCCATCTGCCCCAGAAACTGCCGCGCATAGCTGGACAGGCTTTCCACATAGCGCCGCTGTCCCTCGGCATAAATGGTATCGAACGCCAGCGAGCTTTTGCCCGACCCGGACAGCCCCGTAAACACAACGAGCTTGTCGCGCGGGACGGTCAAGCTGACATTGCGCAGGTTATGCTCTCTTGCGCCGCGAATGATGATTTGGTCGTTCATCGTTGCAATCCTCCTTGGCTTAGGAACACAGTATAGCACATTTTGTCCGGCACATGCAAGGCGAACACGAACAAATATTTTCGTATCGTGGATATGCTGGGGGATTTTTATGGAATCGCATTGACAAATGAAGGCTTGTTGTGTATGATAATGGCATAAAGGAGGTTGTTCTAATGGAAAAGAAATGGTTCGTAGCTCTGCTGATGGTTGTTGTGATGATGTGTGCCTGCTGGACGGGTGCGGTGGCGGACGAGGAACGGAAGACGTTCACGTCCGGTGACTACCAGTATGCGCTGCTGGATGATGGAACAGTGGAGATTGCAGGGTACAAAGGGAGCGCAGACCTCCTTGCCATTCCTGCTGAGCTTGATGGAAAGGCGGTTACCTCCATTGGCGACTGCGCGTTCTACTTGTGCTCTTCCCTGACCTCCGTCTCCATCCCCGATTCCGTTGAACAAATTGGTACGAATCCTTTTGCAGCCTGTTTCGAACTGAAAACAATTTCTGTTTCTCCTGAGCATCCGTATTTTGCTACCATTGATGGCGTTTTGTTCCGAAAAGCCGATAAAGCCTTGATTTCCTATCCTGCCAGCATCAGTTCTTCAACTTATACCATTCCGCAGGGAATTACCTCCATTGGCGACAGCGCGTTCTTCTACTGCGACTCCCTGACCTCCGTCTCCATCCCCGATTCCGTTACCTCCATTGGCAACGAGGCGTTCTACTCCTGCTCTTCTCTGACCTCCGTCAACATCCCCGATTCCGTTACCTCCATTGGCGACAGCGCGTTCTACTACTGCGACTCCCTGACCTCCGTCTCCATCCCCGATTCCGTTACCTCCATTGGCAACGAGGCGTTCTACTCCTGCTCTTCTCTGACCTCCGTCAACATCCCCGATTCCGTTACCTCCATTGGCGACAGCGCGTTCTACTACTGCGACTCCCTGACCTCCGTCTCCATCCCCGATTCCGTTACCTCCATTGGCAACCGCGCGTTCTACTACTGCGACTCCCTGACCTCCGTCTCCATCCCCGATTCCGTTACCTCCATTGGCGACTACGCGTTCGGTGACTGTTCCAACCTCACCCTCACCGTCCCCCGCAACTCCTACGCTGCCGAGTACGCCAAAACCAATAACATCCCATACACCTACCCCGACGCCAACGACTGGCTGAACAACTAACCCGCAACAAAATCTCTTTCCGCCTTGTCCCGCATACCATCCGGGGCAAGGCGCTTTTTCTTTCCCCTTGCAGTCCTTCCGCGAAAGTGGTATGATAGAAGGCAGAACGCAAGGAGGCGGCGAAGATGGAGCGCATCCGCAAAATTCCTGACGACAGCGACCGCGTGTCCCCCGATGAGGACGACGAGGACATGTCGCCCTATGAACCGACGTACCGTGACGGCAGCGCGAAAAACGAGTGCTGGCGCGACGACGACGGCTGATGATCCCCCGAAAGGAGAAGACCCCATGCTGACCATTGATTTTCTGACGGACTATGTGTGTCCGTTCTGCCTTGTCACGAAAGAAAACCTCCGCGCGGCGCTGAAAACGCTGCACCAAGAGGCGGAAATCATCGAGCATCCGTATGCGCTGACCCCCGAAGGCGGCGAGGCGACCGACATCTGCGACGAGGAGCATCGGGCGTATTTCGCGCGGCTGAAAGAACCCGCGGAGGCGGTCGGGCTGAACATGCAGCTTCCGCCGGAAATCCGCCCGCGCCCAATGACGTATCTGGCGTTTGAAGGGGCGGTGCTGGCGGAAAAATCGGGCAAGCACGAAGCGTGGAGCGACCGGGTTTACCGCGCGTATTGGGTCGAGGGGCGCGACATCGGGCAAATTGATGTGCTGTGCGTGCTGGCGGCGGACATCGGACTGAATGCGGACGAAATGCGTCAGGCGCTGGAAAACCGCACCTACGCGGACGACGTGAAGACCGCCATCCAAAACACGCTGGACACCTATCATCCGCGCGGCGTGCCGATTCTCTTCGTCAACGGGCAGCGCATCCGCTTGCGGGCGTACACGCTGCCGGAAATGACAGACGTGCTGCGCGGCGTGATTCCGGCGGAAGAAAATCAGGAGGAAACGGGCTGCTCCGCGGACGGATGCCGCCCGAATTGGTAAGCAATGCAAGCATTAACACATCGGGTGCAGTATTATGAAACCGACCGCATGGGCGTGACGCACCACTCGAATTATATCCGCTTCATGGAGGAAGCGCGCGTGGCGTATCTGGAGCAGCTCGGCTTCCCGTATGCGGAACTGGAGCGCCGCGGGGTGATTTCGCCCGTGACGGCGGTGAACTGCAAGTATCTGGCGACGACGACGTTCGACGACCGCATCACGGTGGATGTGCGCGTGGAGGCGTTCAACGGCGTCGTGCTGACGATTGGCTACGACATGACGAAGCAGGACGGAACGCGTGTGTTCACCGGCACATCCGAACACTGCTTCCTGAATCCCGAAGGGCATTTCATTCGGCTGCGGCGCGATCAGAGGGAGTTTTACGAGATGCTGATGCGCGAGCTGAACTTCCATCATCCAGCAGAAGGAGAAACATCGCATGAATAACCAGACGACAATTGGCATTCTTGGCTCCGGCACATGGGGCATCGCGCTGGCGCGGCTTCTGCACCGCAACGGGCACGACGTGACCGTGTGGTCAAAATTCCCGAAGGAAATCGAAAATCTCGCCGCAACGCGCACGCATCCCGCGCTGCCGGGGCTGGTCATCCCCGAAACGGTGCATTTCACCTGCGATTTGCAGACAGTGGCAAGCGGCAAGGATATTCTGCTTTTCGCCGTGCCGTCTATTGCGATTCGGCAGACGGCGGAAAGCGCGCGCCCGTTCATCCCGGACGGACAGATTATCGTGGATGTTGCCAAGGGCATTGAGCCGGACACACTCATGACCATGACCGAGGTCATCCGCGACGAATTGAGCAAGGACGGGCAGCATGACCATGTGAAGCTCGTTGCGCTGTCCGGCCCGACCCACGCGGAGGAAGTCGCGCTTGACATGCCGACTTCCATCGTATCCGCCTGCACGGACATGCAGGTGGCGGAAACGGTGCAGGACGTGTTCATGAACACCTGTATGCGCACCTATACGAACACGGACGTGCTCGGCGTGGAGCTGTGCGGCGCGATGAAGAACATCGAGGCGCTCGCCGTCGGCATTTCCAGCGGGCTGGGCAACGGCGACAACGCCCGCGCCGCCCTCATCACGCGCGGCATTGCAGAAATCAGCCGTCTGGGGCTGAAAATGGGCTGCGCGGAGTACACGTTCGGCGGACTGGCGGGCATCGGCGACCTCATCGTGACGGCGACGTCCATGCACAGCCGCAACAACCGCTGCGGTATTCTCATCGGACAGGGTGTTCCGCCGCAGGAAGCCGTTCGGCAGGTCGGCACGGTGGAGGGCATCAACGCGCTGCCCGCCGCCATGCAGCTGATGGAGCGCTATCAGGTGGAAATGCCGATTGCCAAGGCGGTGAACGCGGTCGTGAAGGGCGAAATCAGCGCGAAGGACATGGCGCTGGCGCTCATGACGCGCGACAAGACGAGCGAAGTGCGTCAGAGCGAATTGGCGGTGCGCTTCGAGAGTGCCCTCATGCGCCACATTTCCGGCGGCATCATGCGCCGCGTGATGGTCATCGGGGAATTTGCGGACTTGTCGCACGAGGCGATTGCGTTCCTGACCCGCGCGAAGGACGAGGGCGGACACCTGACGGTCGCGCTGACCGGATGTGCGCAGGATGTGCGGAAAAGTTCGCTGCTGGCGCTGCGGTGCGTTGACCGCGTGTTGGAATTGGAGACGGAGAAACTGACGCTGCCGGAGCTGATGCGCCTGTACCGCATTGAGGTGCTGGTGCTGGCGAAGGGGCAGGACGTGCCGGAGATGCTTCCGCCGACGGTGAAGGTGAAGTACCTCTAAGCAGCGGGTTCCCTCAATAAACACGCGGACACTGTATGCAGTCGTCACCAACTGAATCGCGCGAAAGGGTCAAGGGAGGAACTCCCTTGCGTTCCCTCAATAAACACGCGGGCATTGTATGCAGTTGTCACCAACTGAATCGCGCGAAAGGGAGGCCAGAGGGTCGAAGACCCTTTGGCGGAGTCAAGGGGCAGCGCCCCTTGCGTCCCCCCAATAAACACGCGGAACCAGTATGAGAGTGTCACCAACTCAATCGCGAAAAGGGTGTCGAGAGGGTCGAAGACCCTTCGCGGGTGCAGGGCAGAGCCCTGCCGGAGTCCAGAGGCAGAGCCTCTGGCGCCTCCCCACGTCCTCCCATAAGAAAGGAAAAAAACGGATGCAAGCACAGGAAACCCTGCGGAAGTACTTTGGGCATGAGGCGTTCCGACCGGGGCAGGAAGTGATGGTGAATGCGCTGACGCACCACCGGGACGCACTGGGCGTCATGCCAACGGGCGCAGGAAAATCCATGTGCTATCAGGTGCCGGCGCTGATGCTGCCGGGGGTCGCGATTGTTATCTCCCCGCTGATTTCGCTGATGGCAGATCAGGTGGCGGCGCTCAAGAGCGCGGGCGTTCCAGCTGCGTACCTCAACAGCTCACTCACCCCGCGTCAGATGGAGCTCGCCATGCAGCGGGCGCGGCAGGGCGCGTACAAAATCATCTACGTCGCCCCGGAGCGCCTCGAAACGCCCTCGTTTCAGGCGATGGCGCAATCCATGCCGATTTCTCTGCTTGCGGTGGATGAGGCGCACTGTGTCTCCCAGTGGGGGCAGGATTTTCGCCCGGTGTATCTGCGCATCGCGGATTTCGTCGATTCGCTGCCCACCCGCCCGGTCATGGGCGCATTCACCGCGACCGCAACCGAGCGCGTCCGGCAAGATATCATCCGCCTATTGCGCCTGCAAAACCCGGAAACGGTCACGACCGGCTTCGACCGTCCGAACCTCTACTTCGAGGTCATCCGCCCCAAGAACCGCGATGCTGCCCTCATGGACATTCTCCGCCGGAAACGCGGCGAAAGCGGCATCGTCTACTGCGCAACGCGCAAGGCGGTCGAGCAGGTCTGCGACAAGCTGATTCGCGCGGGCATCGACGCGACGCGCTATCACGCGGGATTGAGCGACGAGGAGCGCAAGGAGAATCAGGAGAAATTTCAGTACGACACCTGCCCGGTGATGGTCGCGACGAACGCGTTCGGCATGGGCATCGACAAATCCAACGTGCGGTTTGTCATTCACTACCAAATGCCGCGCTCGATGGAGGCGTACTATCAGGAGGCGGGGCGCGCCGGACGCGACGGCGAGGCGGCGGAGTGCATCCTGCTGTACAACGGGTCGGACATTTTCACCGCGAAGTGGATGATTGAGCACACAGAGCCAAACGAAAACATGACGGCGGCGGAGCAGTCGGCAGTGCGCTATCAGGACATGAACCGCCTGAACCGAATGGTGGATTACTGCACGAAGCCCGGCTGCCTGCGGGCGTTTATCCTGCGGTACTTCGGGGAGAACGCGGCGCAGGATTGCGGACATTGCAGTGCCTGCTGCGGCGCGCGCTACGGCGAGGCGGAGGGAATCGCCCGTCAGCGGCGGCGAGGAGCAGACGGCGCACATCTGGGGCAGCAGGCGACGGCGGAGAAGGTCGGCAGCATCGGGAAAATCGAAGCCCCGGCAGGCGGCGATTTGTTCGAGCAGCTGCGGCAGGTGCGGATGGCACTGGCGAAGCTGCACCACGTTCCGCCCTACATCATCTGCAACGACGCGACGCTGACGGAGATGGCACGGCGCAAGCCGGAGACGCTGGACGGAATGCGGAGCGTGAGCGGCATGGGCGAAATCAAGACCGCGCGCTACGGCGAAGCGTTTCTGGGGGTGATTCGCCCGTATGTGGCGCAGGAGCGGAAGATGAAGGCGAATGTGAAGCTGCTGGCGGAACGTGCGCAGTCCGCCGCGTTCCGCAACCCGGTGCGCACCGCCCCCAAGCCGATGCCGCCCAAGCCCGTCTACACGCCCCCGCCCGCGCCGGTCATCCCGGACATCGACTGGGAGAACCTGAGCGACCCGGAGGTACTGTCTGACGCGTACCTATCGGGTTTAACGATTCGCGAAATGTCGCAGAAATCCGGCCTATCCGAAAGCTGGCTTCGCGAAAAACTGCGGAGCATGGACCTGATATTCTGATGGGGAACGCCAGAGACTCTGCCTCTGGACTCCGCAAGGGGCTTTGCCCCTTGACCCCACAAGGGAGTTCCTCCCTTGACCCTTTTGCGCGATTGAGTTGTGCGCATTGGCATACTATGCCCGCGTGTTTATCCACGAGGTATGCATTTCCACTGACAGCCGCATAAAGAAAGCCCACTGGGAGTTTCAAACCTCCACAGTGGGTTCTTTCATAATTTATACTATTTCCAGATAAGAATGCGCCAAGATGCGCCGCGAATTTTTCATTC
>ERZ772883.2707-NODE-2707-length-10599-cov-7.978945_pt1 | contig 10599 bp, 9 predicted proteins | sample MGYA00580575_ERZ772883 | MGnify/ENA primary metagenome ERZ772883 (study PRJEB29015, sample SAMEA2737666) | human gut metagenome | biome: human gut; feature: human-associated habitat; material: faeces | place: China | collected 2012 ...
ACACCTCATCCGTCACCAAAGGTGACACCTTCCCCTCAAGCTCCGCAAGGGGAAGACAAAAAGGGACGGTCTATGACCGTCCCAATGAATAGTGAATAATTGCCAACGCATTTATTGCGTCGGCACCCACCGGTCGTGCTGTCTAAACCGCGGTGTGCGGAACGGATAAATCCGTTTTTTCAGTGGCGCTTTTACATTATACCGATACGGTTTTTGCGTCAGCCCGACCGGTGGGTACCGGCAAAGTCGCAACATGCGGAACGGGCAAGTCTGTTCCCTACAGGGGTGCGGTAAAAAACTCATCACCGCACTAACGTATGGCGGCAGTTTCCCGGTTTCGTCGGTAACTTCGACACCGGGCTACCGCAATAACCGTATCCGTAGCTGCGTCAATGCGCCTCTAAAAGAACGAAAAAAGCTCGCCGTTATGGCGAGCTTGTTTCGGGTAATATCAGGTTATTACACAGCGCGGGTGACCTTACCGCTGCGCAGGCAGCGAGTGCATGCATAAACATGCTTCGGACTTCCGTCCACGATCGCCTTGACGCGCTTCACATTGGGCTTCCAAGTACGGTTGGAACGCCTGTGGGAATGAGACACCTGAATGCCAAAGGCAACGCCCTTGTCGCAAAACTGACATTTTGCCATAAGTTGAAGCACCTCCTTGCTTGTGTTTAACTGCGTGCAATTTGCAGACAGCTTATTAATAATAACAGAATAAGCCTGTAATTGCAAGAAAAATTTTCGCCGTTGTAAAAATCGTTGCAAAATAATGCATTTGAGGTTAATATTAATAATGAAATAATATAGTTAAAAGGAGATCGGCAATGGCGAGTAAATATTCTGTTCCGCTGCGGACGATCGTGGAGGAAAACGGCCTTGAGCCGCTGCACACCTCGAGCGATTATGATACGCGGCTTCTGACGGTGGCGGACGTGAACCGCCCCGCGCTTCAGCTTGCCGGATTTTATAACTACTTTGACCCCAACAGGCTCCAGATAATCGGCCGGGTCGAGAGCACATATCTTGAGCTCAAGACCGAGGCCGAGCGCCGCAGCTGCTTCGAGGAGCTTATGCGCTATGACATATCTGCGCTGGTGATCTGCCACGGTGCGTCGGCGTTTCCCGAGTGCCTCGAGGTCGCGGGGAAGTACGACCGCAACCTTTTCGTAACGCCCGAGGATACCTCCGACTTCATGGCCGATGTCATAAGCTCGCTGCACACGCACCTTGCGCCGCGCACGACGATGCACGGCGTGCTCGTTGAGGTACACGGCGAGGGCGTGCTTTTAACCGGCGACTCCGGCATAGGCAAAAGCGAAACTGCGCTTGAGCTTATAAAGCGCGGACACAAGCTTATTGCCGACGACGCGGTGGACATTCGCCGCATCGGACGCGACAGGCTCGTCGGCACGGCGCCGGAGCTTATACGGTATTACATGGAGCTGCGCGGCATAGGCGTTGTCGATGTCAGGCACCTTTACGGCGTGGGCGCCGTAAAGCCCGAGGGCGCGATCGACCTCGTTGTGAACCTCGAGGTCTGGGACGATCAGAAGGCGTACGACCGCCTTGGCCTTATAAGCGAAACGCAGGATATCCTCGGTGTGACGGTGCCGAGCTTGACGATCCCGGTGCGTCCCGGCAGGAACCTTGCCGTTATCCTCGAGCTTGCGGCGATGAACAACCGCCAGAAGAAGATGGGCTACAACGCCGCGGAAACTCTCGCGTCAAACGTAGATCACGCCGTTGACAACGGCACGTTTTAATAGGAGATATTATGGAAGGTCTTGAAAAAGCAATTGAACAGATAAAGGAGAACATACCCAAGCTCGATCTGAGGGAAAACGAGCCGATGCGCAACCACTGCTCGTTCAAGGTCGGCGGCGAGGTGCGCGCGTTTGCCGTGCCGGGCGATCTTTTCGAGATGTCGAAGGTCATGTTCTATCTGCATATGAACGGCGTTTCGCCGCTGACGCTCGGCAAGTGCACCAACGTCATCTTCCCCGATGAGGGGCTTGATATCATGGTCATCAGCACGGAAAACCTGCGCAAGCTGCGCCTTGGCGAGACTGAGAACACCATCTATGCCGAAGCCGGCGTATCGCTTGCAAAGCTCGCGCAGTTTGCGCGCGACAACGGCCTTTCCGGGCTTGAGTTTGCAAGCGGCATTCCCGGCTCGGTGGGCGGCGGCGTTCTGATGAACGCCGGAGCTTACGGCGGAGAGATGAAGGATGTCGTCGAATCCGTCGTCGTGTACTACGTTCCGACGCAGGCGCTGACCGAGGTCAAAGGCTCCGACTGCGGCTTTGAATACCGCCGCAGCGCATTTGAGAAGATAAACTGTGCGATCATGGGCGCGGTGTTCAAGCTTACTCCCGACGATCCCGAGGCCATCGGCGCGCGCATGAAGGAAATGAACGAAAAGCGCACGGCAAGTCAGCCGCTGGATATGCCCTCGGCAGGCAGCGCGTTCAAGCGCCCCGTGGGCGGCTATGCCGCGGCGCTCATTGACCGGTGCGGTCTGAAGGGCTACACCGTCGGCGGTGCGCAGATAAGCCAAAAGCATGCCGGCTTTGCGGTCAATACGGGCAGCGCAACATACGACGATGTCGTTGAACTGCTCGACCACGTCCGCCGCGAGGTCTATGCGCAGACACAGATCACCCTCGAGCCGGAGATACGCATCTACCCCAAGGGCATGATGCTTGTTGACGACTGGCGCGAGAGAAAGCAGACCATAATCGACGGTATGCTCGAGCAGGCAAAGCAGAATGCCGCAGACTCGGCGGCCGAGAGCAGAGACGTTCGGCCGAGCTGAGCGTTTTGGAGAGTGGATATATGGAGTTTCTTATCATAACCGGATTGTCCGGCGGCGGCAAGAGCCAGGCCGCGGACATAATAGAGGATCTGGATTACTACTGTGTGGATAACATGCCCGTTGCGCTCATTCCGAAGTTTGCCGAGCTTTGCGCGGCGACAAAGGGACGCTATGAGAAGGTCGCGCTGGTGACGGATATCCGCGAAAAAAACGGAATAAAGGACATTTTCAACGCACTCGAAACGCTCAGAGAGATGGACTTCGGCTATAAGATCCTGTTCATGGAGGCAAAGCCGTCGGTCATCGTAAAGCGCTATAAGGAGTCGCGCCGTCCGCATCCGCTGGCGGCAAAGTCCGGCGGCTCGATCGAGGACGCGATACTCAAGGAGACCGAGCAGCTGCGCCCGATACGCGACATTGCCGATTATATCATCGACACCTCGCATCTTACCCTCGGGCAGCTGCACAACGAGCTGTACACTTACTTTTCCGACTCCGCGACCGACCGCGCGATCATGGTAAACGTCATGTCCTTCGGCTTTAAATACGGCATGCCGCTGGATGCCGACCTCGTGTTCGACGTGAGATTTCTGCCCAATCCCTTTTACGTTGAGGATCTGAAGCTTTTAAGCGGCCTTGACGCACCGGTCAGGGACTATGTTTTCAGCTTTGAGCAGTCGAACGTTTTCATGGACAAGCTCACGGACATGATAGAGTATCTGCTGCCGCTGTACATAGAAGAGGGAAAGTACAGCCTTACGATCGCCATCGGCTGCACCGGCGGCCGGCACCGCTCCGTCGCCGTGGCCTCGGCGCTTGCCGGGCATCTTAAGTGCTTCGGCGTGCCGACGGTGAGCATAAACCGCGACATAAACAAATAAGCATGGAAAAAACCTTCGCACAAAAAGTTAAAACAGAGCTGTGTCAGCCTCGGGTCGAGCGCAAATGCTGTGCTGTTGCCGAGGCCTACGGCGTTTTGCTGTATGCGCACAGCTTTTCGGCAAAGGAAATACGCATAACGACGGCAAGCGACGAGCTTGCCGCGCGTCTTCCGCATCTGATGCGCCGCGCCTTCGGTATCGACTTCGACGAGCCGGAGAAAAGCCGCGGCGTGAAGCATTCGTTCCGGGTAAATGATCCGGACAAGCTGCGTGCGGTGTTCGACGTTGTCGGAAACGACATGAACAGCCCCTCGCTGCACATAAACTTCGGCGTCATCGAGGAGCCGTGCTGCAAGGCCTCGTTTATCCGCGGCGCGTTTCTCGCCGGCGGCTCGGTGACAGACCCGGCAAAGCGCTATCACATGGAGCTTGCCACGACGCACTACAGCGTAAGCCGCGAGACATACTCGGTGCTGCTTGAGATGGGCTTTTCACCCAAGGAAGCGCAGCGCAAGGGCGACTATCTGCTGTATTTCAAAAAAAGCGAGCATATAGAAGACCTGCTGACGACGATCGGCGCGCCGGTCGCTGCGATGGATATCATGTCCGCCAAGGTCGAAAAGGACATGAAAAACAGCATAAACCGCAAGGTAAACTGCGATTCTGCAAATGCCGACAAGGTCGTCGAGGCCGCGGCAAAGCAGATGGAGGCCATCCGCCGCATAGATAAGCTCTATGGGCTGGATTCCTTGCCGGATAAGCTTCAGGAGGCCGCGCTTCTGCGCTACGCAAACCCCGAGGCGAGCCTTGCCGACCTTGCCACGCTCTCGTATCCGCCGGTATCCAAAAGCTGCCTGAGCCACAGGCTCAAGAAGCTGCTGACATACACTCCCGAGGAAGACTGAATATGAGCTTTGTTCACCTGCATGTTCATACCGAATATTCGCTGCTCGACGGCGACTGCCGCATCGAACCGCTCGTTGCGCGCGCAAAGGAGCTGGGGCAGACCGCTCTTGCCATCACCGACCACGGCGTCATGTACGGCGCCGTCGCGTTTTACAAGGCCTGCTGCGCGGCCGGTATAAAGCCGATCATCGGCTGCGAGGTCTACGTTGCGCCGCGCTCGCGCTTTGACAAGGAGCACGGCCTTGACTCGGAGTACACGCACCTTATCCTGCTGTGCAAAAACGAAACGGGCTACAAAAATCTGTGCTACCTCGTTTCCATGGCCTTCACCGATGGCTTTTACAACAAGCCGCGCATCGACTGGGCGCTGCTGCACGAGCGCGCCGAGGGGCTTATCTGCCTTTCCGGCTGCGTCGCCGGTGCTATACCGCGCATGATAAACGCCGGAAACTACGAGGGCGCGAAGAAAAAGGCGCTGGAGCTGAGCGAGCTTTTCGGCAGGGACGGCTTTTATCTTGAGATCCAGGATCACGGCCTTGAGGCCGAAAAGCGCGCGGCCGAGGGGCTTTTGCGCATCCACCGCGAGACCGGCATTCCCCTTGCCGTCACAAATGACGCGCACTATGTCGAAAAAGACGACGCGTATTATCAGGACGTTCTGATGTGCGTGCAGATGCAGAAAACCATAACCGACCCTGCGCGCATGAAATTTGAGACCAACGAGTTTTACCTCAAGGACGAGGCCGAGATGCGCGCGCTTTTCCCCGAATATCCCGAGGCTGCCGACAACACCGCGAAGATCGCGGACATGTGCGGCTACGACTTCGAGTTCGGAAAATACAAGCTGCCGCGCTTCAAGCTGCCCGAGGGCGAGACCGACAGCTTTGATTATCTGCAAAAGCTCTGCCGCGCAGGACTTGCGCGCAGATACCCGAACGACGACGGAACCGTTGCAAAGCAGCTCGACTATGAGCTTGCCATGATAAAAAAGATGGGCTTTGTCGATTACTTCCTCATCGTTTCCGACTTCATCGCCTACGCGAAAAGCCAAAAGATCCCCGTCGGCCCCGGGCGCGGCTCGGCAGCCGGCAGCGTCGTTTCCTACACGCTGAACATCACCGACGTCGATCCCATAAAATACAGCCTTTATTTCGAGCGATTTCTAAACCCCGAGCGCGTGAGCATGCCCGATATCGACATCGACTTCTGCGTCAACCGCCGCGGCGAGGTCATCGACTACGTCAACCGCAAATACGGCCACGACCACGTTGCGCAGATAGTCACCTTCGGCACGATGGCAGCTCGCGCTGCCGTGCGCGACGTTGCGCGCGTGCTCGACATAAGCTACGGCGACGCCGACGCCGTTGCAAAGGCCATACCCATGGGGCCGAACATGACCATAAAGGACGCGCTGCGCGTATCAAAGCCACTGCGCGACATGTACGAGGGCGACGAGATGCTGCACAGGCTCATCGACGTGGCCGAAGCGCTCGAGGGCATGCCGCGCCACGCGAGTATGCACGCAGCCGGCGTCGTAATAACCGATAAGCCCGTTTACGAATACGTTCCGCTGTCGAAAAACGACGAATCGGTCGTCACGCAGTATCAGATGACGACGCTCGAGGAGCTGGGGCTTCTCAAGATGGACTTTCTCGGTCTGCGAAACCTCACTGTGCTCGAGGATGCGGCGAAAATGGTGCAGCGCACCGAGCCGGATTTCGAGGTCGAGAAGATCCCCGACGGCGATGCGGAGGTTTTCAAAATGCTCTCGGAGGGGCATACAAGCGGCGTTTTCCAGCTTGAAAGCACCGGCATGACCGGCGTTTGCACCGGCCTCAAGCCCAAGAGCATTGAAGACATCACCGCAGTCATAGCCCTTTACCGCCCCGGCCCGATGGACAGCATTCCGCGATTTATCGAGTGCTCGGCGCATCCCGAGAAGATAAGCTACAAGCACGAGCTTCTGCGCCCGATACTCGAGGTCACCTACGGCTGCATCGTCTATCAGGAGCAGGTAATTGAAATTTTCCGCCGTCTTGCCGGATTTTCGCTCGGCCAGGCGGACATGATCCGCCGCGCGATGAGCAAGAAAAAGCACAAGGTCATCGACGCCGAGCGCGTCGCCTTCGTCCACGGCGACGAGAGCCGCGGCATCGACGGCGCGGTAAAGCGCGGCATTACCGAGGAGATCGCAAACAGCATCTATGACGAGATCCTTGACTTTGCGTCCTACGCCTTCAACAAGGCGCACGCGGTGAGCTACGCGATCGTATCCTACCGCACGGCGTACATGAAAAAGCACTATCCGCGCCAGTACATGGCCGCGCTGCTCTCGTCGGTGCTCGATAACAGCACCAAGATCGCCGAGTACATCGCCGAATGCCGCGAGATGGGCATAAAACTGCTGCCGCCGGATGTCAACGAGTCGTTTGCCGACTTCTCCGTCAGCGGAAACGATATCCGCTTCGGCCTTGTTGCGATAAAAAGCATCGGCCGCGGCTTCATAAACGAGCTTATTTCGCGCCGAGAGGAGGACGGGCCGTTCCGCAGCCTTGAGGATTTCTGCCGCCGCATGGCAGGCAGGGAGCTCAACCGCCGCGCGGTCGAAAACCTCATCCGCGCCGGAGCTTTCGACAGCATGGGCTTCAAGCGCAAGGCGCTGCTGCGCGTGGCCGGCGTTATGATCGACGGCATCCAGCAGGAAAGCCGCAACAACGTCGAGGGGCAGCTCAATCTCTTCGGCGAGCCGGATTTCGAGGATGCCGGAGCCATCAGGATCAAGATCCCGGAGGTCGAGGAGTACACACGCGCAGAGCTGCTTGCAATGGAAAAGGAGACGGCCGGTCTGTACCTGAGCGGCCACCCGATGGACGAGTACCGCGCCGCCGTGCGCAGAGCCGGAATAGTACCCATAGGCGCGATTTTGACAGACTCCGCCTCCGAGAGCGAGAAAAAGACCTATCCCGACGGCGCCGTCGTCACCGTTGCAGGCGTCGTGCAGTCAAGCCGCACGCGCACGACGAAGTCGAACACGCTCATGAGCTATATCAATCTCGAGGACGACACCGGCGCGATGGAGCTGATCGCGTTCCAGCGTGCGCTGGACACAGGCAGTGTGTATATCAAAGACAACGCGCCCATCATCGTACGCGGCCGCATATCCATGCGCGACGAGAAGGAGCCGCAGCTCATGGCGGACAGCATCCGCCCGATAGCCGATCTCGGCAAGCTCAAGCCCGAGCCGCCGAGACCAAACGCCGACTCCAAGCTCTGGGTCAAGCTGCCCGGCGAGGACGATCCGCGCCTTGCGCGCATCGAGCTGATCCTCACCATGTTCCCCGGCCAGCAGCAGATGATAATTTACCTTGAGCGCGAAAAGCGGCGCATCGGCGCAAAGTGCCTGATCCACCCCTCGCTCATCGCCGAGCTGAAAGAGCTCTGCGGCGATGCCAATGTTTTCTTGGAGGCGCATTGACGCCGCTACGAATCCGCGCAATAAACGCGCAATAAACGTATAGGAGGAGCGCCAAAGCGCTACTGAAAAAATGAGTGTTAAAAATGCAGTACATAAGACATCCGGATATGCCGCGGCGGCCGCGCTGTCGGCACTTTTGGTGAAATACCCACTGCGGAAGCTGGGCATGCATAAGGCCAATGCCGCGCTGATGCAGGCGCATGAGGCGGCCAGCGGTGCGTACTTCCTCGCCGCGCTGCTGCACATGGCAACGTCACCGAAGACGAGCGGCTGCAAGGCCGCAAGCGGTGCTGCCGCATTTGCCGTCAGCGTCGTGCTCATCGCCGACTGCCACATGGCAAAGGATCAGACCTCGAAAATGCAGCGTCATCGTATCTATTCCGCGGCTCTGGCCGCTGCCGCCGCCCTCCATGCTTTTTAGCAGCGCTTTACTGCGCCTACCGATACGGTTATCTCCGGTGGCCCGGTATCGAAACTGCTGACAAAACCGTGACGTTTCGCGTAACGCAAGTACGGCGCTGAATTTTGCACCGCGCCATGTAGGGGCGAGCATTGCTCGCCCGTCGCCACGGTTTTGTCGGCGCGAAAATCGACAGTCGTAGGGAACGGATTTATCCGTTCCGCTGTGATGGTTTCGTCGGCACCTACCGGTCGGGCAACCGCAAAAAACGTATCGGCACCAGCGTTAATGCGCCTCTAAAAAAATGCGCCTCTAAAATGCCTTCCCCTGCGTAGCTTGAGAGGAAGACAATTGGGTGCAGCCTAATTTTGCACTAATATAGCACAACCTTGCGTAGCGCGAGAGTTTCACGGTTTTGTCGGTAACTTCGACACCGGGACACCGCAATCACCGTATCCGTAGCTGCGTCAAAGCGCCTCTAAAAAAGCGCGAAACGTCACGGTTTCCACCGCACCCTCGAACCGGGTTCACGCAAAAACCAACACTGCACTAACATAGTGCGAGAGTTTCACGGTTTTGTCAGCACCCTCGACACCGGGCTACCAGAGATATATGTATCCGTAGGTGCCCCAATGCGCCACTAAAAAAGAAAGGTTGATGGTTTTTGAGTTATAGCTTCACGCAGCTTTTGTGGCTGTTTTTCATTTACGGCTTTGCCGGCTGGTGTGTGGAGGTCATCTTCCACGCGGCGAACAAGGGCATATTTATTAACCGCGGCTTCCTCATCGGGCCGATCTGCCCGATCTACGGCTACGGCCTTGTTGCGGTCATACTGGCACTGACTCCGATAAAGGATAACGTGTTTTTGGTGTACATAGGCAGCGTGATCATATGCTCGGTGTTCGAGCTGATCGTCGGCTGGGCATCGGAGAAATTCATGCACACCCGGCTGTGGGACTACACGGATAACGCCTTCAACATCGGCGGCTATGTATGTCTGAAATTCTCGCTGCTGTGGGGCGTGGGCTGCATCTGCATCCTGTACATATTCCACCCGATGGCGATGAAGCTTGTGTATCTGATCGAGGCCATACCGCGCACGCACGGAAATATTATGCTGTGCATAATTTCCGCGGCGTTTTTGTGCGACCTCGGCATAACGGCCGTGAACGCCTTCAAGCTCGATGCGCATATGCGTGCGATCGACGATGTTGCAAAGGCGCTCGAGAAGGTGTCCTACGGCATCGGCGACGGTCTGACCGACGGCACGCTCAAGGTTCAGGAGAGCCGCGCCGAGGCCGAGCGTCTGCGCGAAAAACTCAAGGGACTGCTCGAGGAGCGCAACCTTGTCCACCGCCACCTGCTGTCGGCGTTCCCGCGCCTGAGCCAGACAGAGTACCGCGCGGCATTTGAGCGCATTCAGGAGCACAGAAAAAATCTGAGTGAAAAGGTAAAAAACAAAGCAAATGAAATTCGAGAGAATAAATAATATAAACAACGAGATGTTTGCTCCTGCAATGGAGCTTTACGGCATGAGCTTTCCCTACAACGAGCAGCGCGAGCCGGATTCTCAGGCAAAAATAATGAGCGACCCGGAGTATCATTTCGAGCTTATCTACGACGAGGGTCGCTTCGTCGGCGAGGTGCTCAGCTGGGAAAACGCGGACTTTATTTACATCGAGCATTTCTGCATGCTGCCGGATGTGCGCGGCCGCGGCTGCGGAGCACGTGCGCTGGAGCTGCTCCGGGCGCGCGGCAAGACGATCATTCTGGAGATCGATCCGCCCGTGGACGAGATCAGCCGGCGCAGAAAGGGCTTTTACGAGCGAAACGGCTTTGCGGCCAACGACTATGACTACACGCATCTGCCGTATCACCGCGACTGCAAGGGTCACAGGCTCATAATCATGTCGTCTCCGCGCAGGATCGACGAGGCCGAGTACAACAATTTCCTCGACTACATGCGCCGCCGCGTCATGGCTTTTTAGAGGCGAATTGAGGCAGCTGCGGATACGCATATTGCGGTTGCCCGGTTCGAGGGTGCGGAGAAAACCGCGGCTACCTCGCAACCCGATAGTGCGTTGCAAAGTTTTTGCCGCACCCAATTGGCTCCCCTGCA
>ERZ772883.2708-NODE-2708-length-10588-cov-4.162062_pt1 | contig 10588 bp, 10 predicted proteins | sample MGYA00580575_ERZ772883 | MGnify/ENA primary metagenome ERZ772883 (study PRJEB29015, sample SAMEA2737666) | human gut metagenome | biome: human gut; feature: human-associated habitat; material: faeces | place: China | collected 2012 ...
CATACCAGGAAGGCGATACCCCTCAATTCAAAGCAGAAAAAGTGAATTGGATCAGCAGTTCCACTTCGTTGGCGGGCGAACAGGTGCAATCCACTACGAACAGGTCGGTGCCGACGAGTTTGGCATTGGCTATTTCGGTGATTTTCGTACAATCGATCATATTTGCTGATGTTATCAATAAAGTCGTTTTCCGGTGCGGGCAGTTCGTGCAAATCCGGACATCTGTCCTTCCCCGGCGAAAACTTGAAGTTCGTTCAGTCGTTTTTGCGGCCGGCCCGGAGGCGTTCGGCTTTTTGACGAAAATGTAGGAAATCGTCGCTTCCCGTTCGTTTTCATCGTCTTGCGTCCTGCGTTTTCTTCGAACATTGCATCGCAAGGAGCACTATTCGCGCCCGAATCTTGTCCCTGTTGTAGCAGGAGCTGTAATCGGGTACCCGCATGGCCCGCAACTGCCGGTTTCTCCCGACGGAATGGGCATGCGAGGGCATGCGGGTCGAGAAAATCGTGCGGATGATTCGCCGGTCGGGAGCGGTGAATATATCTACGAAATAAGGGGACTTGCTCGTCCCCTTACCTCTCTATACCCGTTTACGCTACAAATATAGCGAATGTTTTCCTATTTTCAAACCTTTGTGTCGAAAAATTATTCGTCTTTTTCGTTGCTCTGAGAGTAGGGCTTGATAATGCCGCGCTGCGATTCGCGGATGAACCGGATGAGTCGGTCGCGTTCGGGACTTTGCGGAATCTGTTTTTCGACCTCCTCACAGCCGTTCAGGTAGTTCAGGCCGCTTTGGAAGAGGATGCGGCAGGCGTCGTGAATTTGTGAGATCGTTTCCGGCGTGAATCCGCGGCGGCTCAGACCGACGCGATTGACGCAGGCGAAACGTACCGGATCGTTGTTGCTGACGGTGATGAAGGGGGGAATGTCCTTGCCCACCAGCGCGCCGCCCTGAATCATCGTATGCTCTCCGATGCGGGTCCACTGATGTACGGCTACGTGGCCGCCGATAACGGCCCAATCGCCGACTTCGACCTCTCCGGCGAGCGATACGCGGTTGGCCATGACGCAGTGACTGCCTACCACGTCGTCGTGGGCGATATGCACGTAAGCCATAATCAGGTTGTGGCTGCCGACGACGGTCTTGCCCCGGGAGGCGGTGCCCCGGCTGATGGTGACGCATTCGCGGATTTCGTTGTAGTCGCCGATTTCTGCCGTCGTTTTTTCACCGACGAACTTCAGGTCCTGCGGGGTGCAGGCGATCGATGCGGCCGTATGGATCTTGCAGCCTTTGCCGATGCGGGCTCCGTCGTGGATCACGGCCCCGGGGCCGATCCAGCAGTCGTCGCCGATCACCACATCGCCGGCGATGTAGGCGAAAGGCTCCACCGTTACGTTCTTTCCGAGTTTCGCGTCGGGATGGATGTATGCCTGGTTGCTTATCATGTGCGGTTACTCTTTATTTTTAACGATCTGGGCCATCATCGTGGCTTCGCAGGCGAGCGTTTCGCCGACGAAGGCCTTGCCTTCGACTACGGCTACGCCTCGTCGGATGGGCTCCAGCAGTTGAACTTCGAAATGAAGGGTGTCGCCCGGAACCACCTTGCGCTTGAATTTTACGCCGTCGATCTTCATGAAATAAGTCGAGTAGTGCTCCGGATCAGGAATACTGCGTAATACCAGCATACCGCAACACTGCGCCATCGCTTCGACGATCAGCACACCCGGCATGACCGGCTCTTCGGGGAAATGTCCCACGAAGAATGGCTCGTTCATCGTGACGTTCTTGATGCCGGCTACCGTCGTGTCGTCGATGTAGAAGATGCGGTCCACCAGCAGGAACGGCGGACGGTGGGGCAGCATCCGCCGTATATCGTTGATGTCATAGACGGGCGGTTTGCGGCAGTCGTATTGGAAACGGGGCTTTTCGCCTTCGCGGCGGATGGTCCGTTTTACCTGTTTCATAAACTCCGTGTTGGCGAAATGGCCGGGACGAGTGGCCCATACGCGGCCCTTGATGCGTTTGCCCAGCAAGGCGAAGTCGCCCAGCAGGTCGAGGAGCTTGTGGCGGGCCAATTCGTTGTTGAAACGGAGCTCCAGGTTGTTCAGGTAGCCGCCCGTGATGCGGATATCCTGTTTGTTGAAAATTTTCTTGAGATGTTCGAGCTGATCGTCCGGGACGGGATTCTCCACGACGACGATCGCGTTGTCCAGGTCGCCGCCCTTGATCAGGTTCATCTTCATCAGAGGTTCCAGATCGTGCAGGAAGACAAAGGTGCGGCAGGGGGCGATCTTCGCGGCGTAATCGTCTTCGGGGTCGAATGTCGCATACTGGTTGCCGATCACCTTGGAGTTGTAGTCCACGTGCAGCGATACGGAAAATTCGTCGTCGGGGTAAAGGATGATGGCCACGCCTTTTTCCGGAATCGTATAGACCATTTTTTCGGTGACGTGGTAGTAGGTGCGTTCGGCTTCCTGAGGTTGCAGGCCGGTTTCGACGATCGTTTTCGCATATTCTTTGGCCGAACCGTCCATGATCGGAGTTTCACCGGCATCGACATCGATCGTGGCGTTGTCCACGCCCAGGGTCCAGAGGGCCGACATGATATGTTCGATGGTCGCAACGCGTGCGCCATCCTTTTCGATGGTCGTGCCCCGCGAGGTATCCGTGACATAGTCGCATAGGGCCGGAATTTCGGGTTTGCCTTCCAGGTCGATGCGGCGGAAAACGATGCCGCTGTTCTCCGGGGCGGGATGTACCGTCATCGTCACTTTGACGCCGGTGTGGAGGCCTGTACCTGAAAACGAGATCGGGGCTTTGAGGGTTTGTTGTTTGGCAGCCATAATCTGAATTTATTCAAATCGCAACATACATTCCCGCTGACTGCCGGGTCCCGACGTGTGTGGGGCCGACCGTCATTTTCGGAAATGTTTATCGCATTATTTGCGCGCAAATATAGGAAATATTATTCAAAAATCGTATTTTTGCCTAAATTATTGATAAACCGAAATTCCGTGGCATCACCCGACAGAACTCCTCGTCCTCCGAAATTGCAGCTTCCCTTCGAGCAGAAAAAAAACGATGCGGGAGAATGGGCTTACGACCATCGGATCGGATTGTGTGTCACGTTGATTGCCTATTTGGTGCTTGCGATCGCCTTTATGGTGGGAAAAATCGTCGTGGGGGCCAAACCTTCCGTGCAAGGCATAATCATTGATACGAAAACTTTAGCGGAGCTCGAGGCGGAGAAGATGCGTCTTGAACAGGAGGTACGGGCTCGCCAACAGGCGCAGGAAGGCGGCGATTGGCGGGATGTGCGCAACCAGTATTCCAACGAGAATGCGCTCGAGGAGCGGTCGCGTGACGACCGTGGCTCGATGTCCTCGTCGCTGAAAGAATCCGCCGAAGCGGTCGGCGAACGGATGCAGGCCAACCGGGACGCTTACGAGCAGGGATTGGCCGAGGAGCGTGCGATTCGGGAGCGTATGGGGCGCAGCGGCAAGGACGATCGGACACAGGACAGTCGGGCCAGGGGACGGGTCACGGTTTCCTTTTCGCTGACCGATCCCGTGCGGACGCGCCGTTATCTGGAGGTGCCGGCCTATCAGTGCGAGGGAGGCGGCGAAGTGGTCGTCGGTATTACGGTCAATCCTTCGGGAGAGGTCGTTGCTGCAAAAGTGGCCTCCGGAGGCGATGACTGTATGCGGGAGGCTGCGCTGGAAGCTGCACGTAACTCGCTTTTCAATATCGATGATTCGGCGCCTGCCCGACAGTCGGGAACGATTACTTACCTATTCATTCCTCAATAGGGTGCGGTGCCTGTCAGCGATTGTACGCGACAGGCATTTTTTGTAAATTTATATAAGGATTTCCTATGCATAATATCATTACGACCGAAAACATTCTGTTGATCGGAGCCTTGCTTCTTTTCGTCGCGGTAATGGCCGGCAAGGCGGCCTATCGTTTCGGCGCCCCGGCCTTGCTCTTTTTTCTGGGGGTCGGTATGCTGTTCGGTATCAATTTCATTTCGTTCCATTCTGTCGAAGCGACCCAGTTCGTAGGTATGATCGCTCTTTGTATCATCCTTTTCACGGGCGGTATGGATACCAAGTTTTCGGAAATACGACCGGTGATCGGACCGGGTATCGTACTGGCGACCGCCGGAGTCGTCATGACGGCGGTGATCGTAGCGGGTTTCGTCACGCTCATTGCCCCATGGGTCGGGCTGGCCGTATCGTTTCCTGCGGCGCTGCTGCTGGCCGCGACGATGTCTTCGACGGATTCGGCTTCGGTTTTCTCCATCCTGCGAAGCAAGAAACAGGGGCTGAACGAGAACCTGCGCCCTCTGCTGGAGCTGGAGAGCGGTTCGAATGACCCGATGGCGTACGTGCTGACCATTGTGCTGATTGGCGTATTGTCCGGCGGTGCGGAGGCCGTGAGCGTACCGATGAGTATCGTGAAATTCGTGATTCAGATGCTTCTCGGCGGTTTGATGGGGTATGCCATCGGTCGGATCGGCGTATGGACCATTAACCGCATTAACCTGAGCAACTATTCGCTTTACCCGGTGCTTTTGCTTGCCTTCGTTTTCTTTACCTTCTCGTTTACCGACCTGATCGGTGGCAACGGATATCTGGCCGTCTATCTGGCCGGTTTGGTCTTGGGGAATAATCAGCTGACGCAGAAGCGGTCGCTTACGATCTTCTTCGACGGCTTCACCTGGCTGGTGCAGATCGTGATGTTCCTTACGCTGGGTCTGCTCGTCAACCTCGACGAACTCTTGCAGCCCGACGTGCTGATGCTGGGATGCCTGGTCGGGGCTTTTATGATGTTCATTGCGCGTCCTATCACGGTGTTCGCCTGTATGATGCCTTTCCGCAAGTTTACGACCAAAGCCCGTCTTTATGTTTCCTGGGTCGGTCTGCGCGGTGCCGTGCCGATTATTTTTGCGACCTATCCTTTGCTGGCCGGTACGGAGGGGGCACGGCTGCTGTTCAACGTGGTTTTTCTGGTGACGATTCTCTCGCTGCTGGTACAGGGTACGACCGTGAGCTGGATGGCGAATCTGCTCGGACTCGGGTATGCCGAAAAGAGTCCTGCCTTCGGGGTCGATGTCCACGAAGATATTCCGTCGATATTTACCGAGGTCCTTGTCAATGAATCGATGCTTCAGGGGGGCGCTACGCTCAAGGAGATCAACCTGCCGGAGAATACGCTGGTGATGATGGTCTATCGTGACGGAGATTATTTCGTTCCACAGGGCAATACCGAACTGAAGGTCGGTGACAAGCTCTTGGTTATTTCAGACCGGGGCGAGGAGCTGGAGTCCACCTATAAGGATATGGGAGTCGATGAAGTGCTGAAACTTTGAGATATTTCCTGCAGATCGGTTCTCTCTGTTATCGAAACAAAAAAGCTGTCGTTTTCGACAGCTTTTTTGTTTCGAATATATCTTGAAGATTAGATCTCCCAAGTAGCGCCCGAGTGGAGCAGGTCGTCCACGCAGTGGATCTTGCTCTGGGCTTTCACCTCTTCCACCTGCTTTTCAACGGCCTGATCGTAAACGATTTCGTCCTCGACCGAACGGATTACACCGAGTGCGACCGGATAGTCGGGATATTTCATTGCGGCCAGCATCGAGTGCAGCGTCGTGTCTTTGGTGTGGGCGTCGTGCGTCAGGATCTTGTCCAGCGTATAGCCGTCCTGTCCGACCGTTACGACTTTCAGGCGCATATCCTCGAACACCAGACCTTTTTCGTTGTTGGCGCCGAAGAGCATCTTCTCGCCGTGGCGCAGCGTGATGGTGTGCTCCTGGCGGGTAGCCTTGTCTCCGGCGAAAGCCGCATGGGTCTTGTCGTTGAAGATCACGCAGTTTTGCAGAACTTCGGTGACCGACATACCCTGATGTTTCGCCGCTGCGATCAGACACTCTTTGGTCAGATTCACCTCCATGTCGATCGAACGGGCGAAGAAGGTGCCTTTCGCGCCGATCACCAGTTCGCCGGGGTTGAACGGCTTTTCGACCGTACCGTAGGGCGAGGTCTTGGTGATTTTGCCCAGCTTCGAGGTCGGCGAGTACTGACCTTTGGTCAGACCGTAGATCTCGTTGTTGAACAGGATCGCGTTGAGGTTGATGTTGCGGCGGATCGCGTGGATGAAGTGGTTGCCGCCGATGGCCAGCGAGTCGCCGTCGCCCGAGGTAACCCAAACGTTCAGACGCGGATTCGCAGTCTTCACACCCGTAGCGATGGCATTGGCGCGTCCGTGTACGGAGTGGAAGCCGAAGGTCTTCATATAGTAAATGAAGCGCGACGAGCAGCCGATGCCCGAGATGAACGTGAAGAGGTTGTGCGGCGTATCGGTCTGGTCGGCAATTTCGGGCAGGGCCCGCTGTACGGCATTCAGAATTGCGTGGTCACCGCAGCCGGGACACCATCTTACTTCCTGGTCGCTTTTGAAGTCTGCCGGAGTATATTTGTAATCTGCCATGGCTTTATTTCAGTAAAGAGTGAAACTTGTTCGTGAGCTCGGTCACCGTGAACGGCTGGCCTTCGCACTTGTTGTACTGTTCGTAGTCGAATTGCTGCAATTTGCCGCGCAGGTAGTTGGCGAACTGTCCTTCGTTGAGCTCGCAAACCACGATCTTCTTGAAGCGCTTGAAGATGTCGGCGACGCCGTGCGGCAGCGGGTTGATGTAGTTGAAGTGGCAGAGCGAAACTTTCTTGCCTTCGGCACGCATTTTATCGACGGCATTCTGCAGGTGTCCGCGTGTACCGCCCCAACCTACTACGAGCAGATCGCCTTCCGGGTCGCCGTAAACCGTCTGGTGCGGGATGTAGTCGGCGATCTTGGCGATTTTCGCGGCACGCAGGTTCGTCATTTCCTGGTGATTCTGTGGGTCGATCGAGATACTGCCTTTCAGCTTGTCTTTCTCCAGTCCGCCTACACGGTGCTCCAGACCTGCTTTGCCGGGGAATGCCCAACTGCGTGCCAGCTTCTCGTTGCGGGCGTAGGGCATGAAAGGGCCTCCGTCCTCGGTTTTGTCGATGATCGGCGGGTTGATGGTCGGGTAATCCTTCATCGAAGGGATCTTCCACGGTTCGGAACCGTTGGCGATGAATCCGTCCGAGAGAAGCACTACCGGCGTCATGTGCTCCATGGCGATACGACCGGCCTCGAATGCGTAGTGGAAGCAGTCGCTCGGCATCGAGGCGGCGATGACCGCTACCGGGCTTTCTCCGTTGCGGCCGTAGAGGGCCTGCTGAAGGTCGCTCTGCTCGGTCTTGGTCGGAAGACCCGTCGAGGGGCCGCCGCGCTGTACGTCCACGACTACCAGCGGAAGCTCGGTCATCACGGCCAGACCCAATGCCTCGCTCTTGAGCGAAAGACCGGGACCCGACGTGGTCGTCACGGCGAAGTTACCGGCGAACGAAGCACCGATGGCCGTACAGATACCCGCGATTTCGTCTTCGGCCTGTACGGTTTTCACACCGAGGTCCTTACGTTTGGCGAGTTCCTCGAGAATGACGGTAGCCGGAGTGATGGGGTACGAACCGCAGAAGAGGGGCAGACCGCTCTTCTCGGATGCGGCGCAAAGACCCCATGCCGTTGCGACGTTACCGCTGATCGACCGGTAAGTGCCTTTCTCCATCTGGCCCGATGCGACGGTATATGTATTGGCGAACTGATGCGTGTTGGCGGCATAGTTGTAACCGGCGTCGATAGCGCGTTTGTTGGCTTCGGCTATAGCCGGATTTTTCTTCGCAAATTTTGAATCGAGGTAGTGTTTCGCATGATCCTCTGGACGGTTGTAGAGGTAGAAGCAGATACCCAGTGCGAACATGTTTTTGCACTTGACCATCGCTTTGTTGTCCAGACCGGAATCCGCCAAAGCCGCCTTGGTCATCTCCGTAATGTTCGGAACGACTACGTTGAAATCTTCCAGGTTCAGCTCCCGGATCGGGTCGAGCGTTGCGAAACCCGCTTTCCGAAGGTGCTCTTCGGTAATGGAGTCCTCGTCGAGGATTACCGTTGCACCCGGCTTGAGCCATTTGCGGTTCGCCTTCAGTGCCGCAGGGTTCATTGCGATCAGTACGTCGCAGAAGTCGCCCGGGTTGAGCTGTCTTTTGGCTCCGAAGTGCACCTGGAATCCGGATACACCCGCTACGGTACCTTGCGGGGCGCGGATTTCGGCGGGATAGTCGGGGAATGTCGAGATTCCGTTGCCGAGCAAGGCTGAAGTGTCGGAAAAGAGCGTGCCAGTAAGCTGCATGCCGTCACCGGAGTCGCCCGAAAAGCGGATCACGACATCTTGCAGCTCTTGTACCTTGTTTTCATTCATTGCTGTATGTGAATTAGTAATATAATAAGGTTGCTTTATTGGGTCGTTTTCTGTGGCCGGCACGGTTTCGATCGATTCGACCCTGCCTTCCTTTGTCGAAAACATTATAATATAATGCCACAAATATAACAAATATATTCCGGATAAAACTCACAAATCGTAATTAAAAAAATATTGTTTGGTTAAAACTTTGCTTTTTTTGTGCTTTTTGTAATTATAAATAGGAAGAAATCCCGGCTGCGGGCATCGCAACCGGAACATTTGGAACGCTGCACCGAAATCCGGTTTCGGGTACGGCCCGTAACGGCTCGCGCGATTTCGTGCTACCGGATCGAATTCATCCGGATACTGGCCTTGACCAGGGCGAGGGCCCGGATGCGGTCCACGGCCACCTCTTTGTCGGCGTGATGGGGGTTCTGACTGACGAGTTTCACGTACCCTTCCCGCTCGGATTTTTGGATGTATTTGACCGTGATGTACTCTTCGCCGTCGATGTCGCTCGAGAGCAGGAACATGTCGCCCCAGAAGATGTCGCCGATATCCTTGAGCTGTTTGTAAAGTACGATGTCGCCGCTTTTGAGCAGCGGGTACATCGAGTCGCCCACGATATAGATGGCACCGTCGCACTTGGGCAGGTTGGGGATGTGGATGAAATTGACGGGCCGCGTCTGCGCGTGATCGGCGAAGAGCGGCACCAGGCCCGCCGTCCCTTCTATGGAGTAGAGGGGGACGCTTTGCAGCGGCAGCGTGTTGTCCGTGCGGTGCATGTAGGCGGTCAGATCGGGTTCGGCATTGAACATTTCCCCTTCTCCGCTGTCGAGCCAGTCCGGATTGACATTCAATTCTTGAACCAGGATGTTCTTGTTCCGGGACGAGAGCGCCGCCTTGCCCGTTTCGATCATCGAAAGGGCGGCCTTTCCGATGCCTAATCGTTGAGCTAACTGCTCTTGTGTCAGACCTATTGTCTTTCTCAATAGTTTTAAGCGATCCCCCGTCATATCGTATCAAAATTTTTTATGGTAAATATTTTGATTCTCTTGTATTAAATTCAAAAATTGAACTTATCTTTGTCTTGCAAAGTTAAACGATTTATTTTGTTTATGCAAAATTTTTATTGAACTAAATTCTTTTACGATGACCTATCCAATTATTCCGGAGTTATACGGTATCGTCGCTCGCAAGCTGTTGGATGAAATCGGGGAGAAGAGTTTCTATTCCGGTTCGTTTTCATTCGACTACGGTTCGAAAGAGTGTCGTTTCGTCGCCTCGATCGTAATCTATCGTTCGAAGGAGTGTCTGCCCGAAGGCGACGCCGATCGAATCGACGACCTGGTTCCCGTCTGGTGGGAATTCCATACATCCGACCAAGCGGGGGAACGCCCCAACGATTTCTCCTTTTCCGAGCTTAAGGAGTACCTCTTCTGATTCGACTCCGCAAGATCGCACATCCCATCCGGAGCGGCGCCTCCTGCGGTCTTTTTCCGAACACATTGTTCTTGGTTTTCGATACCCGCTGCAACGGGCGGTTCCGTTTTTCCGTTGTCGTTCGAAAAGTTGAACGCTGTTCTGCGATTGTCGGATGCGGCGATTCTGGAATCCGGCCGACCCGTGCGTATCGAAACCCTCCGCCTCCCTTCGGCAGCGCCGTGCCACCGGGCGGAGCTTAAAAACTACTGACCTATGAATATAGATGTATTGAAGGACTTGTCCCCCGCAGAACCGGCTTCTGCGGGGGATTTGCCTCCGTTCGGCCTGTTTGCCGCCGGAGTCTATCCCTTTCTGGAGTTCCGGTGGTTTCACGAGGCCTACTACCGCGTACTGGAGGCATTCGCCGCCGGGCGCGTCCGCCGGCTTATCGTCACCATGCCGCCCCAGCATGGCAAGAGCGTCGGGGCTTCGACCCTGCTGCCCGCCTACCTGTTGGGGCGCAATCCCGATCTGCGGATCGCCATCGCCTCCTATTCGGCTTCGTTGGCTTCGAAGTTCAACCGGCGCGTGCAGCGTATCATCGATTCGCCCGAATATGCGGCCTTTTTCCCGGAAACGACCATCAAGCGGGGAGCCAGGCCTCCGGAGTACCTGCGTACGGCTGATGAGGTGGAGATCATCGGTCACCGGGGCGGCCTGCTCTCTGTCGGCCGCGAGGGGGCGCTCACGGGCAACCGTGTGGACTGCTTCATTCTCGACGACCTTTACATATAGTAATCAATTTTGTCGCATATTAACAAAAAAACGTTAAATTTGCGCT
>ERZ772883.2720-NODE-2720-length-10539-cov-18.558756_pt1 | contig 10539 bp, 8 predicted proteins | sample MGYA00580575_ERZ772883 | MGnify/ENA primary metagenome ERZ772883 (study PRJEB29015, sample SAMEA2737666) | human gut metagenome | biome: human gut; feature: human-associated habitat; material: faeces | place: China | collected 2012 ...
AAGGGCCTTCCTTTTGTTTGCCCGACCGGAATGGAGCTGGGCGAAGCCCTGAGGAACACCGAAAAGATTTAGAAAAGGCCTGACGCCCCTATCCTCCGTCGCCTAACGGCGCCACCCCCTTCCTAGGGAAGGGGGCTCTGGCTCTTCGTCATGCGGCACTGGAGACACAAGGGGGAAGGTCGTAACGTTAGGCTCCTTCCTTAGGAAGGAGCTGCCCGATAGGGCTGAGGATAGGTCCGAGAGATTTTGAAAAGAACTCACGCCCCTATCCTCCGCCGCCTGCGGCGGCACCTTCTTGCCGGCACCGTCATTCTGAACGCAGTGAAGAATCTTGGTACAAGTAGTAAGTGACCGGAGTGCCCATAAATACCAGTCAGCAGGAAGGGGGCTAACGCACTTCGTCATGCAGCACCGGTGACACAAAAGGAAATCCCGTAACGCTGTCTTCATACTCATCGCCGCGAAGCGGCGATACCTTCCCCTTGAGCGAAGCGAACACAACCCTTCTACACAACCCGCCGCCGACAGGCGGTCCCAACCAGCGGCGCCAGCCGCGCCCCTTTTTTACTTGCGGCGCCAGCCGCCACCACAACCCTCGGCGCCAAGGGCGCCGTCAAACTTAAGAACCCTCCGGCCGTAAGGCCGGTCAATCTTAAGAACCTTCCCACTCTGAACCCTCACGCCCCAGGCGTGTCACAAGGGCGCAGTGCCCTATAAAATATCATTTCCCTTATTGACGTTATAGAAGTTTTATACTACCATAGTTGTAAACTATCAGATGCCTTATAGGGAAATTCCGCCTATAGAGCCATAGAAGGAGGAGTTATTCATGATTGAAGTCTTAGTGAATGGCGCAGCCGGACGCATGGGGAGTGAAGTGGTCCGTTCTGTGATGGCTGAGGAAGGATTGAAAATCGCAGGGGCCGTAGATCCCGGCGCTGCAGGGAAGGATCTGGGGGAAGTGGTTGGCACCGGTCATAACGGCATTACCATTTCTCCCTCCCTGGAGGAAGCGTTCAAGGTGAAGAAGCCGGACGTGGTGGTGGATTTCACAAGCCCCAAGGTGATTTATCAGAATGCGAAGTTTGTCCTTGAAAACGGTGTGAATATGGTTATCGGCACCACGGGACTTACTGCGGACCAGCGGAAGGAACTTTCTGAAATTGCTGCCAAAACCGGCGCCAATGGCCTGGTGGCTCCGAATTTCTCCCTGGGCGCTGTGCTTCTTATGAAGGTTTCCGCAGAAATTTCTAAATACATGCCGAATGCTGAAATTATTGAGCTCCATCATAACCATAAATATGATGCCCCCTCCGGCACCGCCAAGCTCACCGCTGAAAAGATGGCGGCTGCCCGCACCAGCGCACCGGAGCCGGATGAAACGAAGGAAAGCCTTCCCGGCGTCCGTGGCGGCAAGTATGAGGGCATTACCATCCATTCCGTCCGTCTTCCCGGCTATGTGGCTCACCAGGAAGTGCTTTTTGGCGGCTATGGGGAAATCCTGACGCTTCGTCATGATTCTTTGGACAGAAAGTCCTTTATGCCCGGCGTCATGCTGGCATGCAAGAAGTGCATGACCGTCAAGGGCTTTGTATATGGTTTGGAAAATTATCTGGAATGAGGTGCTTCTATGAGTAAACTGCCGCGCGTAGCAGTCCTTGGCGCCACCGGCGCCGTGGGACAGGAATTCATTCGCCTTTTTGAAGAAAGGGATTTTCAGTTCGCATCCCTGAAGCTTCTGGCATCGAAACGGTCTGCCGGGAAAAAGGTACTGGTGAAGGGGAAGGAATACACCGTCGAAGAAGCAAAGCCTGAATCCTTTGAAAATATCGACATCGCCCTCTTTGCCGGCGGAAGCATCAGCAAGACCCTGGCGCCGGAAGCGGCGAAACGGGGGGCCGTAGTCATCGACAATTCCTCCACCTTCCGCATGGACCCGGAGGTTCCGCTGGTGATTCCGGAAATCAACCCGGAGGATATTGCGAAACATAAGGGCATCATTGCCAACCCGAACTGCTCCACCATTATTATGCTCATGGCCTTAAAGCCGATTTATGATATTTCCAGAATCAAACGCATCATTGTCAGCACCTACCAGGCCGTTTCCGGCGCCGGCAAAGACGGCATTGATGAACTCCTGGATGAAGCGGCAGCCATTGCCAAAGGGGAAACCTACGAACCGAAGATTCTTCCCTCCGCCAGCCTGCCGAAGCACTACCAGATCGCCTACAACGTGATTCCCCAGATCGACGTGTTCCTGGACAACGAATACACCAAGGAAGAAATGAAGATGGTGAATGAAACCCACAAGATTTTCCACGATGACACCATCGCCATTACGCCTACGGCTGTCCGGGTACCGGTGATTCGCAGCCATGCAGAATCTATCTATATTGAAACAGAAAAGCCTTTGACCACTGACGAAGTGAAGAAAGCCATCCAGGGCTTCAAGGGTGCCGTTCTTGTGGATGATATCAAGAATATGATTTACCCCATGCCTCTGGACACCTCCAACAAAACTGACGTGGCCGTAGGCCGTATCCGTAAAGACCTCTACAGCAAAAACGGCATGAACCTCTGGGTCTGCGGCGACCAGATCCGCAAAGGCGCTGCTCTCAATGCCCTGCAGATTGCAGAATACATGATTGCCCATGATATGATCTAATGGGAGAAAGGTTCTTAGGTTTGACGGCGGCTTCGCCGTCGAGGGTTGTGGTGGCCGTTGCGCGGCAGTTATAAAGGGGGGCGCGCCTGACGGCGCAGGTTGTGTAGAAGGGTTGTGTTCGCTGGCGCTCAAGGGGGAAGGTGGCAGCTTCGCCGCAGTTTTAAGCCTTCTGCCTTTGGAAGAAGGTGGCGCCGTAGGCGACGGATGATAGCAGGCCTTTCAAAGAAAGGCCGAGGCCCCGCAGGGACCTGATTTGCCTCAACGCCACTAGCCACCAGCCACTAGTTCACCAGCTCACTAGTCCACTAGCCCACTAGCCCACTAGCCCACTAGCCCACTAGCCCACTAAATAAACATAAAGGAGAATAAAAAATGGCAACTGCAAAATTTGGACGGGTTATTACCGCCATGATTACTCCATTTCTTGAAGATGGTTCCGTAGATTACGAAGGCGCAGCCGCACTGGCAAAGCACCTCGTGGCCCACGGCTCCGAAGGTATTCTGGTAGGCGGCACCACCGGTGAAGGCGCTACCATGACCTCCGAGGAAAAGCTGAAACTCTACAAAACCATTGTAGATGCCGTAGGCAGAAATGCGCCGGGCAAGAAGGTTCCCGTTATGGGCAATATCGGCACCATCAGCACAAAGGACACCATCCTTTTTGGCAGGGAAGCCAAGAAGACCGGCATTGACTGCGCCCTGGCCATTGTTCCTTTCTATGTGAAGCCGAACCAGGAAGGCATGTACCAGCACTTCCGTGCCATTGCCAAACACGTGGACCTGCCCATCGTCCTCTACAACGTTCCCGGCCGCACCGGCGTATCCATCCAGCCGGAAACCATTAAGAGAATCGTGGACGACTGCCCCAATGTGGTAGGCATCAAAGATGCTACAGGCAACTGGGACCAGGTGACCAAGGAAAAGACACTCCTTCCTGACGATTTCATGATTTACAGCGGCGACGACGCTTTCACCCTCCCTATCCTCGCAGGCGGCGGTGTAGGCGTGATTTCCGTAGCCAGCCACGTCATCGGCGACGATCTCCTTGCCATGGTGGATGCCTTTGAAAAGGGAGACCTGGAAAAAGCACGGGCCCTCCATATCAAGATGTATCCTATCATGAAGGGCATGTTCTTCATTGCCAGCCCCATTCCGGTGAAGACGGCAGTGAACCTCATCGGCCAGCCCGGCGGCCATTTCCGTCTCCCCATGGTGGAACCGTCGGAAGATGAAAAGAACCATGTTTATCAGATGCTGAAAGATTACGGCGGACTGGTAAAATAAATAAATGAAGAAAGGGGACTGTGAAAAATAGGAATCATTTTGTTCACAGTCCTTTTTCTATTTGTTTGACAGATATACCTGTTTCAAAGGAGGAAATATGGTTATTTCCAAGTGGATTCATTATAAAAAAGCGGCGGGCCTTGCAGCTTCGGCCCTTCTCCTTTCTCTGTCCCTTCTGCCGGGTATGCCGGCAGAAGCCAGGGAAGGGCTGCACCAGAGCTATGAACTGCAGAAGGTGGTCATTTTCAGCCGCCATAATCTGCGCTCTCCTATGGCAACGGACAGTGAAAAAAGGAAGTCCCTCACCCCTCACCGCTGGCAGGATTATAAAGGTGCTCCGGGAGATTTGTCCAACCGGGGCGGTCTGGTGGAAACCATGATGGGACAGTCCGTGAAGAATGAGCTGGATAAGGAAAAATTCATGGTGTCCCCGAAGGACTGGGAAGGAAAGGACGTTTATTTCTACGCCGATTCGGACCAGCGCACCATTGCCACGGCCCATTACTTTGCCGCCGGTGTGGCGCCGGAAGCAAATATCAGGGTCCACCATAAACCGGAGGGAACGAAGGATGCTGCCTTCAGTACCAGTCTGCCCGCTTCCCTTGGGGGAGATACCCTTTCTGTCATTCAGAAGGGGGAGAAAATCTGGGCGGATTCCTTCATTTCTGCTAAAAAAGAAGAAATGGCCGGCGATTTCCAGGAGCTCTCCAGGGTCCTGGATATTCCTTCCTCTCCGGCAGCGAAGAAAGGCGATTTTCAAAGGGTTTGTACCGGAGGACCTCCATATCACCATGGAAAGCGGCAAAAAGCCGAAAATGACGGGATCCCTCAAAACGGCCCACTCCCTGGCCGATTCCCTTCTCATCCGCTATTATGAAACCGAAGATGACAGCCAAGCGGCCTTTGGCCACACCATGACCTTCGGGGACTGGGAAAAAATCGGCCGCATTAAAGATGATTTCGGCATCCTTCTCTACGGTGAGCCCGAGGCCGCCCATTACATGGCCCTGCCGCTGGTCCGTATGATGGATGGGGAAATGGAAAGCCGCCGGAAATTTTCCTTTATCTGCGGCCATGACTCCAATATGACTGCCATCCTTAGCGCCCTGGGCACACATCCCTATGAGCTTCCGGGATCCATCGAAAAGAAGGTTCCCTTCGGTGTGAAACTGGTGATTGAGAAATGGAGGGGTTCCGACGGCATTCTTTACGGGTCCGTAAGCCTTCTCTATCCTTCATCCCGGGATATCCGCCGCCTTACGGTGCCTAAGGAAGGGGAAAGTCCCTTGCAATATCCTTTGACCTTCCATGGGATTTTAAAAAATGAAGACGGCATGATGAAATGGGAGGACCTGGAAAGACTGTTCAGGCAGTAATTTCCCATGACCATCAGGAGCTGTGAATTGATTTCATGGCTCCTCTTTTTTTGCATTGACTGGCGGCCCATGATACAATAAATTAATATTATCTTTTTATTTATAAAGAAAGGGAGCAGGAATGATGGCATCAGAATTGAATCTGTTACAGAAGAAGATACTCACCGATGGAGTGATTAAACCGGGAAATGTGCTGAAGGTGGATAGTTTTTTGAATCATCAGATCGATGTGCCTTTTATCAGCCAGCTGGGGAAGGAGTTCAAGGAACTGTTTGCCGATAAACCGGTGGATAAGATCCTGACCATTGAGGCCTCCGGCATCGGCATTGCCTGCCTCACCGCCGTTTATTTCGGCGTGCCCGTAGTGTTTGCCAAGAAATCGGCAGGCTCCAACATGGACGCCGATGTGTATGCTACGGAAGTGAAGTCCTTTACCCATAACAAAGTGAACCATGTGGTGGTTTCCAAGAAGTATCTGAACGAAGGGGAACATATCCTCATTATGGATGATTTCCTGGCCAACGGCTGCGCCGTGGAAGGTCTCATGGACCTGGTTTCCCAGGCCGGCGGCATTGTGGAAGGGGTCGGCATCTGCATTGAAAAAGGATTCCAGGGAGGCGGCGACGCTCTCCGCAGCAAAGGGGTGAACCTGAAGTCCCTGGCTATCATTGAGAAAATGGATGCCGCCACCGGTACCATTACATTCCGTTGAGGTGCTGCCATGAAGACGAATGACCCCATTTACCAGCTGAAGGGGGAAATCCCTGTCCGCAAGGCGGTTCCCTTCGGCCTGCAGCACGTACTGGCCATGTTTGTGGCCAACATTGCTCCTATTCTTATCGTGGCAGGAGCGGTGAAAATGTCTCCGGAAGAATCCGGCGCCCTGGTGCAGTCCGCCATGATTGTGGCAGGCATAGGCTCCCTTCTGCAGATGTTCCCTCTGTGGAGACTGGGCAGCGGCCTTCCCATTATCATGGGAATCAGCTTCACCTTCGTTTCCGTGGCCTGCGTCATCGGTACCAAGTACGGCTACGGCGCCGTCCTGGGAGCAGCCTTAATCGGCGGCATCCTGGAAGGCATCCTTGGCCTGGGGGCCACCTGGTGGAAGAAATTCGTGCCGCCCATCGTGTCGGCCTCCGTGGTGACGGCCATCGGCTTTTCCCTTCTTCCCATCGGCGCCAACTCCTTTGGCGGCGGCTTTGGTGCGCCGGACTTCGGCGATGCGAAATACCTCATCGTAGGCTCCATTACCCTTGTTTCCTGCCTGATTTTCAACGTGAAGGCCCATTCCTTCTATAAACAGCTGTCCGTCCTTTTCGGTCTGGTGGTGGGGTACATTGCCGCCTATTTCTACGGCATGGTGGACCTTTCCCGTATCACCCAGGTGTCCCTGGTCTCCGTTCCGGCAATCCTTCCGGTGCCCCTTGAATTCCACGCCGACGCCATTTTCTCCATCTTCCTGATTTTCCTCGTTTCCGCCACCGAAACGTTAGGCGACACCAGCGCTCTGGCGGCCATGGGATTTGGCAGAACCCCAACGAATAGGGAAGTGTCCGGCTCCATCGCCGTGGACGGCTTCATTTCCAGCCTGTCCTCCCTCTTCGGCTGCATGCCCATTACCTCCTTCAGCCAGAACGTGGGCCTCATTGCCATGACCCACGTGGTAAACCGCAAAGCCATCGGCTGCGGCGCGGTCATCATGATTCTGGCAGGCCTCATCCCCGCCCTGGGCGTCATCCTGGCCTCCCTGCCCAACGCCGTCCTCGGCGGCTGCACACTCATGATGTTCGGCTCCATCGTAGTCAGCGGCGTCCGTATGCTGGGGGACTGCGGCTATTCCCAGAGAAACATGAGCATCGCCGCCCTCTCCCTCTCCATAGGCCTGGGCTTCACCCAGACACCCCAGATTTTCCACATCTTCCCGGACCTCTTCAGAAGCGTCTTCGCCGATAACTGCGTGGCCGTAGTCTTCATTGTAGCCATGGTGCTGAACCTGGTCTTCCCGAAGGATAAGGAAGACGGAAACGGGGATAAGCCGGAAATCGTGGAGTGAGCTTTTGCAGACACGCCCTTTGGGCGTGAGGGTTGACGGCCCTTTGGGCCGAAGTTTGACGGGCCTGCGGCCTGAGGGTTCTAAAGTTTGACACGGCCTTCGGCCGTGAGGGTTGTGGTAGGCGCCCTTCAAAAGAAGGGGCGCCATTATGATAAAACCGGTTTAGTAGGCTAGTTTCCAGCCATCCTTCCCGCCTCCCACCGTCATCCGGGGTCGGTCAGCCGACAATAGGAAGGCCCTCTTATGGGCAGGCTAAGGGCCAACTTCGGCTGACTTGGAGACCCTCTGCAGGGTCTCCACAAAAGCGACGGATCTCGGTAAGAATAGTAAGTAGGAGAAGCCCTGTTAAATACCAGTCGGCGGGAAGGTTTGCACCGTGGCTGATTTTCCCCAGCCACTAGCCTACTAGCCTACTAGTCCACTAGTCCACTAGCTCACTATAGAATCCCAGTCGGCGGGAAGGAGCGGAGTACCAGGCCCCTGCATGAATAGCAGCAGACTCATTAAAGGCAGGTAGCGAGATTCTTCGCCTGCGGCTCAGAATGACCGAGTCAAGGGGCCTTTATCATTTCTCACATTCGTCAGCTATTAAAAGAACAGGTACTTACCCATGGGATACGTATACATATTATCTAATCGTAAACACACTGTCCTTTATATTGGAGTAACAAACAATTTACAAAGAAGACTTTATGAGCATAAAAATGAAATGGTAGATGGTTTCACAAAGAGATATCACATACACCGGTTAGTTTATTTTGAGGAATTTGACCATATAGATCAGGCTATTGCTAGAGAAAAAATGCTTAAGGGTTGGCGCAGAGACAGAAAGGACGCTCTCATCACTTCATTCAACCCTGAGTGGAACGATCTTTCAGAAGGGTGGGAGAAATAGCGTCTCCTTTATTCACTAAGTCATTTATTCCCTGAGCAATTCTTGCATCCTTCCCGCCGGACACTCGTCATCCTGAGCGAAGCGAAGGATCTCGGTAAGAGCAGTAAGTAGGGGAAAGGCTATTAAATACCGGTCGGCGGGAAGGGCGCTCCAGGTACCAGGCCCCTGCATGAATTCCTATGGATTCATATTCGTCACGCACCGAGATTCTTCACTGCGTTCAGAATGACAGAGTCAAGGGGCCATCCCATGACCGGCGCTGCCTTGATTTCTTCCCGCATCCCACCGTCATCCGGGGTCGGTCAGCTGACAATCGGAAGGCCCTTTTATGTGCAGGCTAAGGGCCAACTTCGGCTGACTTGGAGACCCTCTGCAGGGTCTCCACAAAGCGAAGGATCTCGGTAAGAATAGTAAGTAGTGGGAAAGCGTTTAAATCGCAGCCGCAGGAAGGTTTGCACCGTGGCTGATTTTCCCCAGCCACTAGACTACTAGCCCACTAGCTCACTATAGAATCCCAGTCGGCGGGAAAGGGCGGAGTACCAGGCCCCTGCATGAATTCCAATGACGTCATACTCGCCACGTACCGAGATTCTTCACTCCGTTCAGAATGACAGAGTCAAGGGGCCTTCCCATGACCGGCGCTGCCTTGATTTCTTCCCGCCTTCCACCGTCATCCTGAGCGAAGCGAAGGATCTCGGGAAGTGCAGTAAGTAGTGGAAATGCCGTTAAATACTGGTCGGCGGGAAGGTTTGCACCGGGGCTGATTTTCCCCAGCTACTAGTCCACTAGCCCACTATAGAATCCCAGTCGGCGGGAAGGATCGGAGTTCCAGGCCCCTGCAAGAATTCCAATGACTTCATACTCGCCACGCACCGAGATTCTTCACTGCGTTCAGAATAACTGATTCAAGGGGCCTTACCATGACCGGCGCTATCCTGCATAAAAAAACAGCTGTGAAAAATGTTTTGTCATTTTCACAGCTGTTTTTTTTGACTATTGTACCAGCCCACTAGTCCACTAGCTCACTAGCTCACCAGCTCACCAGCTCACCAGCCTCACATTTTCATCCGAAGGAGGCGGATGGAGTAGAGGATGCAGAGGAGGGTGACGCCGGTATCGGCAAACACGGCTATCCACATGTTGGCATAGCCCAGAAGGCCCATGACCATGACGGCGATTTTGATGAAGAGGGCGAAGGCCACGTTCTGCCAGGCGGTGGAGATGACTTTTCTGGACAGTTTGATGGCCTGGGGGATGGCGCGGACGTCGGAATTGAGGAATACCAGGTCCGCTGCTTCGATGGCGGCGTCGGCGCCGCTTCCCATGGCAGCGCCTGCATCGGCACCGGCCAGGACGGGGGCGTCGTTGATGCCGTCGCCTACGAAGAGGACGGATCCTTCTTTTTCACGGATTTCTTTCATAATGGAAAGTTTATCCTGGGGAAGGAGGCCGGCGTAGACTTTGGAAATCCCTGCTTTTTCAGCCACGGCCTCTGCGCTTTCCCGATTGTCGCCGGTGAGCATGACTGGTGTGACGCCCAGGTTTTTGATTTCACCGATGGAGGAGAGAGCATCTTCCTTCAATGCATCGGAAATGGTAATGCAGCCCAGAAGCTCATTTCCCTTGGCCACATAGACCACGGTGCCTTCTCCGTTAAAGGCATCCAGGTCCTTTTCAGAAACGCCGGCTTTTACCATGAGGCTCCGATTTCCTGCATACACCGGCGTTCCCAGAAGCTTACCTTCCACGCCAAGGCCAGCGATTTCATGGAGGTTTTCCACTTTGGGGAGGGCCAGCTTTTTCTCACCGGCCGCTTCAATGATGGATTTCCCGATGGGGTGGGTGGAGTAGATTTCGCAGGCCCTCGCCAGGGCAAGCACTTCCTCCTCCTTTTTGCCATGGGCAGGGGTAATGGTGCGGACCTTGAATTTTCCTTCGGTAATGGTGCCGGTTTTATCCATGACTGCCGCTTTGACTTTAGCAATCACTTCCATCACTGTGCCGCCCTTAAAGAGGATGCCCTCTTTGGAAGCTCTTCCGATGCCGGCGAAGAAGGCGAGGGGTACGGAAATCACCAGGGCACAGGGGCAGGAAATGACGAGGAAGGTGAGGGCGGTGTAAATCCATTTTTCCCATTCCGCTCCAAGGAAAAGCGGGGGAATGACGGCGGTCAAAATGGCAATGGCCACCACCACGGGCGTATAAATCCTGGAGAATCGGGTGATGAAGCGGTCGATTTTCGGCTTGCTGGCCACCGCATTTTCCA
>ERZ772883.2726-NODE-2726-length-10526-cov-24.543788_pt1 | contig 10526 bp, 6 predicted proteins | sample MGYA00580575_ERZ772883 | MGnify/ENA primary metagenome ERZ772883 (study PRJEB29015, sample SAMEA2737666) | human gut metagenome | biome: human gut; feature: human-associated habitat; material: faeces | place: China | collected 2012 ...
TCTATCGTCTAATCCACGCCCCTATCCTCCGTCGCCTGACGGCGTGCACAGCGAACACATTTTGAAGGAGCAGCGCGACGCACAAAATGTAGTGAGTCGTTTCCCCTTTAGGGGCCACCCCCTTCCTGTGGAAGGTGGCTATGGCACTTCGTCATGCACCACCGGTGTCACATATGTAAATCCCGTAACGCTGACTTCATACTCATCGCCGCGAAGCGGCGATACCTCCACCCTCTGAACCTTTTGAACCCTCTGAACCCTTTGAACCCTCACGCCCGAAAGGGCGTGTCCAACAAATTAGAAAATAATTAAACGTGAAAAAACCTCTTGCAAAATATTTCCGATGGACCTATAATGCAAACATCAAATTCATACAGGTGGATGAAACATATGGGAGAAAGCCGAAAGGCTTACCGAAGGAGTAACACTCTCAGGTATCTCAAAAAGATAAGTACCGTATGTGGACACACTCTGGAGAGTCTCGATTAAAGAGCGCCGAAGGTGTAAGGATGGAAACGTCCCAATCTCTCAGGCAAAAGGACAGAGAAAGCAGCGTCACACTATGTGTTCCGCTTTAAGGTAGACAATGCCGGCTTCCAGAGTTTTATTTCTTATGGAATGCCGGCTTTTTGTTATCTACTTTCTTAGGGGAGGGCGTTGTTAAAAATGGATTTGAATTACATGAATGTGTTGAATTCGCTGGATAGTTTTATCTGGGGGCCGCCGCTGCTGGTTCTTCTTGTGGGAACCGGTATCCTGCTTACCATCAGGTTGAAGCTGCTGCAGGTATTTCAGTTACCGAAGGCGCTGAAGCTGATTTTCAAAGCACAGAATGCAGGCAGTGGTGATATTGATTCTTTCAAAGCTCTCTGCACAGCCCTTTCTGCAACGGTGGGCACCGGCAACATTGTAGGCGTGGCAACGGCCATTGCAGCCGGCGGTCCGGGCGCCATTTTCTGGATGTGGCTTGCCGCATTCTTCGGAATGGCCACCAAGTATGCAGAAGGTCTTCTGGCCGTGAAGTACCGTGAAGTGGATGCCAAAGGTGAAATCGCCGGCGGCCCCATGTTCTACATTAAGAACGGTATGGGCGAGAAGTACAAATGGCTGGGTACCCTCTTCGCCATCTTCGGCGTTCTGGTAGCTTACTTCGGAATCGGTACTTTTGCCCAGGTGAATTCCATTGTGGATATCACCAAGATGACCATCGGACTGGATCCCATGTGGACAGCCATTATCCTCACGGTTCTTGTGGCAGCCATCACCCTTGGGGGCCTCCAGTCCATCGCTGCAGCCGCTTCCAAAATCGTTCCGGCCATGGCAGTGATTTACTTCGTTTCAACCGTTGGTGTTTTGATTTTCTTCGCTGATAAGATTCCTGGTGCTGTTGAAACCATTATTTCCAATGCATTCACAGGCAGTGCCGCAGCAGGCGGTTTCCTTGGTTCCACCATGATCATGGCTATGAGAAATGGTATTGCCAGAGGCGTGTTCTCCAATGAATCAGGCCTTGGCTCCGCTCCTATCGTAGCCGCCGCCGCTAAGACCAAATGGCCTGCGGAACAGGGACTTATTTCTATGACCGGTACATTCATTGATACTATCATCATCTGCACACTCACCGGTCTTACCATCGTCGTATCCGGTGAATGGCTGAACGGCCTGAACGGAGCGGCCCTGACCAATGCAGCATTCAAAGATGCATTCCCTGCTTTCGGCGGATACATGCTCATGATTGGCCTGGTGCTCTTCGCTTTCACCACCATCCTTGGATGGAACTACTACGGCGAACGCTGCATGATTTATCTGGCAGGTACAAAGGGAGTTCTTCCCTACCGCCTCATCTTCATTGCACTTGTTGCAAGCGGCGCATTTTTGAAACTTGAAGCCATCTGGGTTCTGGCGGATATCGTCAACGGACTCATGGCTATTCCTAACCTGATTGCCCTGCTGGCCCTGTCCGGCGTGGTGGTAAGAGAAACTGCCAAGTATTTCGACCACCTGAAGACAGGCAAGGACTACGAAGAATACGTAGACCAGGACCCCAGCAAGGAAGTAAAGGCCAAAATTTCCGCAGACACGGAAGACTGAACCTTTCAATCGGGCACTGATATAACATATTATTTCCAGGCGGAAAGGTTTTCCCATTTTCCTTCCGCCGGGATTAATATGACACCCCATCCGGCAAAGGGCACCCTGGTGGATAAGCCCTCCTAAACTGATTCATCAGGGAGTGCCGGGCTTCGGGAAATATCCCTGGAAATATTTCCCGAAGCGGAGGCCCTACCTTTCTAAAAATGGTTTCCATAAGTATCCTTATGTATGTATAGGATCAGGCGAAAGCCTGTGAATATATGCCGCCATGCACGGCAGGCTTCCGGAGGGGGAATTCAGATCTGGTTCCTGAAAGAAGCCAAAAAAGCAGAATATGGTGGATGATGTACACTGAAAAATGAGAGCCCAAAGGCCCTCTGCCGAAGGAGTAATACTATCAGGCGTTCAGAAGAACACGAAACTGTGTACGGACACAACTCTGGAGAGTCCCATTCGATTGGGCGCCGAAGGTGTAAAGGGATTTCACCCGTAAATCCCGAATCTCTCAGGCAAAAGGACAGGGCTGGCAGCCGGGTAACTCCCGCTATGCATGGATGCATACATACATACAACCGCCAGCCTCAGACTTTACACACCATCAGCCTGAGTGCGGCGGTTGTTTTTTTCTCAGAAATACGGGTCAAATGTAAGGGGGATATTATTATGGACATGGCTGCAATCAACTCGCTCGTCAATACCATTGACGGCATAGTCTGGGGCCCGGTAATGCTGGTGCTCCTTGTCGGTACCGGCGTGTACCTCACCTGCTTATTAAAATTCCAGACCTGGCGGAATCTGCCCTATGCAATCCACAGCGTTCTTTCTAAAGAAGCCCGCACCACCAAGCGCGGCAAAGGCGATGTTTCTCCATTCTCCGCATTAATGACAGCCCTGGCTGCCACCATCGGCACCGGCAACATCGTAGGCGTTGCCACCGCCATGTTCTCCGGCGGCCCCGGCGCCCTGGTATGGATGTGGATTTCCGCATGCTTCGGCCTCACCACCAAATTCTCCGAATGCATGCTGGCTATTAAATACCGTGAAGTCAATGCCAAAGGGGAAATGAAGGGCGGCCCCATGTTCACCATGAAGAACGGTTTCAAAAATAAAACCGCCGGCCGTACCCTTGGCTTCCTCTTCGCCCTGTTCTCCGTCATTGCTTCCTTCGGTATCGGCAACATGACCCAGGCAAACTCCATTTCCGGAGCCGTACAGACAGTCTTCGGCGTTCCGGTGGAAATCTGCGGCGTCATCCTCACCGTTCTTTCCCTTGTCATCATCCTTGGCGGTATCAAGACAATTTCCAAAGTTTCCTCTGTTGTCGTTCCCGGTATGGCTGTGTTTTACATCATCGCAGGCCTCATCTGCATTCTTATTAACATCCAGAACGTACCTCACGGCCTCTATATGATTTTCATGATGGCCTTCAACCCGCAGGCTATTGGCGGCGGCGTCCTCGGCACCATCACAGTTACCGTCATGAACTCCATGCGTTACGGCGTTGCCAGAGGCTGCTTCTCCAATGAAGCCGGCCTGGGCTCCGCAGCCATCACCGCTGCTGCTGCTACCACCGACGACCCCGTTCGCCAGGGCTACATCAACATGACCGGCACCTTCTGGGATACCATCGTTGTCTGCTCCATCACCGGTCTTACCATTGCTTCCTCCGGCGTCCTCGGCACCACCGATGCCAGCGGCGCACCGCTGAAAGGCATCGCCCTCACCATGGCAGCCTTCTCTTCCAACATCGGCATCATCGGCACTTACATCGTGGCCATCGGTATCATCCTCTTCGCCTACTCCACCATCATTGGCTGGGAATACCACGGTGAAAAAGCCTGGGAATACCTCTTCGGAACCCATAAATTCAACATGGTTTACAGAATCATCTTCTCCCTGGTCGTTTACGTAGGTGCTACCCAGACCCTTGATCTGGTATGGAACCTTTCCGATATTGCCAACGCACTCATGGCAATTCCAAACCTCATTTCCCTGCTGGTTCTCTCTCCTGTCATCAAAGAAGAAGTCGTCCGCTTCCAGGGCGTACTTGCTAAGGAAAGAGCTGAAAAGGCAGCACTGGCTGCCAAAGAAGAAGGCGCCAAAGCTCACATCTGAGTTTCTTCTTCAACCCACAGGGACGCGATGAATCCATAAGGTTCATCTTCCATATCGTTGTCCCCCCTCACTTCTCCGGAAGTGAGAAACAACCCCTATCCTGCTCCTCTGAATTCCGGCAGGATAGGGGATATTTTTTGCCCTTTTATGAAATGGGGGTATTCTGCCATCCGGAGGAGGCCGCCGAAGGCCATGAGACAAGCAGATATGAGACATCAGACGTGAGTTTCCCGCGGGCACCGTCATTCTGAGCGGAGCGAAGAATCTCGGTACGTGCCGATAGTGATGACACTGCCGGTCTATACCGATGAGCGGGAGACCATGAGACACTCAGACAAGAGACGTGGGTCTCCCGCGGGCACCGTCATTCTGCATCGGTAAGGTGATTTATAAGAAAGTGACTCTAATTTTCTTGTGTCCCCTTGAGGGGAATGCCGCAAAGCGGCAAAGGGTGTGCGAGGGTAAGAATGGTGATGTTACTCTATGGCGATTCCATTCTGCGGGCAGCGAAGAATCTTGGTACATGCCGATAGTGGAGACACTGCCGGTGCATACCGATGAGCGGGAGACCATGAGACACTCAAACATGAGAGGTGGGTCTCCCGCCGGCACCGTCATTCTGAGCGGAGCGAAGAATCTCGGTACGTGCCAATAGAGACGACACTGCCGATACATACCGATGAGCGGGAGACCATGGGGCTGTACCCCTCCTGTAGCCATCTACCATCTACCATCTATCGTCTATCGCCCTTCCCCTCTGGCTGTTCTGATTTTTCCTATCCATCCTGCATAAAATCACGGGCATGCAGAAAATATATTTCTTATTTAGGATAAATAAATAACTTAAGACTCCCATTTCATTCATTCATACTATGAATTCGGCAGCGAAAGAAACTTCCATCTCGCCGCTCCCGACGGAGAAACCTATGACTACAGCGAAGACTACCGGGACACCTGGTACGAAGCAGGCTTCGGCGGCACCTGGCACATCAACGGAAACACCAGCCTCTACGCCGACGCAGAAAGAAGCTTCGGAGGCATGTGGCATAAGAAATGGCAGTGGAATGTGGGAGTGAACTGGCAGTTCTGATTGGATAGACGATAGAAGATGTAAGAAATAAAAAAGCTGAGAAAAATGGCAGTCATTTTTCTCAGCTTTTTTTGTTATAATGCTCTTTTAAGGAAACAGGTAGAAAGGGAAATAGATGTTATGAAAGGAAATCCAATCCCGTAACGCTGACTTCATACTCATCGCCGCGAAGCGGCTATCCACAACCCTCTGAACCCTTTGAACCTTCTGAACCCTCTGAACCTTTTCTCCAACGACGCCCCTATCCTCCGTCGCCTGACGGCGCCACCCCCTTCCTGAGGAAGGGGGCTCTGGCACTTCGTCATGCACCACCGGTGACACAAAGCCAATCCCGTAACGCCTTGTTTTCCCTTGAGGGGAACGCTGCGGAGCAGCAAAGGGTGTACGGGGCTGCAAGTCGGAATGGCACCTATGCTGAACTGACTGTGGAGGTCCTGCATAGGACCTCCAAGTCAGCCGAAGTTTGCCTCTAGCCTGCCCAATAAGAGGTTTTCCTTTTAGTCGGCTGACCGTGCAACGGCGGCTTCTTCCCGCCGACCGGTATTTAGTACCATATGATTCATTATCGGCTTTTGCCGAGATTCTTCGCTGGCGCTCAGAATGACGGTTGGTGGCGGGAAGGGAAGCACATAACGCAGTCTGACGTCTGATTTCTGATTTCTTTTGTCTAATCCCCGCCCATATCCTCCGTCGCCTGACGGAGGATAAATACTGCGGCGAAAGCCGCCACAACAACCATCAGCCCAAAGGCCGGTCAAACCTAAGAACCCTCGGGGCGAAGCCCCGTTCACCTTCCCCTCTGAACCCTTTGAACCAGCCCGCCAAAGGCGGACCGAACCTTCTGAACCCGGGCGGCTTTGCCGCTCCCTTATCCTCTCCCGCTGGCCTTATCCAGGTCCGCCGCATTTTTCAGGATTTCCCGATTTCCATCCCTTTTCATCAAAAGTTTCTGCAGTTTTTTCCGCTTCGACCTTTCGATGTACTGATGGGCCAGCACATCCGGCAGGGTGGCGCCCAGGGAGATGCCCAGCAGCACCAGCATGGCCTCCACCCCGGTCTGCAGGGCGAGAAGGAGGGCCAGGCCGTCCATATGCTGGATATCGATGATGGCAAAGAAGAAGCGGTACATGAGCACCCCCGGCACCAGAGGGATGATGGCCGGTATGGTGACCACGAAGATAGGAGCGTGGAAGTACTTGGAAATACTGAAATACAGGATAGACAGCACGGCGGCGCCAAAGAAGGAGGCGCTGGCCATGCCGAAGTGGAAAACCACCATGAATACATCCCGCACGTCCACCGTAATAATGGCTCCCAGGCAGGCCAGGGGGATATATCGTTTGGGAATGTTGAACATGATGGAAAAGCCCAGGGCCGCCATGGCTGCCGCCAGGGCCTGGGCCAGGTACAGGTGCTCCGGCGCAATGTTTACGGCGGTGAAGCTGGGCACATGGGTGAGACCCACGGCCCCTGCAATGCCGAAGGTCATGGCCAGCATAATAAGGAGGGTATGGGTCATGCGGGTCATGCCGGAGGTGAGGTAGTTATTCAGGAAATCGTCCACTGCGTTTATGAGAGGCACCCCCGGTATGAGGGTCAGGGCACAGGCTACAATGGGCAGGAAGGGGGAAATGGCACCGGGCAGGTACATGGTGAGATAGGCGGTAATGGTGGCCGCAAAGGCAGAGGCGGCGATGGTGACATAACCGTTGAACTCTATGCGGGTACATGCATATTTCACCAGAGCCCCTATGATGGCTGCCAGCATGGTATAAAGAGCCTCCACCTCGTGGCCCCCGAAAATCAGGCAGAAGGCGGAAGAGGCCAGTCCGATGGCCAGAATTGCCAGCCATTCCGGGTAGATCCGGTTCATGCAGTGCCGGTGGATTTCATGAAGCTGGTTTACAAATACCCCATAGGGTTCATTCTTATAGAGAGCTTCCCGGCTGGTCTTGCTGGTCTTTAGGAAGGTGAGCATATTCACCCCATGGCGGTAGCATTTGCGGAACATGGTGTGAGTCCTCTTCCCGTCATCCACATTGATCATAATGGTGGAATAGGTAATGTGAATCTGCACATCCTCCCAGTAAATGCCCAGATAAGCAGCGGTCTGCAGCATATCCCGCACAATCCGCTTGCTGCCGGCGCCGCTTTCCATCATCATCTGCCCCGTATCCAAAATGAGCTTCATCTTATCCCGGATGGTCAGGGTATTTTTATCATTAGTTTCCAAATATAAGACTTCCTTTGTAAATTGGAGGCAAAAGGAACGACTGCCTGTATTTCCGCATGCAAAAAAGACGCGGCTGCGGCGCAGGCCGCGTCGCCAAGGGGGACGTGGAAAGCCATAGCAGTGGAAGGGGAATGCCGCCGATAGGCGGCATTATGTTAGCTCATCGCCCGGCAGGGCGATACAACAACCCTCAAGCCCAAAGGGCGCCGAACCCTCACAGCCTGGTATTCTGGATGAAATCGATATACTCCTTATACTGCTTTGCCAGTTCATAATCGTGGAGCGGGAAGCACTCACTGAGCCAGCGCACCAGCAGCCACAGGCAGCCGAAGAACACCAGGAACTGGAGAAGACGGTGGATACAGGAATAGGATTTCTTCGCCTTCCTCTGCCAGCGGGCCGGCAGGTGGTAGGCACTTTCGTAAATCCATTTCCAGTACAGCAGCTCAAAGGCAATCACCCCTGCCGCCATGAGGAGGAGATTCACAAGCCCCACATGGGGAAGGACAATGCGGTGAAACCAGCGCACCGGCTGGTACAGGGCAAAAAAGGTCTCCCGAGGCGACATCATGAGCCCCATGAATTCATAATGGGTAAGAAAAATAAAAGCACTGAAAGAAAAGAAAGAAACGATGGCCAGACAGATGAGGGTGGCCAGATTCCGCCCCACATAGACCCGGCAGATCACATTCATTACGAAGAAAATCAAAAGCAGGGTGCCTATGGCGGTGAGGAAATAGGGACTCAAATGGTTAAACGTAGGATCCTTCATGCCATTCACTGCATGGGTGAGCACATAGGGAAAAATCAGAATCCATGAAAAGAAAGGGATGTACCCAATGCGCCAGAAAGGATGAAGCAGATTTTTTCCCGTCATCAGTTCCGTAAAGAAAATCAGCAGGAAACACTCCCCCATATTTCTGCCAAACCGGTACCACTGGAAAAGCCCGGTAATCCCCAGGGCATCATAATATATAAATACTATAAAAAGAAGGCAGAAAGCACTGATGAAATATAGAGCCAGCTCCCTCATGGAAATATCCTGGCACCAGGCTATGAACTTTTCCTTCTCCTGTTCAAGAAACAGCATCGTTCTCTCCCCCATACTATACTTAATCTAAGTATAGAGAAATAGAGCCGCCGCGGCAAGAGGACAATTTACAGGGGTAAGAGGGGGGAGTGAAAAGTTTCCTGTAGGTAAGGAGCACCATGGAGCCACGCCCTTTTGTCATTTCGAGCGGAGTCGAGAAATCTCCCGACGAACAGTTTCCTGTGGGTAAGAAACACCATGGAGCCAAGCTGAATAGGAAACTATACGCGAACAGTTTCCTGTCGGTAAGAAACACTGTGGAATCAAGGCGGATAGGAAACCCTTCGCAAACAGTTTCCTGTCGGTAAGGAAAACCATGGAGTCAAGCCCTCCTGTCATTTCGAGCGGAGTCGAGAAATCTCCCGGCGAACAGTTTCCTGTGGGCAAGCAACACCATGGAGCCAAGCCGAATGGGAAACCCTTCGCGAACAGTTTCCTGTCGGTAAGAAACACTGTGGAATCAAGCCGAATAGGAAACCTTTCGCCAACAGTTTCCTGTGGGGAAGAAACACCATGGAGCCAAGCCGAATGGGAAACCCTTCGCGAACAGTTTCCTGCCGGTAAGAAACACCATGGAGCCAAGCCGAATAGGAAACCCTTCGCGAACAGTTTCCTGTGGGCAAGAAACACCATGGAGCCAAGTCGAATAGGAAACCATACATAAAAAGTTTCCTGTCGGTATGAATCTTAAAAGAAACACGCCGCACAGGAAACTTCTATTTCAAATAATCATACAGTTTTCTCACCGACTCGATATCCTTCATTTGGAAAGGAGAGAGAAGGTGCACCATCTTTCCTACCAGGGAATGGCGCTTCAGGAAACGCCGCGCTTCCTCCACCGTGGCGGCGCCGCCGTTCTCCCGGTAGCCCTCTGCCACCGCCAGCACCCGGCCCTTTTCCTCCCGATAATTTTCCCGGCAGATGCCCTGGAGAAGAAGAAGAAAATCAATGGCCTTCTGCTCCTCCCTGTTTCTGGAGTACAGCCGGTTCTCCCAATCCAGAAAGGTGAGCTTTCCATCTTTATAAGTAATGTCCCGAAGGGCCGGCCGGCCGTGGATGACACCGTCATGATGAAGCGCAGCCAGGGCGGCGCCGGTTTCTCCCAGAATATCCTTCTTCTCCTCTTCCCTTCGTTTGGAGCCCAGAATATTCTTCAGCGTAGGGCCGCCGTCCAGGGTGACCATGTAATCCGGCGTGAGCACCTGGATATTCGGTACCAGCTCCGGATGCGACTCTCCGGCAATAGTCATGCGGGCGATTTCATAATAAAATTCCTTCTCCACCGAATACTTCACCAGCTGATTCCGCCCGTTTCCCAGCTTCCGCTTGATCCAGTACTTCTGTCCCTCCAGGGTGAAATCAATAATCCGCCTATTCGGATTCTCCCGAATCAGCTGCTCCGCCATGGACTGTATCCTTGCTTCTTCCATATTAACCTCCTTTCTTAATGGGTTTATATTTTATTTAAACCATTGTAACAGAAATAAAAAGATTTTGTAAGGAATAAGTTGGGGAGGTTGGAGTCAAAGGAGGAGGGGACGGAAGAGTCATTGGCGGTGATGGGTTCAGAAGGTTCAAAGGGTGCAGAGGGTTCAAAAGGGAAGGTATCGCCGCCTTTGGCGGCGATGAATATATAGTAGTTAAAACCATACAACCGCCCTGGCGGGCGATGGAAATGCACCCCTTTTGGTGCTAACGCACCACCTTTCCCCCAGAGGGGGAACTTTGCTTATCGCCCAGCTTTGGAACTCATAAGTATCTCAAGGGTAAGCACCGCTAGAATCTCCCCCCTCCGGGGTGGCAAGCGAACACGATTCGTAGGGAGCCGCAGGCGACTGAGAATCGTGTGAGACGCTTTCCCGTGGAGAGACGCCGCCGCAGGCGGCAGAAGGGGTGCATTTCCA